>C687J50192_1000169_pt1 | contig 35732 bp, 42 predicted proteins | sample RifOxyD1_FD_50192 | JGI IMG/M metagenome (IMG submission 50192)
ATTTCAGATTTCGTCCGCGCGGAGGAGGGGTTTGGGGAGGAATCCGCGCGGGCTTTGGGATTTTGTTTTTGGCGGGCGGGCTATTTTTTCCAATCCTCTCATGAATACATTCATGATCCATAAACGCCCCGCGTTTTTGTGTTTGACATTAAAATTATGCTATAATGCAACCGTGGGGGAAAGCCCTTAAATTAAAAATTATGAACAAAATTTCGGCACGAATCGAGAGAGAGAGAGAGAGAGAGTAAAACACTCACTCCGAGTTTTTGTTTATCTAACTTTTCCACTTAAATTATGACACCGTTTTTGCGGTGTTTTTTGTATTTTAGGGTTAACTAACATTTTATGAAATTCCAACAGTGTTGCAAAAAAATTATGTTAAATAAATATTATAAAATCTTTTTTGTTTTAATAATTTTAGGTTGTATTTTTTCTTTTGCAAAATCGGCAAGTGCGGCGACATATTATGTGCGTGCAGACGGCACAGTGACGGCAGCAAATAAAGCAAATGCGACAAGCCCCAACGCTGTCGGTACTTCTTTGAACATGGCTCAGGTAAAACTTGCAACTTTTGTAGCGGGCGATCAAGTTCTTTTTAGCTCGCAGGGTGGAGATTATACAGCAGTACTTACCTTACCCTCTGGTGGTTCTGATGTTGGAAGCGAAATTACTTACGCCAATGTACCAAGTGAGATTCCGATTATTAGTGTAGCATCTGACCCAGTCATAAGTACAAACTCAAAATCTAATATCAAAGTAATTGGATTTTCTGTTGTTTATTCGGGAACGAATGATTATGCAAATGGGATTGCTGTTGTTGGCAATGGATCTTCCAATATAACTATAAACAGCAATACAATAAACATGGGTAGCAAGGGATATGGAATTGTTTCAGGAGCAAACACTCTTTCTGGTGTTTTTATGGATCATAATACGATCTCAAATGTGAGACCTGCTAACCAATCTCTATACTTTTATGGAACAGGCCTTAGTAATTTTACACTAACAAATCATACAGTCACCGAAAATTCAATTGGTACTTCTTTAAAAAATATCAATGGTCTTACGATCAATGGTTTTAATGCTTCGGGTGGAATTACTAATACGATAATGTTGTATATAAAATCTTGCTCTGGAGTTGTGTCTATAGACAATTTAACAACAAACATTACAACGGGAGCGGCATTATCTTTAGATAGTTGTAATTTTGGAGCAGGATCCAGTATCTCAAACCTTACAAGCACTAATGCGACGGCCGGCGGTGCCGTTACAGTGGTAGGTAGCACCGGAAGTTTAGCAATGGTGAGTGGGATAAACGTAACCGGATCAGCCATTTACTCGATTTCTTTTCTTAACAGTGCAATGACCACCACTACTTTATCGGCAGTTATCTCTAATGCTTCCAACGTAGGATTTAGTTTTAATAATTCGAGTGGTGTTGTTGTCCAAAACTCTTCGTATTCCGGAACGGGATCATCGGGATATCGGGTTTCAAATGGTTCTACCAATATCAGTTTTGTTTCTGATACATCTAATGGACTTGGTTCTGGTGGAGGATTCTACGAGGAAGACTCATCTAATATATCCTACACGGATTGCACAGCAACAAACGGAAAGGGATTTACTGCAACAACAAACACCGGAAGTAGTAGCAATATTTCATATCTGCGGTGTGATGCGGGAAGCCAAAGTCAACCAAACACTACCAGCGGTTTTATTGCAAGTGGAGCAGTAACTGGAGTTACCTATACAAATAGTAATGCAGATTATAATGCTAACCTTGGGTTCGTTGCACAAAATTCAGCTAACGATATAGTTTATAGGTATTGTAAGTCTTCCTATAATGGAACCGTTGATGTTAATACGGACGGTGGCGGTTTTTTGCCTCACAATACTGCAACGAATGTTAGAGTTTATAATTCTATTGCACATCACAATTATAATGAGGGATTTGGCGACGTAAGTAACGGCGACAATCATGTTTACAATAGCGTCAATTGGGGAAATGGATTTGTTGTTGGGGATACTTTTAATGGTGTTGTAGTATCAAGCCCTGCCGTTCGTGGTAATTTATACTTTTCCAGTATTGGAAGTAGCGCTACCTTAAGAAATATAATTTCTGGTGGAGGAGGGAAGCCTAGGGAGATTCAGCAATGGGGAACAACATATCCGACCACTCTTGATTATAACTTATACAAACCTCTTGATGATAATAAATTCATTAGTTATGATGAGGTAAATAATACCTCTTGGGCTACATACCACAATACCAACGAAACCCACAGCCGAAATGCAGACCCTTTGTTTATAAATGGTTCCGGAAATTATTCCACTGATACCGATTTTCAACTTTCATATCTTTCACCCGCAATTGACGCTGGCACTAATGTTGGATTGACTACTGATTATACAGGTACAAGCCACATTTATGGCACTCCTGACATCGGCGCATACGAATATCAGCCACCATATACAATTAGCACTGATTTAGTTGATCCGACTGGTTCAATCAGAATTTATTCTGACGGAAAATACCGATACACCACAGCAACATCGAACACACAGTCTGCCAATTTCTCAGTTTCTCCTGTGGGTGGCTGGCCCTCATCCGATTACAGTGAATATATGAATGTCACTCTTGATTCTTGGTCAACATCAGGAACAAAGAACAAACAATGGACAGCCACCTCGTCTATTGCAACAAATACCATTTATACAATTGGTAATTTAGCACCAAGTAAGTATTACCAATTTAAGTTAGATGAAGTCGCCTCTACAACTGCAATCGCTGGCGATACCTGCACCAACGGATTATGTCTTTCCGATTCTTCGGGTAATTTGACTTTTACCTATACTGGTGGATATTCCACACACACCTTTTCTTTGGAACAAAACACTGGTGCACCAACTAATGTGGGTATCTTGTCTATATCTGCTGATTCAACAACTCAATTAACGATTACCTTTCAGATTGCCACTGACGCCGATCCAGGTTTGCACTCAGCTCCATATTGGTTCAACGAAACCACGGGACATTCGGGAGGATCATCTTCTTCTGACTGGCAAACTTTAACTTCTTTCGTTAATTCAGGACTTTCTGCAAATACTCAGTACACTTATCAAGTCAAAGCACGAGATAACAATTTAAACGAATCCGCGTATTCTGATTCATTGTCTAAATATACTTTAGCTCCGATCCCAACAAATCTCTCCGCTTCTTCAAATTCAAACAGTGTCAGTTTATCTGTTGATAGCTTTCCGAATGATACAAGCGGAACATCGGGATATTATTTCTCTCGTTCCGGCGCAAATTCCGGCTGGATTCAAACTAATTCTTGGACAGACAGCGGATTATCTTGCGGGCATTCATACGATTATTCCGTAATATACCGAAACGGTGACGGAACAGAAACTAGTTCAATCTCTACTACAAAATCAACGAGTGGTTGCGGAGGTGGAGGTTCACCCGCTATGTGGACATTGCCAGTTGTTCCAACTAATGGATTCAAAATGAGTATAAACGGCGGAGCGACTACAACTTCAAACAGAAATGTAATTTTGGGATTCAATGCCGGAGCGGATATTAAGAAAATGGCAATCTCAATGACTGGCGATTTCACCGACGCCTCGCAAGAAAATTATGTTGCTTCTAAACAATGGGATTTGTGTTCAAAACTCGGTGGAGCAGTTAAAAATTCAACTTGCCCCAACGGAATATATAAAGTTTATGTTAAATTTTTCACCGCCTACGGTAGAACAACAGGCAACGCTTTTGCTTCAAGCACAATCATTCTAAAATCGAGCCCTACTCCAACCGAAAATTTACAGCAAACAAACAATCTGACTTTTACCAACTCATTTACTAAATACCTACAATACAGACAAACAAATGCAGACATAAAACGCTTGCAAATTTTTCTGAATTCAGATCCTGACACCCAAATTGCTGTTTCCGGTGCCGGCTCTCCTGGCAAGGAAACTAATTATTTTGGTCTTTTGACTCTCAAGGCGGTTATTAAATTCCAAGAAAAATATGCCAAAGATGTTTTAGCACCTTGGGGTTTTGTTAAGGGAACCGGATATGTCGGTAAAACAACACTGCTTAAGATTAACGAATTGATCGGTAAATAATTTTTTATCATGAACATATTCATGAACTAAAATATGCCAACTCAAAAATCACAAAATCATAACATCCGTAAGCTTTCCAAAGTGGCCGGAGGCAAAAGTTTTTCCATAACCCTACCGATTGAATATGTGCGAAAATTGAAATGGAAAGAAAAACAGAAGTTAGTTGTTGAACTCAAGGCAAGACATTTGATTATTAAGGATTGGAAAAAATAGCCCGCCCGCCAAAAACAAAATCCCAAAGCCCGCGCGGATTCCTCCCCAAACCCCTCCTCCGCGCGGACGAAATCTGAAATCACGCCAAAATAAATTAGCCGAGGTTTTGCGAAATCCTTTCCCCAAAAAATTGTTTTCGCAAAACCGAGTCCGAATTGAAGCCCCGCCACACTGCCTGAATACTTGGAAGGCAGAACCCCAAAAAGAAAAATGTCCTTTCCTTTTTTAGAAAAAATCAGGCACGCGCAAATCCGAAAAGCAAGGAACATTTTTTCTTTTTGGGTTTGCCGAGTGAAGCGAGGCGGTGGCGGGGCTTTCGTCGAGCGTACGATTCAGTTTCAAGTCACCACGCGCTCCGCGCGTGAACTATTCTTTGAATTTATTTTGGAAATAAGTTCGAGCAAATGATATAATGACACCACCAAAGAAGAGTTGTCTAATTGATTTAGCTCAAATACCCTTAATGGTAGGGCTAATTTAGCGGTTCCAAATCCCTTTCCTCGTTCATAAACTATTCTGTCAGTGAAAACCAATTTCAGGACCAAGTGTTTTGATGCTAGGTCATCTTTTTTCCAATACAAATAAGGGTTTTTTAGGAATGTGAAAGTTCTATCTAGGGCGGTTCCAAAATCTACACTTCTACCTCTGATTACTTTGACTTGATTCTCCAAAACTAGTTCTTCATTTGTTAGTTTTTCAATTTCCTTCTCGTAAGTCTTAATCATTGCTTCATTTTCAGTTTTGCCGATTCTGTCTAAAAACATTCTCATCTTTGCTCGGACCTCATCCAGCGCATTCTCGTGGCTCTTTCGTATATCATCTACACCAATAATTCTCTTATTCCACACATCAAGCAGTATTTCCTTTGTAAGGTTTAAAGTCTTCTCCTTGGGCTTTATAGAGCGTAATATGGCCTCAAATTCTTCCTCTAAGTCTTTTCTCTTAATGGTTTTACCTCTCATAACACAATCTTTAGTCTTGCAATGATAGTAAGGGTGTTTGCCGTTCCTTCCTGTGGTCCAACTTGCTGTCATCGGCTTTAAGCACTGATAACACAAGACAAATCCTCGCAAAGGAAACTCTATATTGTTGTCTTTTCTTGATAAGATTTTTACTTTTCCGTTTAGCTTATCTTGAATTTCTTGAAATGTTATTGAGTCTATAATCGGTTCATGGTGTCCAATTCGTCTGCCTACTTTCCATTCCTCATATTCAACATATCCTGCATATACAGAACGAGTCAAAAGTTTTTTTACTGAATCTAGTGTTACCGTTTTTAAATTTCTAAATTTTTTACTTTGTAGAAATTTTTGGACATCAATTTGATTTTCAAATCTGCCAGTAGCAAATCCTTCGAGGGCTTCTTTGAGAATACTGGCTTCTGGTTCAAATCTTTTAAGTATTTGTCCATGAATAGAATCTTTCATCATTCTGTATGCAGGAGGGGCCACAAAAGCCCAATATCCTTTCTCAAGTCTAGCTTTGTGCTTTTGTATAACCTGTCGCTGATTTTGTTTTCTTTCTAACTCACCCTGAGCCGCAATTATTGTTTCAATAAATTGACCTTCTGGTGTTTCTTCAAAAGTAAAGTTTGGACATCCCACTTTTGCTCCTCTAGCATCAAGCTCACGCCTCAATTTGAGATGAAAAACAGTATCACGAGCAAATCTTTTTAAATCATCAAAGACGACAAAATAATTAGTTGCAGGGTCTTTATCTAGAAAACCTAAAAGAGCGGACATTGCTGGCCTATTCATAAAGTCTCCCTCTCCTGTAAAGCTATCTCTAAAGACTTTTATGACATCATAGCCCTTCTGTGTGGCATACTCTCGACAGCGATGTTCTTGGCTATCAAGGCCGTGTCCTTCAGAGCTTTGTCTTGTGCTGGAGACTCGGCAGTAAATGATTGCTTTTTGCATATATCTATTGTAGCAAATTCTTCAAAATAATTATCTAGTATTGATTCGACCATAGCGTAAAGAGAATCCCGAAGTCTCAAAACTTCTGAATCTGTCATATCTTCACCCAGTATTTCTTTACACCTTTCAACACTAATCATGGCTTATGCTAGATGGACAGGTGAATCAGCATCTATTAATTTTTTCTTCTCATCTTTCCATTCCAAACCTTCAACCCAATCGCCAACTTTAAATTGACTCCAGATTTCATAATTTCTGTATTGTTTGCCGGTATACATAAGGGGATAGTTTTTGCCTTCAAGCCAAAACAGAAAAGTAATAAATCTATCTGAATCCGTAATACGAATTATTTTTGCTTTCATAATCTTGAACCAGTAATTAATAAAGCCCTTCTTGGCTTAGCAGGTTCCATTGCGAGGCGACCTGCAAACCCAAGAGGGGCTTTGCAAAAGCAATGGATTTAACGCCAAACAAAAAACGGCATGATAGCCGTTTCTTGTTTCTTTTTTATTTACTTCAGATTCAACTCTAGATTATATATGTCGAATTGGTAACTAAATAGAAACGCAAAAAAGCGTCTATCAAATTACCAACTCAACACATTTCCTAAAACAAAACGTAGTATTCATTTTTTCTATTGGTTAAATGATAACCATGCACACTTCATTTTTACAGAATGATAACTTAATACATTATTTACTTAGAGGTTTTCTTCCTCCGTATGCTATGCCAACTTTAGCTGGGTCAATTATAAAGATAATCTGACTTTTGCTTGAAATACATTAATTGGTCATTGATTTGATAACACAGGCCCTTTTTAATTCATACCTGTTATACCAAGGCAATTTTTATTTATCACTCAAAAAACAATCTACTATAGATTATACACCCACAAAATAAATAATCAAGTATATATATCAAGACTATCAATATTCGTTTATTCTAAGAAGTAACATTGTTAGCAGAATGAGATGCTAAATATCTTGCAATAGCCTCTTTTGCCTTTTTTCTACTTTCCTCAAAAGATTCTCCAAAGCCAATATTTAAATTGTTTGTGGGAATCTTAATTTCTTGTTGTGGGCGGCCCCAAGCGCGGTCAAACAACTCTCTTATAGCTTTTATATCCCCCTTCTTGGCTTGAGATATTAAAACCTCGCTGATAGGCTTAATTTCCTCTACTAAACGCTCTGAAAGCAACTTTCTAGCCTCCTCTGCGTTTTTAGCTGCAAATCCTTTTTTTCTGCCTGCATTTTGTCTGAATCCTCCTCTCATATTTTGATAAGAATCAAATAATCAAGGTTAAGTATAACATATTTAAGGACATCTTGTTATTGAAATGGTTTCGGAATAATTTGTTAAAGTTGAGTCTGCCTTGTAGACAGGACTTGAGGGTGATTCTGTAGATGTTGTAATTTTAAATGTGTAGTTTCCAGACACATTAGGTATTGTCACATACTTCAGACCATTAGGGTCTAAATTATTCATTTTAGGAACATGGGTCGAATCACTAATTACCTCTACCACAGCATATTTTCCACTGATTCCAGTAAATGTAATCGGAATAGTTATACTAGAGTATGGGCCATTTCCACATATAGGACTGCCTATGGAGATTTTCTTCTGTTCTGTAATTGTATTACTAATATCAGAATCTACCGAAACAGATTTTACATCAGCAAGGTTTGCTTTGCATGTATTTAATTGTTGAACTAAATTATTATATGAGGAACTTAAAGAACCAACCTTTGTTTGTAGGTCAATATTTTCCTTTAGCAATGCGTTTATTTTGGTCTGCAATTCTGGGTTATCGACCTGAATAGTTTTTGTTATTACTGTTGGAACCTCTATTTCTTTCTTAATATTTTCTTTAATGTTTAAATTATTATTTTCCGTTACTTTATCTAGTTTACTTTCTAATTCACTTATTTTTGTCTCAATATCTTGGGTTTTAGGTGCAGTATATGTTTCTTTAGATTTAATCCAACTAAAAGGGTTCCACCAAGAAGCAAAGACGACTTGAGGTATCATAACAGCGGCTAATAAAACTAGGACCGATATTTTATTTTTCATATTACTAAATTATTTATGCAAAAAGCCCACCACGGGTAGAGACCGAAGTCTCTCATACCGGTTTCCCGATATGGCCTTGGAAGACGACCCCATGATGGGTTCTTTATCTTCCAAGGACTTTTTGCCATGCCAGCGACCACTGGTTTAGGCTATTCTTAACAATATAAACACTACCATACTTTCTATATTATTTAAATACAATCTTGTGATACTAAATTCATACAGAATAAGACTATTTTAAACAAAACTATGCTGTTGAAGTGTATTGTAGCTATCAAATATAAAGCTTTCTAACTGGTTCCAACTTTGATATACTATGTCCACCAAACAGAAAAAACACCAACTGCTTGGTGTTTTTTCGTGTGTGTGGAAGCCGGAACTATGTTTTTCTAGCAAGAAAAACAAGTGAGGCAGGGTCGTGAAAATTTTCGAGCGACGGCGAGAAAATTATTCCTGACCACAACTTGATTTTTCTTTTAACTATTCCTTATCAGTAAATACCACTAGTCGTTCGGAATAACTTTTAGAGACTTTATCCCAATCTCCCTCGCAGGTGATAAGGTTGAGGTGTGGCTTCCCATCATTTGAACCAAATACATATGATGCGTCTGCTGACGGGTCATATCTCCGAGTTTCGCGCACCACAAAAGTGGTAGTCGTGCCGAATTCATCTTCAATATATAATTTATCACCTTTGCGTAATTTATATAAATTATCAAATACCGACGCTTTCTTACCGCCATAGTGTCCGGCCATAATAGCACTGCCATTTTCCCCGGGACGGGCCCCTAGATTAAACCACGCTACATCAGCAGGATCCTTGGGTACATCCATGGCTTTGTCAGATGTAAGACCCACATATTCAACAGCAGCATCAACATCAATAGCCGGAATTTTGAGACGCACCGGCAATGGAGACTTCATTTCCTGTTCATAAAGAGCAGTAGTGGCTGTAGCAAGTTGTATTGAGCCAGCTTGGATCGTAGAGTTTTTAGAAATAAAATAAAAAAGAAAAGCAGTAGAGAGCGCAAATCCCATAATAACAAATATTAACAATGTTAGTTTTAAAGATGTTTTGGATAAATTCGTACTCAACTGGTAGTCCTTCAGACGCTTTTTGACCACGGCAACAGCCGCTCTCGGCGTTTTGGCTTGGCGCAAGTTGCCTGCACATTCCGAGTCGCACAGCACTCCCTCAACCCAGAGCGCAAAGTCATTTTTATAACTTTTAACGTGGTGCGAGAATTGCATTTTGGTCATGCTTTGAAATGCACGCAAAAGGTCGGGTAAATTTGAAAGTTCTGGGCCGTTAAATACCCGGAAACATTTCTCGTTGTACGCCGTTACCAAGGGGCGTTTATGTGCGTCTTCTTTCGTGAACATCTTGAATATTTTTTAAGCACAGATTCGCTGACTCTTTTCAATGTTTAGACTAGTGTTTGTTTTCTTCGAATAAAGTAGAAAAAAATTGAAACTGTAGAGAGTCCAACCAATATGAGAGCAATATTTAATGAGATATTTTTCTCATCGGGCGCAATCCCTGAATTCGGCAGGCCCGGAACGACAGCGGCAACCACGACAGTAGCTACTGCTAAATCTCTGACCGTCAAACCATTGGCTTCACCGCTCGCTATAGCAGTGTTCGTCGTGGTTTTGGCAAGATTTGTTTGGCAAGTAAAACTCCAGGATTCATTACTTTCAAGCAAGTTATTTTTATTAATGTCTCCCGGGTGTCCCAAGACGCGACCCGGTAGACCGGTACATTTATCATCAGTAATGCTGACATTACTCAATGGCGCTGTACCAGGGTTGGTTACGGTATAGGTATAGGTGACTGGTCCGCCGGGAGCGAGAAGAGTGAACGTACTAGGTTTTTTTACCACATGAATCAGTGGCGGCACAATCGAGGCTCCCACAACAACTGTGGCGCTAGCAACATCAACCGCGCTTACACCATTAGCCCAACCGGTTGCTGTGACAGTGTTGGTATGAGTTTGTGAGAGTGTTGTGGAACAACGGTAAACCCAGGTTTCGTTTACATCAAGCTTGGCATCAGTATTAGTGTCGCCTGAAGCAAGAGTTATGGGGATACAAGTATCGCCAACCATTGTGATATTGGTCGCTGGAACTGTTCCTATGTTACGAAGTGTATAAGTGTATGTAACGGACCCTGGACCAGTCGGCAAAGCCAGAGGACTTGGCACTTTCACCACATCAATGAGGGGTGGCACTGGTGGGACAACTACAGACGGACCGATATCATCATTGGTAACAATACAAAACTTAATATCACTCGGGTTTAGGTTCAAGAGACCATTCGAGTCACAATCACCAGAGAATGTTTGAACATAGTTAGAATCGGATGTTTCGGTTATGGCATACGGATAAAAAGGTGCATGAAAACTGTTGGTTATGCCCGAAACAACTGGTATGCCACTGACAAACAGTGGAAAATCAGCAACAGTCTTGGTGCCACCACTGTCGTTGATAACACTTTTAACGACATTGATCGTGCCCTCACTTGGATATTTATATCCACTTCCGCCACCTGTTGCTGGTTGGGTAGCAACCACAACTCCAGTTCTTGAAATGGTATTGGCATCGAGTGTCACTTGGGTTTGAGCCAACGCTCTACCATTTAGTACTGCGCCGGTTTGTATTCTAATCTGCTTGGCGCTCAATATAGTTCCATTAAAGGTAGAATACGTTCCGAGTGTTGCACCATAATTTGAACCAGCAACTTGCCAAAAGACATTTGAGGCCAGGGCTCCGCCAGTAAGTAACACACTTTTAGCGGAGGCAATAGTGAGGTCTCCCGATATCTGGAATATCCAAATATCGCTAGCGTTACCGCTCAGAGTGATGTCGGTTGGTATGGTAACGTCAGAAGTCCATTTGTAGAGTCCTGGTGTAAAGGTTTGTCCACCAATAATTCCGTCATACAACTCGGTACCATCTGGGTTTGGTCTTCCTGCAGCGTTATTGTAGGCGGTCAACATATTACTTATGGCTGTGGTCATATTAGCGGGAGTTGGAGCTGTATAGTTGGCTGCATAAATTCTTCCACCCACCAAAGCTGATGTGGAAAATGTACCTGTGCCGTCCAATGTTAGCCCAAATCCAGTCATAAAAGTTGCAGCCGCTGGACTGATTCCAATATCTCCAGTTACATAAGTGGCGCCAGTAGTTGTGATGGCTGTTTCTCCCAAAATATCAAAATCAGCTGCCGCTCCTAAATCAACTGTCAATTCGGGGTTACCCGCCAGGACATTAATTGGCAGAGTAAGGCCGAATACCAAAAAAGTGACCAGAGTAATTAATGTTATTGAATTTTTATTAAACTTTTTCATATACATATATATATTAATAATTATTATGCTTGGATTAAATTAGTTGTTTTCTTCGGGCTAAATAGAGCGAGAATAAGACAACTAAAACCCCAGCTGAAATAATTATGTTCAAAGCATTGATATTTTCGTCAGGAGCAATGCCTGTATTCGGAAGGCTTGGAACAGAGATAGGGGCGGAAGTTACAACAGGAGTAGGAGTTGGGGTGGGAGTAGGGACGGGAGCGGTGATAGGTGTCTGAGCTGGAGTAGGAGTAGAAACCGGAGTTGGAGTTGGAGTTGGAGTAACCGGAACTGAACATACTGGTGTATTAATAGTATCGGTATTGGTTGTAACCGTTCCACCAAAAGCTAGTGCCCTGCCTGTCCAAGTAGTATTGGCGCCTACAGTAATACCAGCGTCATCAATGTTAGTTCCCACGAATGTGGTATCCGCGCCAAGAGTGGTCGCAGCAGTTGGGGTCCAAAATACATCGCAAGCTGATGCGCCATTAGCTAATGTAACATTTGAGTTAGCTACTGAAGTAAGTGCACCATTTATTCTAAAAATGTACGTTCCACTACCACTAAGAGTAATTCCCGCAGTCCCAATAGAGGCAGCGCTTGCAGCTCCGGTGCAATAAACTCCTGGAGCATAAACTCCGATTGGACCGTGTGTAGTATCGGTGGCGAGATCAATTGCTCCGTTTGCAAAAGTAAATGTACATGGCTGACTATTAAGATTAGTTAAAGCGGTGCCCTGATCTATGCCCGCTGTAGCATATGGAGCAACGCTTCCGTAGTTTGTATGTGTGCCTTCGGGAGCTACTGCTGGTCCAGTGGTAAACCCAACACCTCCATTGATTAGAGTGCCTGCTGCGGTATTAGTGTAAGTGCTACCAAGAACACTGTATGTCACTGATGTTCCCAGGGTTGGTGTCTCGGCCGCGAGTACGGTAATTAATCCAGCCAAACCAAGCATGAACACAACGGCCACAATAACTGCCGAGACTTTACTAAACATTTTCATATTTTTTAATTTTTTTAATAATCAATAATCTAATATATATTTTAGCACTTTCAATAACATTATAATATCAGCCCCTGTGCACAAGTTTTAATATCATTTTAAAGATTGAGTCATCGTCATCACCTTGCTCCACTTATATAATTCCCCATAATTAAGTTCCAATAGAGTCCTAACTATAATTATTTCTTCAAAGTCTTGGAAAGGAGGTGGGAGAGAAATTCTTTGATATTACCACCGACTGCTTCAAGAGATTTTACAAATGAGGAACGGTGGGTAAGTTCGGGCAAAGTATTTGTTTCCAAAATAAAGAGCCCGCGTTTTGGGTGGAATATAAAATCAGAACGAGAATAATGCCTGAGACCCAACGCCTCATGCGCGAGAGAAGCCGCTTCTTCTATTTGCATCTTTTCCTCACTAGTGAAGTCACCAGGTATTTTGCACCTTGATTCTAGATTATTATATTTAGAATCATAATCATAAAAAACTTCTTTTTTACTTTGCTTAATTTCTGCTGGTAATAATGTATAAATATTTTTACCCCTAAATCCTTCAATCACTCCACAAGTAGCTTCTTTGCCGCTGATAAACTCTTCCACCATTAAGGTAGGAGAGTGCTCAAATGATTTTTGAAGAGCAGCTTTGACATCTAAAATTTTATTTACAAATAAGATGCCGATGGAGGAACCCGAACTCACAGGTTTTATAACAAGTGGAAATAAAATATTTTCGTTGATATTTTTGACAAGGTCATCTAGATCTTGCCCGCTGTTTACTAATATATGATTTGGAGTCTTGAGGCCAGCGAGTTTGAAAACATTTTTGGACATTATTTTGTTCATACCCAAAGCCGAAGCTATAGAACTGGAGCCAGTATAAGGAATGCCAAAATTTTCTAAAAATCTTTGGACCGTTCCATCTTCACCATAATGGCCATGCATCGCATTTACTATCACATCAACCATTTTTAAAATGTCATAAGGATTTTTTTCTAAGCCCATTATGTGCCAAGCTCCTTCTTTAGATATAAAAATATCTAAAGGTTCATACTCTTCAGGGAGGTTAGAAAGAATTGTTTTGCCAGTATTTAAAGAAACCTCGTATTCAGCAGAGGGTCCACCCCGCAAAACACCAACTCGGGTTTTTGTAAAAAATGACATGATTTTATTTTACCACAATTATAGTATAGAATGGAATCATGGAAACTACGTTATATAGAAAATATCGCCCTCAGAATTTCAAAGAAATAAAGGGGCAGGAGCATATTGTCTCAGTCTTAGAAAATGAAGCCAAAACAGGCAAAATTTCTCACGCTTACCTTTTTTCGGGCAGTCGAGGCACCGGCAAAACTTCAGTCGCTCGTATCTTCGCTAAAGCATTGGGAGTAAGTAGTGAAGATGTTTATGAAATGGACGCTGCTTCAAATAGGGGTATCGATGAAATTCGTGAAATCAGGGACGCTGTCCACACTTATCCATACTCATCAAAATACAAAGTTTACATAATGGACGAAGCCCATATGCTCACCAAAGAGGCATGGAACGCATTCCTCAAGACATTAGAAGAACCGCCCGAGCATGTCATTTTTATAATGGCTACGACCGAACAGCACAAATTGCCCGATACCGTAGTCTCACGTTGTGAATGTTTCGTCTTTAAGAAACCAACCCATCAAATTTTGGTTGAATCGATACTTATGGTAGCTAAAGAAGAAAAATATGAGATAGAGAAAAAATCAGCAAATTTGATCGCCACTTTGGCTGATGGTTCTTTCCGTGATGCTCTTTCGGTTTTGCAAAAAATAATAAACTCTTCAAAAGATAAGAAACTGTCTCACGAGGAAGTGCAAAAAGTTTTGGGTGCACCAAAAGAATCATACGTATTAGAAATTTTGGATGCCATAAAAGACGGGAGTGCCGAAAAAGGGATAGGCAGTATAAGGAAAGCCAGCGAAGAAAATGCCGATATGCAGGTTTTTTTGAAAATGATTTTGCACTCTTTGCGTTTTGTCTTACTTTTGCGTTTTGCTCCTGATATGAAAAAGTTGGTGATTGATGAGACGGGGGAGGAAGAATTTGAAAAACTGGCTGAGATAGCTAAAACAGCAAAAAATGTTAATTCTAAAACTTTGCTCGCTTTCCTTGAAGCTTACTCTCGACAAGTCTACGCAACTATCCCCGAACTACCCATCGAGTTAGCAATTATAGACTCCTGTACTTTTGAAAATAAATAAAATAATCTAACCCTATTCGTACGAAAGGTACCAAACATGAAAGAAATTAATATAGAAAAAATATTGAAAGCGACAGCAAGCAGAAGGAGACTTGCTATATTTAATTGTTTGCAAGGGAAAAAAGAATTATCGGTAAGTACTATCGCCAAGCAAATTAAACTTTCTTTTCGGTCTACTTCCAAACATCTCTCTATACTTTATGCGGCTGATTTGCTAGAAAAAGAACAGAGAAGTGTATTGATGTTTTACAAATTAAGTACAAAAGGACAAAAATTATTTTCAATGATTTCGGATATAGACTCCATTGTTTGACTTAAATATTTAATATATACCTTATTCGTACGAAAGGTACCATTGAAAATGTACTGATGATGACTGATTTTTAAAATTATGGTATAAATAATCATACCGGTCTTCGCTAGAAGCTACGACCTGGTAAATTGGGAGATCGTCTAATGGTCGGACAATCGCCTTTGAAGCGATGAATCTAGGTTCGATCCCTAGTCTCCCAGCATTTCAGATAAAGTGCCATTTTTGGGTGCTTTATACATCACATCAAACGGAGTTTTAAGTTTAATTTGAGCCACATTTTTATCTTTGAAAGAAAGGTTCCAACATAGATTTTCTACAATATTTCTTTTTTTGAAATTATCAGCGTCTAAAAATTCTTTCATGGCTCTGTTGCCTTGTATAAAAGCATTTTTAGTCGGTTCCAACATAGAAGCAGGTTGTTTATTTTTGAACTCTTGAATCTGTTTATTAAGCGATATTCTTTCGTTGTGAATATCTAACGCTTTCTGGTCGTATAATTCCTTTGAAATCTGATCAGCAAGGAAAGTATCCAGTAATTTGCTTTCTTTCGTTGTAAGCGATTCTAGCGAGTTCTGGAGGGTTGCCAAAGCATTATCGAAGTATTCGCTATCTATACCAATTTTCTCTTTAGCCGACTTATACATAAGATCTATTTTCCTTTCTGAAAAAGCCAATGATCCAAAGATATTGCCGAATATCTCATAAAGGTAAGTTTCTCTCATATAGCTTTTATGCTCATCACATTTTTCTTTTCTGTTGGTGCAGTAATAATAATCATGACCTTTCTTGGTAGAAGAAGTTAAAGCACAACCGCAATTTTCACACTTTAAAAATCCTCTTAATGGGAAAAATAATCTTTGAGATTTTGGTCTTGATTTGTCGGCTAAAATTTCTTGAGCTTTATCAAAATCAGATTTTGAAATTATGGGTTTGTGATTGCCGTTATAATATTTTCCATCTCTAAGCATAATTCCACAATAAAATGGATTACTTAACATTCTTTGAATATGGCTTATCAAAACTTTTTTACCCGAGGATGTGCGAAGTCCTTCGTCATATAAAATTCTGGCAACATCTCTAAAACCATGACTACTAGTTAAATACAATTCATAAGCTCTTTTTACATACTTGGCACGGACAGAATCAATGACAATACTTTTATCAACTTTATTATTCAAATATCCAAATGGTGCATGATTAGGCCATTCACCTCTGGCTAATTTTTCTCTATTTCCTCTTTTTACATTTACACTTAAATCTCTGATGTATTGGTTTGCCATTCCCATTTCAAAAACCATCATCAAAATATTATCGTGAGGAAAATAATCTCTCTCAAAAGTTTTTATATTTTTAATTACTCCATCTTGCAAAAGCGATTGAACATAACCAGTATCAATCGGGTTGCGAGACAAGCGGTCAAGTTTCCAACACAGCACACCATCGGCTTTTCCAGACGATAACATTTTGAGCAACTCGTTAAAAATTGGACGACCAACTTTTTTGGCAGACTGGCTTTCTTTCAAAATTTTAACAATGGTCAATTTCTGCTTTTCCGCCATAGCCATTAACTCATGCTCTTGCGAATCAATAGATTGCTCTTGTCTATCCTCTGATTCTGATGATTTTCGGCAGTAAATAATGTATTTCATAAATTTTTATCGTTTGTTATTTTAAATAAACGGAAGTGTCCCTTGCCAAGCCATCTTGTAAGATACTCTTTTTCTACCACAGGCAAATCATTTTCGTTAGTATACTTAAAAAGATAATAAATAGCTGATGTATCCGATTCTACAACAGGTCTCTCAACATTCCAAGACGAGACATACGCTTTTTGATTCTTTAACTTTTTATCAGTAAAAGCTTTAGCCATATATTTAGCCAAATATCCCGATATTTTTTGGTCTCCATCAGTCTCTTTAATATCCACAAAACCATGACCCCAAATTTTAGCAATGGTTCTGTTTTCAATTTCAGATTTTCTGTTTATTTCTTTTGGCAATCTCCAAAACAAAGCGTGAAAATGCACAGCCCCTCTTTTTTGAAACTCTGGCACAGCGATATATTTAAAATCTTTTCCAAATTTATATTTCAAAGCTTGCACAAAAGATTTGTAATTTCTATAAGCAATATGTATATCTTGCATATTTTCGGCATAAGTGAGAGACAGAAGCAAAGGTTTTTCTTTTCCTAAATTGGCAGAAACTAATCTTCGGAAATTTCTTTTAATTTGATAAATATTATCTTGTCTCTTTTCGTATTTCTCATCTTCTGTGGGTTTTTCCTTGTCGGGGTCTCTAACTCCTTTCTTATGAGGCATAGGCAGATGTTCATACTGGTATATTTCCAGATTATCTCCATATTTAATAATTTTTACATAACTCATTCTAATTTTTATTATTCTTATTATGTTAGTGAATTATCAAGTCTCTTAAGGCATAAGAGTCTGCAACGCATTCCGCCCGCCCCTCCTCAAGGAGGGTGCGGGCGGGCGTAATGTGTCCTGCGAAAGCCAAAAATAAACCAGCCATACCATTGAGATATTCATTTGCTTGTTCTGGAGACAAATTTAAACCATCTTCTTCTTTGAAGACTTTAATGGTTTCGTCAATAAGTTGTTTAGAAAATGAAAATACCACTTTCAATAGTTAAATTTTTAACTACCGACAAGTGGCTCGGGATTTCTCCTCTGGACAGCTCACTAAATATTAAACATATTATATTCCCGTAAAAATAGTTTGCAAGTTCCTAACAATTTTTAGTCATGTTATAATAAAACCACAATTAAATAAGTTAAAAGTAGCCTAAACCAAATACTTGGCATGGCGAAGAAGACCTTGGAAGATAAAGAACCCATCATGGGGTCGTCTTCCAAGGCCATATCGGGAAACCGGTATGAGAGACTTCGGTCTCTACCCGTGGTGGGCTTTTTGTGTTTATAAATAATTAAAAAATATGAATTTAAATAATTTTTTATCTAGTGAATCTTTTATATTTCTTTTGGTCGCAATAATATTTTTTATTATTGTTAGAGAAATATTAACTTGGTATTGGAAGATAAATAAGGCAATTAGAATTTTAGAAAGAATTGAAAGAAACACACGAAAAGATGGAGTTAAATATCCAGATGAAGAATTTGATGAGGAATACTTCAAAAGAAACAATATAAAAATACCTAACGAAGACACTACAAAAGAACAAAAATAGAAGTAATATTATTTCGGCAAAAGTGGTATAATCTAGTGTCATGGTAGTAGCCGAAAGAAAAATATTATCCATAGTCAGTGATAAACCATACTTTATAAATGGCAATTTTGTGCTATATCTCGGGGATTGTTTAAATATCCTTTCCCAATTACCAGACAATTCTATTGATATGATTTTTGCCGATCCTCCATATAATCTTTCAAACGGGGGATTTTCAGTTCATGCTGGCAGAATGGTAAGTGTGAATAAAGGAATTTGGGATATAAGCAGAGGATTTTTAGATGATTACGAATTTCATTATCGCTGGCTAGAAGCATGCAAACGAGTATTAAAACCGCACGGCACACTTTGGGTAAGCGGAACATATCACTCAATTTATCAATGCGGACATGCTTTGCAGTCTCTCGGTTATCATATCTTGAATGATATATCTTGGTTCAAACCAAACGCTTCGCCAAATTTAAGTTGTAGATTTTTTACTGCCAGCCATGAGACGATTATTTGGGCAAGAAAAGAGAAGAAAGCTAAACATGTTTTCAATTATGATCTAATGAAAAATGGAGATTGGACAGAAGACAAGTTAAAAAAACCAAACCTACAAATGCGGTCTGTTTGGTCTGTTAATCCACCAAAACCAGAGGAAAAAAAGTATGGTAAACATCCGACACAGAAACCCCTTGATCTTTTGAGAAGGATCGTGTTATCCAGTACTAATAAGGGTGATGTAGTGCTTGATCCTTTCGCTGGCAGTTCTACCACTGGGATTGCTTCTGCTTTGAACGATAGAAAATTTATAGGTATAGATATGGAAAAAGATTACTTGGAATTATCAAAAAAAAGGTTTAATGATTTAAAAATATGATTAAAGGAGGAAAAGGTGGTGGAAATACTTTAACAGGTCTAAATTTTGAAAGAGAAAAAGATGTATTAGATTTATTTTCTAAAACTAAAGGATATTCGGTCAAAGGACATGTAATTTCTTATAACGGAAAGGAAGTTGCTCGCAGTTATCGCAAAGATAGTCTCTACAAATTCCTTGCTTCTGAAGGAGTGAACTACACTGAAATTTTATCTAAAAAATTACTACCCGATGAAGCTCTTTATGTAATCGTGAATAACACGATGTATATTTTGGAATTAAAATTTCAAGCAGTTGCAGGATCGGTGGATGAAAAATTACAAACTTGCGATTTTAAGAAAAAACAATATCAAAGACTTTTTGCCCCTCTAAACTATGAAGTAGAATATATTTATATTTTGAGCGAATGGTTTAATAAAGCGTGTTATAAAGATGTTTTGACTTACATAAATTCTGTGGGTTGTCAGTATTACTTTGGATATTTGCCTTTGCAGAAATTAGGATTACCAGTGCCAAAATAAAGATAGGAGCAAATTTCTAATATATTACTTTAAACAATTAGATAGTCCGTTAAACCAAATGCAATTTTTAAAATCTATTATTAATTTTATAGTTTCTTCTTTCGTGTAAAAATCTTGAGTCTTGTCAACAAATTTTTCATACCTTTCTTCATTGTATTTCCAGTAATCAAGGGCTATAAAAATAGTTGTTATAGCAAAGATTCCTGCAATTACGCTAGTAATCCACATCATAAGATTACTCATGTTGCCTACATTTTTTTCAAGCCGATCAAAATTTGTTTCGGTGCTTTCAGCTTTTTTTTCTAATTTTTTTATCTTTTCCTCTAAAACACCCAAACTCTCAGATTCAGAAGTTGGTATGGGAGAGGCTTTACTAGTTTCTGGATTATTTATACTACTTGGTTCTGTTATTTTATTTTCCATATTCGCTATATCTTTTTAAGCTCAAAAAGATGATCTTCTTTGTTTGATAAGATATTTCCACTAACAGACACCCTAAACCAATATTTTCCTTCCTTAGGAAAAACCGTATTAATAAAATTACCTATAAAATTACTTGCTCCAGCATTTTTTATTTCAGCCTTACCATTCACTTGGGCAATCAATTTATCATCATCAACGGATACAATTTCTATCTTTTCATCATAAATACCATTGTCCCCACTTATACTAACCAATATTGATATTTTTGGATGCATAGCGGGAAAAGCATTTGATGTAATTGTTGATACAAGATTAATTAAACTTGGTTGACCATTAAACGATACAATGACGTTTTCACAAATAAATATATTTCTTAATTTTATATTTGCCATATTTTTTTATTTCCACCCCTGTTCCACTGTACGCATAACAACCTGTTCTTGGGGAACTTGGATAATACCTTGCGGAGTTTGTTGAGGAATCATTACTTGTTGGCGTTTAAATTCCATTGTTAGTTTATAAACTTTTGAAAGTATCGCACTCTCAACAAATGCAACTTTGTATTCTTTATTATTTTGGCTTGCATTTACACCAATTTCATTTTGGGGATTCCAGATAGTATTTTGTAATTCCATTTCATTTGCATATTCGGAATAAAGATTAGACATCAAATCTGAAAGCTCTGAGTCTGCTTCAATAACTGATTTTACTCCAAGATCTTCTTTTGCTTCTTTTCTGCCGACAAAATATGTATGTGAATATAAGTCTTCAGTAAAATATTTTACAACTTTGTCTATCTCATCATCTTTCATTCTGTTTTTATGACTCTTGAGAAGTCGTTTTGCAATCAAACGGATAAGATTATGTGTGCGATTTACATTACCAAGAGAAAGTGGATGGATTTGAGGATTTGCTTCTACAAATTTATTGAAAATTTTTGTTAGATCCTCATCATTTTTAATACCAAACTTATTTTTTGCCAAATCAAAATAGGCGATAACATCTTCAACTGAAATTGGAATTCTATTTTGTGGATTGGCTGGATCAACAGGATTGAAAACATTTGCAGTAGATGGGTCAATTGGTGAAATTTCTGACAAATCACTCATAACTATCTCATCTGCACCCAAAGCGATCATTGTACCAGCACTATGGGCTTTGTAAGGAATGATAACGGAAAAAGTATCGCAATACTCACGAATCATAGAAACTAAACGCCATGGAACCATAGTATCTCCACCTGCGGTGTAAAGAAAAAGATCAATTTTATCAGTTTTGCCTATTTTACGAAGTTGCTCACTAACAATAGGAATAATATCCATGGCTACCCGAGCACCCACTGGGCCTTGTCTATCACTTGTAATGTAAGTAATGACTTTTGAATTTCTCTTTGCTTCAATTTTTTTGATTATTTCTAGTTTGCTCATATTGCAATAATACCATACTTTTAGATTTTTTACACTAAAAAATTAGTGTATAATATTAATCATAGAAGTTCCAACTTCGTACCAGACGGCCAGCCACTCAGGAACAGACGCTACCAAAGTAGCGTTTTGTTCTTTTATAGCAACACTCTTTTTAGGTTCTAACCTAGAATAAAGCTCTCTTTGTGATCGGAGTTCATTTTCAATGAGTAAATAAGGATGTAGCTGTTCAATAAAGAGCTTTTTACCATTTAATGTTAGGTTCTGACCGATAGTAGAAAATATCTCTCTTTTCCTTTGTAAATCGCCTTTATTGAAGTTGTCCTGTGCTAATCTACAGAAATTAAATACCCTTCCGCACACTTCAATACTTTGATCAAACTTTTCTTTTGTGCTTCCCATTTCATCTTCTAGTTTTTTTCTTTCGGCCATTAAAACCATTTTTTGCTCTCTAAACTCTTCTGGAGTATAAATATCATAATTAGAGTTTAGTGGTGAGATAAATTCTTTACCTAAGTTCAAAAGGCGAGTCTGACACTGGTCATATTTACTTTGCAAAGACATGCGCATTGCTTTTTCTTCTCCACCAGCATTCTTTTGTTTATCACCCAAATATTCTAGAGCAAGCTGTAAGTATTCATCATCAATCTTTATATCTCCCAAAACTTTATTAAATTGTGATTCTAAATCTTCAATACGGATTGATTTTTGTGTGCAAGACTTATTTTTCTTTTTAGTACAGTGATAGTAAACATAATTCAATATTTTAGGATTTTTCATTTCAGAAATATCCGTTGAACATTTAGGGCAGGCTGTCTTATTTTCATAGGCAAATTTATTCTTACATTTGGAACATATGATCTGATTCTTTTCTTCAGCAGTAATCATAGAATTACACTCTCCACAGTGCATAAGTCCCGTAAATGCAAACTCTCGTGTTTGAGGTTGTGATTTTCCTTTATTACCAAGCAATATTTGTCCTCGTCTATATTCTTTTTCGGTAATCATTGGTTGATGACTTCCTTTATATAATTTTTTCTCCCCAGTCTCCGGATCATTCCAATAAAAATACCCGTAATAAAAGGGATCATTAAATATCTTATACATGTGGCTCAGCGATAATGAATTTCCACCAATCTTACGGTGAGAAATTGTTGTTAAATGCCATTTTTCTGTAGCAATTTTGCGTATCTTTGAGACCGAATATGTTCCAGTCAGAAACAGATCCCACATCTTACGAACAATCTCAAAACGCTGGGGATCTGGGCCAATTATATTATTTCCTTTTTCATCTTTAATATTTATATAACCAATGGGACTACCGGATGGTCGCCACCCTCGTATAGCTTTACTGTTTAATCCACGCTTAACATTTTTTGATAAACGCATTACATAGTCTGTAGCTCGTCCACCTTCAATACTCATGAGAAGTCCTGCGTCTTCGGGGTAGTAAGTGCGACTAGGAGTCTTTATGGCCCTTATAACACCCTTTTGTAACATCCATTGTAGTCGCCCATTGTCTATTGGATTACGGGAGAGGCGATCAATATCCCAACAGATAATAGCGTTTGCTTCTCCCTTTTCAATCCTGTTAAGCACATCATTAAATATTGGCCTTCCGGGGTCCTTGGCACTCTTTTCTTCAGTAAATGGTGGTTTTACCAAATTTAACTCCTCATGCTCAACCAAGAACTTTAAAACTCCTATCTGATCGCCTATAGAGGCAACCTGTCTTTGCGATGATTCCTCGGAGCTTTTGCGAGCATATATAAAATATTTGAAAATGTCTTTTGTTTCTTTAGCCATGTTGTTTAAATCATATAATACTACTTTTTTCATACACAGACATACAATTGTGATTTCGCCATACATTTTAGGTATTATTTTGGTGTATGTTATTGTGTATCTTTTGGTGAAATATACATCCGATGATACATTCAATAAACCACCTAAAATGTAGACTGTATAGGTGTTTTTTCTTCAATGTATGATGGTGTATCTTTTTTATCATTTTCTGCAAAGTAACTGTCACGAATCTTTTGTAAATGGTCCTTGGTAAATAAATATCTTTCACCTTGACTATCACGCGTAAGTTTACTTGTCGCCAAATTAAACTTATTAATTGCTCGACCTACAACGGTTGATCTCTTTTTTTGACTCATAAATTGATCTTCTTCCTCAAACAACTCAGAATCAATCTTTTCCATGATTTCCTTTGGATGAAGCACTATATCTTCTTTATCTTTCATTAAAGAAATAATAGTATCAATTACGGCACCTTCAATTTCGGTACTCTGATAACTTGCAAACTCATAGCGAGACAAAAATCTTTTTTTGCTAATTTCAATTTCCTCCTCTGGTACAGATAAACTGCTAAGTATTGTCTCAATAGGGAGCCATAGCTCAAGCTGTCTACCAAGCAGACTTCCATTTTCTTTATATTCAATTTTTTTAAATATATGAATACTAGAGATATACTGAAAATGGTTGATAAGCAACGAATATAATTCACCCCTTATTTCTTTCCATATAGTATCCTCTTCATTTATTTGCGGATGATTTTTTTTGCTTTTAATCAAAGGTATGACAATACATCTGTCTCGTAAATCTTCTGGAAGTTGAGCAATGGAACCAAAAGCTTTTGGTCCAAAAGCATCAAATTCTTCTACCGTCCAACCCCTCTTATTTGGAATCATTTTTCTAATTCCACCCCCACCTCGTTTGTAAGAATCAGTGAAAATATCCAGAATATCTTCCATATTAATTCTGTATAGACAATCGGCCTGATCCAAAATATATGTACCTCGTAATGAGTCTACTGTGTCCCGTAGTGCCGGAAGACTTGCACGAGCTTTTACAGCATTAAAAGCTGTCTGAAGTATAAAATTAAGACACTGACTTTTACCAGATCCTTTTGGTGCTTTTATGTGAATATAAGGATAGGCACTAAACATTGGGAAAAGATACGACCCAATAATCCACGCTGTAAGTATTGAATAATCTGCCTCATTCTCAAACTCTACGTATAGTCTCAAACTATCTTTAATTTTATTGTACAAACCTACCTTTGGTAACTGTTCACCAAATGGATCCTTTACGGATTCCATAAATTTATTCAATCCATTTGCGCTCCATTTTTGTGATAACTTTGCAAGTAATCTCTTCTTTTTTTCAATGGAAATTGACGTGCCATCTTCTAAATTAAATCCGGGTATTTCAGTTATGTACACCTCATCTTTAATTCTATGAATATAAATATCAACATCTTTACCGTCATCCTTTTTTAATCTGAACCCTAATATCAAAATATTATCTTTTATGTCCAGAGATGGATGAAGTGTTCTTGTTTCGTTTTTGTCTACAATTGTCATGTTAGTTGTTTAAATTATTAATTTTATCTTCTGGTACGGGTCTACAAATTGCATCTACCAACGTCACTAATTGTTGAAAGTATTCCAAAGCTTCACCATCAGAAAGAACCTTGCCGGTTTTTTTCTGGTATATCTCTTTAAATTTTTTTATATATTTGGATTTATCAACCATCTAAAAACCCGTCACAAGTTTTACGGACCACCTGAGAGTAATCCGTAAAACCCTAAACAGGTTTTAAATTCTCAGGTGTATCAACACATATAAAAACAACCGCCCTTCTCAAAGCGGTGTTGATCCAATAGACGAAAAATAGAAGCTCCTCCTGGCTAAACTATTATGTTTTCCATCAATTGGCCCGGCATTTGACAGGCTAGTTTTTTGCTGTGAATGCCTAAGTTACTAATGATGGGTTTCTTTATTTAATTGATACTAGTATATTCTCATCAAAAAAATAAGTCAACTAGTTTCTTACTCCTCATCTCTATTTGTGTCCAAATTTTTCATTAATTCACCCTTGAGCTGATCTTCAAAGATCCTTGTGGCTTCTCTTATTTTTGGATTATAGAACAAATTGTAATTAACTTTGGTTTCCTCTTTTCGTATATCCACAGCCTGTGCCGGCTTTCCAATCCTTTGTTCAATAATAAATTTGATCATATCCTTATCGCCATTCTCAATCCATTCGTCCATTTTACTCACAATAAGGGGCCATTTCTCGTCCACAGCTACATTAAAAAGCTCTCTGGCCTCAAATTTAAGTTTTGGCTTCCTACCGGCGCCAATACGGGCACCACCACGTTTTGAAATAGCCGTAGTTTTCAAAATTTCAATGCTTGTTGGGGAGATAGATGTATTCATGCACGTATTATAGCCGTTTTTTGGCGTTTTTGCCAATACATTTCCACATAATTCAAACTTGTTGTTTTATATGATAGTATGTTATTACAACTAAATATTGAGAGTAGCCTAAACCAATGAGCAATCATTGGCATGGCGAAAAACCTGTAACAGACAAAGAACCCATCATATGTGGTTACTGTTACAGGTCCCTACAGGAAACTGTAGGTGGAGGGCTTCGGCCCTCACCCATGTGGTGGGCTTTTTGTATATAAAATTTAAAAATATGAAAAATAAAATATCTATATTTGTCTTGTTAGTCACTATCTTAATACCACAAGTTGTATCTGCCTCTTGGTGGAATCCACTTTCGTGGAAAATTTTTAACAGAGAAAATAATAAAACTCAAATACTAGAAAACCGTATGCAAGAGCTTGAAAATAAATTACAGACTGCTACTACCTCAACAAAACAATCAAATTTAGAAGCAACGACATCCGCAATAAAAAAACTTGAACAAAAAAAGACTACTCCTGTCGTTGATAATTCGACTGCCATACAAGCCGAGGTCCAAAAACAGGTCCAGGCCACCCTCAAGGCTAAGACTGATCAGGAGGCTTTAATCGCTAAACAGAAAGCAGAAGAACAGGTAAAGATAGAAGCTACACAAAAAGCAATTCACAACGATGAGCAAAAGACTTTATTTGAAGAATCAAAAAAGACAACCTTAAATGTAGGCAATATATCGTGCACATTGAGACCTGCTGGGGAGTATTACTTCCTTCCATTCACAGTAGATGGAGAATGGGTTAGTGGATGGATTCAAGTAAAAATAACAGATGAATATGGCAGAATAATAACCAAGGGTCTAGATTTGGATAAAAGCAATATAGACGATGGGTTTATCTTTAGTCAGGCTGGTTATTCTGGTTCTAACACTAAACTACAGGCTGATCTTAAAGGAACTTATCAGATAAAAATATATAGCGTGGTACCAAGATACGTTAGTGTTAGCGGAGGTCGGGTTTCCCCCTTTTATTCTACTTCAGGTTTAGTAGCAGAGGAATCAGGCGTGTTTAGCTTACCTGATTGCTGGTAAAGAGATAAAACATGAAAAAAAGAATTAAGCAAGCATACGATAGTGCAAAAAAATCAATAAAAAAGTCGGAAACTAGCATTGGTTTTACAAAAAAAGACTACCTGTACGGATTTATTTGGACTTCATTGCTTTTAATTATTGGCTTTTTCTTGAACAACACTTTTGGTAATATTTTAATTATTATTGCAATATTCATATCACCATTTGTAATATGGCTTCAAGGGTTTTGGATGTTTGTCATATGTTTAATTAAACCGGAATGAAAAAAATCTGGGTATATTTTTTGATTTTGGGGGCAATTATAGATCTGTCACTGATCATTTATATTAATTGGCCAGACAACACCCCCAAACTTTCTTACGATGACAAATTTTACGCTTCCTTCAAATGTCCAGAAGATTACGTGGATGAAGAAACTAGAGTGGCTGATAATGAGAGATTTATTTTTTATACCGCAAATACCCATCCAAATATGACGATCGATCAATTTATGGAGATCAGGGCTAACTTTTTGATAAAGAAAAATTGCACAGAGACTCTACAAAATATGGCAGAAAATGATGAAGCTGAAGAAAAATACTATGCGGATATGGAAAGAGAATTATCAATTCAAGTAGTGTCCGCAAATTCATCCTCTACTATTATTAACAGGTGGGAACAGTAGTGTTATCTATATAAACTTTTAAATCTTGCTTTTTTATTAAAAAAGAGTGATAGTAATGTTATGAATTGGTTAAAAGAAAATTGGTTTAAGTTGGGTATATTGATTCTTTTGGCAGTATTAGCTTATCAAATCTCCATATTTCTTAATCACTTAGCTTGGAGTTCAGCTTATGCTCAAAGAGGAGAGTGTTTAGAACGAATTTATGCGAGAGGAAACAATGACTCTTTTGATAGTAAAGCTAATTGTTTTGACATCATATATAAAGTTAAGCAATAAAGTTTTTTATAAAATGTATGAAAATATTAACTTGGCATTTAAGAAAAGATTTGAATTTACGAACTAAATGGTGGCACAGATTATTGTTGGTCGTTTATGCTTTTTTTCTTATTTTTTTATTCGGTATATTTTTTAATAATTTGGATTTTAAAATATTTAACTATCCGCAGTGGAAAATGGTCAGCACAGTTGGAGAAAGAATAGATTCAAATCTAAATACATTAAATCAATTAACTCTGTCTGGAGAAAAAGTCGGTGAGATTAATTCATCTTCATTTTCATTAAATATTCCAGTCAGCTCATCTGCGTTCAGTGATGAGTCTAATAAAAATATTTACTGCTCAAATAACATAATTAATTATGTTCAAGATATTTTGGCAAAAAGGAGTATTAAAAATTTATCCTTAGGGAGAAAAGATTGGGCTTCTCTAGAAGAATTTAATTCCTTTTTAATTAAGACAGATGACAAATGTGTTTTGATAGATTCCTACACAGTTTATGATAATTATGGATCAGAAATTGGTAAGACGTATTTTCTTAGACCAGATAAAACCCTGCTAATGGGTGAAACCTTATCGGAAAACTATGGTTTCCATAAAATATCAATCTTTTGGAGCGGATTATATTTTGTTGGAGATCTTGCTTTCTTATTATTGCTAGTGCTACTGGTGGCATATATTATTTCTTTTTTTTATCACAAAGTAGTTCTCTATATAATTTTTGGTAAGTATAATATTTGATAATATGAAAAATTACAAAAGAAATTCCATAATTGTTATTAGTTTGATCTTTCTTATACCACTATTTACAGAAGCTCATCCGGGCCGAACAGATTCTTCCGGTTGCCATACTTGTCGTACAAATTGTCCTAGTTGGGGTCTAAGCACAGGAGAATATCATTGTCATAATTCCAAAGGGGTTTCTCAGCCCGTAGAACCAATTAAAAGCACTTATGGAGAGAACGGGACCGGTTATACTACTCCAGCCCCAGAATATAAAGGACCTGCACCCGCCACCTCAAAAGCTAAAGCAACCGTAACCCCCAAACCAACAACATATAATCCCAGTCCTACTTCCGAGGTTAAATTACAGACAACAGAAAAGAAAGGTTGGCTTAGTAGATTATTTAGTTGGTTTAAATAATTAATCATGAGCACTAATTCAAAGAAAATTTTAGCTGGTGGTATAATCGCTGGAGCTCTACTGACTGGTGGATACATGGTATCTAAAGATGACACATCTACAAATCGCATCACAACTATCAAAGGAGACAAAGATTGTGCCGACTTTAAAACACAGCGCGAAGCGCAATTGTTTTTTGAAGCGGATGGTGGACCAACCAATGATCCTCATAATCTAGATAGAGATAAGGATGGGGTAGTTTGCGAAAGTTTAAAATAAAGTGTTTTATTAGAGATTATTTTTGAAACAAAAATGAAGAAGGTAATCAACAATCTGAACGATTTAAAAGAAATAATTTCCTCTTCTTCTATATCAGAAACAGTTAATAGTTATATCCTTGCTAGTAATCCAATCTGTTTTGATGGAAAAGATAATATTATCTATGAATTAAGGAAGTCTCTATCTGATCACTTTGATGTTCATCTAAAAAATATAGAAATAGTTGGTAGCGGAAAGATTGGTATAAGTTTAAATCCATCACCAAAGAGATACGGCAAAAAGTTTGATAAAGATTCTGATATTGATTTGGTAATCGTTTCAAGTGAATTATTTGATATAGCATGGCATGAATTAATAAAAAAAGAAGACAAGTTGTTTGGAGAAGAAGAAAAAATGACTTCGTGTTATAAAGATATTCCCATGGGTATCATTAGCCCGAACAAACTACCAATAAAAATGGAATTTTCTGAAAAATGGTGGGATATATTTGAATCTTTATCTTCAAATACAAAATTTGAAAGTAGAAAAATCAGAGGGAGACTTTTTAAAGATTGGTGGTTTGTAGAAAAGTATTATTCAATTCAATTAGCCAACTTATCAAGATAATTATATGAAAATAAATCAAACAACATTCCCAATTTCATGGTTTAGAGATCGTAAAATTGATGGTTCATTAGTATTAAAACCACCATACCAAAGAAAACCTGTGTGGACGAATAAACAAAAGGCCTATTTGATAGACACTATACTTGGGGGCTATAACATTCCAGAAATATATATGCACCGCGAAACAGATGAAAATGGTACCACTAAATACAACATTGTTGATGGGCAACAAAGGATAAGAACAATATTGGAGTTTATTGATGGAGAATTTTCTTTATTGGAAGAGTATACACCCAATTATGCTGATTTTATTTTTAAAGATCTTCCATCTGAAGCACAGAAGAAATTTTGGGGTTTTACAATATTTGCAAGAGAAATAGTGGATGTAAAAGAAGAGGATGTTAAAAATTTGTTTAGAAGAATGAATAAAAATGTTGTCACACTTAACGCACAGGAATTACGACACGCCACATATGATGGAACGTTTATAAAACTAATGGAAGAAGAAGCTGAAGACGCATTTTGGTCAGAAAACAAAATAGTAACGCCAAATGAGATAAGGAGAATGACTGACGTTCAATTTGTAAGTGATATTTTTGTCTCTATGATTAATGGTATTCAAGATAAAACAATAGAATTAGATAGGTATTATCAATTATATGAAAGTGAATTTGCAGACAAATCTAAATGGAAAGATCGTTTTTTCACTATCAAACAAAATATACTAGAAATTGTCCCCGATTTAAAGAATACGAGATGGAAAAATAAATCTGATTTCTATACTTTGTTTATATCCCTGAATTCTCTTATAAATGAGAACAAAAATATTAAAAAAAATAAAATACCAAAATTACAAATTGCATTAAAAAATTTTTCGAATCAAATTTCAAAGGCTGTACAAAAAACAAGTAAAGGCAAAGGTCTGTCAAAAGATATTGCAAACTACTTAAACGCAGTAACAAAATCAACTACAGACAAGGATAGGCGAATGACAAGACATAAAATAGTACTTAATATACTAAAAAAATTTTACGAATAGGTCTATTAAACGATGGTATATATAAACCATCATTACTTGTTCCACCTAGGGCTCTCTATAGCCCCCCACCCCTAAATTAAATTTGGTACATAAAAGTCTTCTAAGTTATACTGTATCCAAGTTCTAATAGCCTCAACCGTCCTCAGCTTGCAATTTTTTGTGCATATGCTATAATTTTCAGCAGATTCAAATTCCTTTTGGAGGTTCTATGGAACAGACGGTGACGATTGTGGAACGGAAACCATTCCACGAAGCGGTAATTAGCATGATTCAGCAAGCATCCCGTGACGAACTCGAAACCATTGGGACACTTCTCATCAAAACGAGGATTCCCAAGGGACACGACGAAATCGTCGAGGCTTGGAGGGCTCGTTGTCTGGAGATGGGTTGGGCCGATGTTTCAATCCGATATGTCGAAGAAGATGTCCTCTTGCACAAGAGGCAACTCGAGACAGCGAAAGAGGAAAAAGAGAGCAATCCTCTCGACCGTTTTCGGTTCGAAGACGAGAAGAACGCCTGACCTACACAGACGCCACTGGGCGGCATTATCCTACAGGAAATGCCGCCCTTAACTTTATCTGAATTTTTTTAAAACTAATTCCAACCCCTACAGGACTGCGATTTGTAATCAATCACTTTGTTCTTGAACAAATCGGGAGCTTCGTACCAGACGGCCAGCACTGAATTTTTAAAAGTTTGATATAATTTAAATATGAAAAAATTTATAAAGAAAAATTGGTTCAAGATTGTGGTTGTAGTTATTGTTATTATTTTAATTTCATTAATACTATCATCAAAGTTTTCAGTACAAAATAAAGACGAGACGGGCACACGAATTGCAAACCCCGCATCTGTAAATTGCATTGAAAATGGTGGTAAGCTTGCTATTGTTGATAAACCAGAAGGACAAATCGGAATGTGTACATTTTCAGATGGAATAGTCTGCGAAGAGTGGGCGTATTTTAGAGGAGAGTGTCAAAAAAATTAGAAGTTTCAATCCTCGTGGCATCTCAAAAATACCCAAACATATGTATTTTGTTTATATAATTGAATGTAAAGATAAATCTTTGTATACAGGGATTACAAACGATCTTGAGCGTCGTTTTAGTGAACACAAAAAAGGTAATGGGGGACATTATACCAGCGCCAAACAAGTCGAAAAAATTGTTTATAGCGAAGAACATCCAGACAGATCTTCGGCATTGAAAAGAGAAGCTGAAATAAAAAAATTGACTAGAGCCAAAAAAGAAGCACTAATTAAGGGAGACAAAAAGTGCTTGACAGCACCTGTATAATATGCTAAGATTCATATAGATCTCAGATACAGATTTGATTCGTACATTTAAAACAAAAAGGAGCTTGGACCATGAAGACAACGAGAATTCCCGTCAACACAGAACGATTGGCTGCAGAGCAACCGGACATGTTGAGTTGGGTAATGGGTGGCGCACCACACAAGATCGAAGAGCAGGAAGCTCAGGGCCAGCAGTCGTTCGTCAAAAGCGAGACGCTGCCGACAAATATGGGGCGCTGGTGCGATTACAACACGAAAACGATCCTCGAGACGGCCGGCGTGAAGTTCGTCTGCGAAGTTCCCGACGATCCGATGTTTCAGATCGTCGAACTTCCGACGGGCTGGAGAAAGATACCGACCGATCACTCCATGTGGTCGAAGTTGGTGGACGACAAGAGTCGTGTTCGAGCGCGCATTTTCTACAAGGCCGCCTTCTATGACCGCAGCGCCAATCTGTCTCTTTCTTGTCGTTACCAGGTGTCATTTGACTACGGCCGTTCCGAAAAGGAAGGTGTCGGTGTCACCAACATCACTGACGGCGGCAAAGTGATTTTTAGCACCGAACCCATCCCGGTTAATCGCGAGAAAAGCTGGAGGACAAGCGAGCAAACAAACAAACTCGCCGTCGAGTGGCTCGACAAGAACTACCCGGACTGGAAAAACCCCGGTGCCTACTGGGACTAACCAGACCAAGGACTGAGCAGACCTACTGCTTCCGCTTTCGAAAGGAGGCGGTTTTGTTTTGTCAAAATTTTAAATTTTGTGGTATAACAAGAACATGGATTACTACATAATATTTGCAGGTATGATAGAGCAGAATTTTGGCAATAGATTGCTCGTTGCCATTAATGATGCAATACAAAAAAATGCTACAAAAATTATGTTATTACTATCATCTGTTGGTGGAAGTACTCAGGAGGGATTCACATTAGCCACTATTATTAGGAACTGTAAAATTCCAGTTGCAATTCATGCAACAAATAATATTGATTCGATTGCAAATGTAATTTATTTATCAGCCAAGGAAAGAACAGCGGAATCCTACGCAAAATTTTATGTACACGGAGCAAATACACAAGGGGCTTTTGATGAAAAATCTTTAAAAGAACAATTACTAGCTGTTAAAACTGAAACTACAAGAATTGCTTATTATATATCCGAGAATTGTGGTTTGAATCTTCCTGAAGTTCAAGAAATGATGGAAGCCGGAACAAGTATTACAGCCCAGAAAGCTTTGGAATATGGTATAGTACAAGGTATAAAACATATAGAAGTACCACCAGCAAATATCTATAGAGAAGATATAGTATTTATAAATTAAAATGAACAAAGAGCAAATAATAAAAAAAATAGAGGAAGCTTTAAAGAAGATGGGTTGCACAGAAATTTCATTTGATGACTCTAATTCCGAATTGATTATCGCTACTTTTAATTGCAAAGAGCTTACAAGTTTTGTAGCCAATATTCCTAATTGGACATACTCTGGCACCATACTTGATCCAACTAACGAAAGACAATACAGAATAGATTTTAAGAAAATTAATTAAGATTTGCATGGATATAACAACATTCGTTGAAGAAACATTGATGGGAATTAAAAATGGTCTCGAAAGATCTAATAAAAGATCAAAGGGGACATATTTTAAAATGATGATGAATGATCATATAGATTTTGATGTTGCTCTTACCGTATCAAACAAGAAAGGCAAAAGTGGAGGTGCTGAACTTGGAGTTGCTCAAATTATCGCCGGAGGAGCTAAAATGTCATCTGAAAAACAGGACGAAAAAATATCCAAAGTAAAATTTTCAGTGAAAATTGGTTTTAATGAATTCGGGGGAGTTAGAAATAATTAATTCCGTTCGGATACTCTCCCAGACGGCCAGCATGAAAATTTTGGAAAATAAAATGTTAAAATAGATTTAATAAACTCACTATAAATAAATTTATGAAAATATTACCAGGTATTCGTCCGAAAACATGGTGGGAAGATTTTTGGAAAGATCCGATTTGTGGTTATGGTGATCCCGGCCAAACATTACCTCGTTTTGCATCTGAATTTTATACAGATTTGATTAAACCTAACTATCAACCAAAAGCAGTGGATATAGGTTCGGGTGATGGAAGATATGCAGTAGCGTTAGCACAAATTGGATATAAAACTGATGCACTAGAATTAACTGATAGTGGAGTTGATCGTATATTGAAATTGGCACAACAAAAAAATGTACAAGTTAAAGCCGAACAAGGTGATTTTACTAAATTATGGAATACAGAAAAAAATTATGATGTGGTTATAAGTGCGGGGCTAGTAGAGGAGATAGACCCAATAAGTCATGAGAATATAATTCAGGGATATAAAAATTGGACTCGAGTTGGTGGATATATTTTGCTGAAATATTGTTTAGAAATAGCTGGGCGAGGAAAACTTATAGAAAGAGGTTTAATTCCTAAACTTTTCACAAATGAAAAATGGAAACTAATTTTTTGGGAAGAGGGGACTGAAATGCACCCATCCCGCGCCAAGTATACGACTGAAAATGGCACAGATTCTGCTGTCATGACAGGAACTTTAGTTGCTCAAAGATTGTCTTGAGAGTCTAAAATAGTTCCAACCCCTACGGGACTGCGAGTGGGTCGAAAGCTAAGGCTTGGCAAAGCAGACGGCCAGCCAACTCGTGCGTAGCTCGAGACGCGTCAATATAACACTTTTTAAAAAATAAAGTTCATACACCTATTGGCCGATAAGAAAACATTTTACGCAGCCTTTGGATATTCCTCGTGAGATTTCTCATGATCTCCCAAAAAAATATTAGGGTAAGATTTTATCATTTTATCTAGAGATTCAACATCTCCTAACATACGCAATACTTCCGCAAATAAACGTTGATCACCCATTTGGCTATGGTGATGCTCAACTTCCTTTGGTTTAAGATCACTACGCAATATTGCATAGAGTGCGATTTTTTGATCGATAGCGTTTTCTGTGTTATGCAATTCAATACCTACAAATCTAGCAATGTTTTCTGCTTGTGCGATGCGAGTTTTATCAAGGATAGTCGTATTCTCGGCCATCATAAGGGCGTTAGTATAATCCTTCTTATTTATAATACCACCCAACTCCTGATACTCTCGGTAGGATTTTTCATTTGCATCGTCTGGTCCAGTAGGGGCCATTTCAATAATATTATTCATAATTAAATAATATCATGTACGCTCAGAACTGACAATAACTTTAACAATTAATAGAGTGAGGATGTCATTTTCGTTCGGATACTCTACCAGACCGAAGTGATAACGAAGGTACTGAATATGTAATTATGAAGTACGGTCAGCACTTGACATATTTACCAGTTAGTGTATAATGTACCGTACATTATGCACCCTCCCGCTACCCCTCAAGTAGGACAGATGATAACTCATAATAATAACTCGTTGGTATTTTAAATCCAATCACCTCCCTCGGTCGGTCATTTAAGAAGGT
>C687J50192_1000220_pt1 | contig 29130 bp, 28 predicted proteins | sample RifOxyD1_FD_50192 | JGI IMG/M metagenome (IMG submission 50192)
AAAGGCTTTCGTATTAGATCATATGCGGAGCTATAGAAACCAGACAGATGCAATTCATAATTAAGATGATTATCTTTTGCAAATTGAATTAATTCGCTTTTTGAAAATGGGACCTCTATGCCAAAATCCCATTGGCCTGTAAGCTCTGCTAATGCCTTGTATATACGATAAAATATCCCGTACTTATACGGAACAGAAATTATTGCTAAACCTTTGTTCTTTAGAAGATTAACATGCAGTTGCAAAGCAGTGGTTCTTTTTTTTCCTGTAAAATGCTCGCACAAACCGAATGATGTTATTATATCAAATCTTTCTTTGGAGTTATATTTGAATAAATCTGATTGGATGAATTGGAATTGTCTGTTTTTCCAGAACTTTTTAGCTAGGGATTTGACTTCTTTTGACTGGTCTAAGAGCGTTACTTTAATGCCTTCATTTGCGAAATAGTATGAGGTTATTCCCATGCCTGAACCAAGCTCTAATAAAGTTAAACTTGAAAGGTTCTTTTTGTTAAAATGGTTTTGAATTAGGTTTTTATATTCTTTTAATGATTTAGATTTGAGAATATCTTCCTGGTTCCATTCCATTTTTGAACCCTTGCTTTTCCAGAATTTGTTCCAGGTTTCCATAGTAAATATAAGCGCCGAGGCTGGGATTTGAACCCAGAAATCCTTTCGGAAACAAGCTTTCCAGGCTTGCGCGGTACCAGGTTGCGCCATCTCGGCAGCTTGCTAAAAGTTAAAGAAAAACCGTTTATAAAAGTTTCTAATTCAGCATAGGCTTTCGCATTCAAACTGCTTATCTATTTCATTAATGTGGATCAAAATGCAGTTATTAACACAGGCCTTACATGCATTAAATTCTTCTGAAAAATAAGGTTGGCATTGATCTTTGATGATTTCACAGCTTGCAAGAGTCCTGCATTTATCTCCTAATTGATAAATCTCCGTACATATTTCAGCAGGTTCAGGACCGCATTGAATATCTAATCCATGGCAGTTTTCTATGCCACAAACTTGCTGCGGAGCAAGATAATTATTATAAATGAATAAAGCGAGAATGAACATAAGAAAGATAATTGCTAAGTGCAGGAATTTCTTAAACAGATACCAAGAGATTATTAAAATAATAACCAAAGCAATTATACCATAAATAATCCAAGTATTCATATTTTAGGTTAATGAAATATGCTTTATAAAAGTTTCTAATAATCTAAAGAAATAAAAGCAAGAACCTTAATCAAGCAGTTCGATATTGATATTCAATCCGTCTGGAATCTCAACACGCATAACCAAACGCAAAGCTCTTTCATCAACTCCGAGATCAATCATTCTCTTGTGAACTCTCATCTCAAAGTTATCAAAAGAAGCTTTACCTTCTCCATCAGGACTTTTACGGGTAGTAATCTTTAGCTTTTTTGTTGGCAAAGGAATTGGACCATGCATTTTTACTTTGGTCTTTTCAGCTATATCTTTTATAGAATTACATACCTCGTTAACCTTACCAATATCTGCACTTGAAATGTTTATTCTTGCTTTTCCCATTTTTTAAAAATAAATTAAAAAAAACCCTTAAAGGGTCTTTTTAACCAGGTCTATACACATACCTGCTGCAACTGTCGTGCCTGCGTCTCTAATCGCAAACTTGGACATCTGCGGTATGTCTTTTTGTTTCTCTAAAACGACTGGCTGTGAGGGCTTCAATTTTACTCTCGCTGCGTCACCGTTCTTTAAGAAATCAGGGTTCTTTTCCAACACTTCACCTGTTGCAGGGTTAAGTTTTTCTATTAACTCAACGAACTGACAAGCAACTTGCGCTGTGTGGATGTGGAACACTGGTGTGTAGCCGACTGTCAAAACAGTTGGGTGATTCAAAACGACAATTTGTGCTGTGAATTCACTTGCAACAGTTGGTGCATTGCTTTCATGGCCTAGGACGTCGCCTCTTGCGATGTCTTTCTTTCCTATGCCTCTGACACTGAAACCAACATTGTCCCCTGGTTCAGCTGAAGTAATTGATTCGTGATGCATTTCAATTGATTTGACTTCACCACAAACGCCTTTACCTTCTCTTGCTGGTACAATTATGACCTTGTCACCAACTTTCATTACACCTGTTTCGATTCTACCTACAGGAACTACACCGATTCCGGTGATGTTATAAACATCCTGTAATGGCAATCTTAAAGGCAAGTTAGTTGGCTTTTCTGGCACTTTTAATTGGTCCATGAATTCCAAAATTGTTGGACCTTTGTACCAAGACAAATTTGCACTTTTCTTTACAACATTGTCTCCATTGAAACCTGAAATTGGTATGAATGTCACCTGATCAAGCTTGTAACCAACGCTCTTCAAAACCTTGCTTACATCTTCTTTGACTACGTTGAATCTTGCTTCATCCCACTTCACTACATCCATTTTATTTATCAAGATGTTGATTTGACCGACACCCATAGTCTTAGCCAAGATAATATGTTCTCTTGTCTGAGCCATGACACTGTCTGATGCAGCTACAACTAAGAATGCAGCATCTGCCTGAGCAGCACCTGTAATCATGTTTTTAATGAAGTCTTTGTGACCTGGCGCATCGATTATTGTAAATTCATATTTTTGTGTTACAAATTTCTTGTGCTGTAAATCGATAGTTACGCCTCTTTCTCTTTCTTCCTTCAATTGGTCCATGACGAATGCGAATTCGAAACCACCTTTTCCTAATTCTTGTGCGGTCTCTTTAAGCTTCCTCATGGTCTGTTCATCAATAGCCCCTGCGTCGAAAAGCAATCTGCCAACAGTTGTTGACTTTCCGTGGTCGACGTGGCCTATGAATACCAGATTGATATGTGGTTTTTCCCTTGCCATTTTACTAATATCCTCCTATTATTATGATATGCTATTCCCTTTAGAAAGTTGTCCTTTATAAAGGTTTCGCCATTACTCTTCTATTTTAAGACCTTTTCTTTCTCTTATCTGCCTTATAATTTTTTGCTGGAATGTTTCTGGCAGTTTTTCGAAAATTTGGTCTACAATAAAATGAGATCCTCTGCCACCTGTTGCAGATCTTAATTCGGAAGTTAATCCAAACATTTCAGCTACAGGGAGCTTGGCTTTTAATGAAACAAAATCTTCCGTCTGATCCATACTTAACAACTGACCTCTTTTATTCTGAACTAATTTGGACATTTCGCCCATATATTGTATCGGACCATCAATTTGTAATATTTGCATTGGCTCGAAAATAACTGCCCCACCAAGCCTTATTGCTTCTCTTAATGAATCTCTGATTGCAGGCAAAACTTGTGAAGGGCCTCTGTGAATTGCATCTTCATGCAACTTACAATCCATTAAATTTATTTTTACTTTCATACAAGGCTCTCTAGCCAATGGGCCATTGCGCATGACATCCTCAACTGCATCCAATATCAATTCAATAACTTCATTCATATGAACGATACCTCTTGATGCATCAACCAACATATTTCCATGGTAAATATCCTTTACACTTCTTGCTTCTTTGGTATCCATGCCTAGAGCAACTAATTTTTCCCAAGTTTCTCTTTGGTCTTTCTTTATTCTGCCTTCAGGAATTTCTCCTGATTTTATTGCCTGATAAATATTATCCGCTAAAGGTTCAATTATGAAATAGAATTTGTTATGTTTGTTTGGGGATTTACCTTCAACTTCAGGAGATTTTTTTATTGCTGTTTCTCTGTAAACAACAATTGGCGGAGAAGTAATAACTTCTAAACCTTTTTCTGTCCTAATCCTGTTTTCAATAACTTCTAAGTGGAGTTCACCCATACCACTCATGAGGTTTTCTCCGGTCTCTTCGTTAATAGTTATGTGTATACAAGGGTCTTCTTTGTTAACCTGTTTCAATACTTCAATTAGTTTTGGCAAATCCGCAGAACTTTTTGCTTCAATTGATTTTGTGACTACTGGCTCAAAAATATGAGTTATTGCTTCAAAGGGTTCAATTGGTTTTTCTGAAACAGTTTCACCTGAAAATGCTCCTTTGATGCCAACAAGGCCAATAATGTTTCCTGCTGTTACACTATCAACTTGTGTTCTTTGCGGACCTTTGTAAATAATTACCTGCTGGGCCCTCAATTCCTTTTTTGCACCATTAAGGTAAATGGTCATACCTTGCTTCATTGTTCCGGAGAACAAACGACCAGCTGCAACTTCACCTGCATGCTTATCTATCTCTATCTTGATAACTACAAAAGCAGCAGGACCATTAGGATCACAATTCATCAATGCTTTTCCTTCAGTTGATTCTGGGTCACCATGCCATATCTTTTGAATTCTGTAAGCTTGAGCTTGAGCAGGAGTAGGATGGTGCTTAATTGACATTCCTAAAATAACTTCATGCAATGGCGCTTTCTTTGCCAATGATGCAGAGTCACCATTTTCATAAGCAGTGATAACATCCTTGAATGAAATGTTTTTCTTTTTCATGTATTCGAATGACAAAGCCCATTTATGGAATGCAGAGCCGAATGCAACAGAACCATCTGTTACACTAACTTTCCATTTCTGCTTATATTCTTCTGGGGCTAAGTTTTCAATTAATTTATTAACATGAGTTATGATTTTTATGAATCTTTCTTGCATTGCTTCAGGTGTAAGTTTTACTTCTTTGATTAATCTGTCCACTTTATTTATGAAAAGAACCGGTTTTACTCTTTCTCTTAATGCCTGCTTCAAAACAGTTTCAGTTTGAGGCATGACTCCTTCTACAGCGCAACATAAAACTACTGCTCCATCAACTGCCCTCATAGCTCTTGTTACATCTCCACCGAAATCTACGTGACCTGGAGTGTCGATAAGATTAATTAAATATTCTTGACCCTCATGCTCATGAACCATAGAAACACAAGCAGAATCTATTGTAATACCTCTGTCTTTTTCATCTTGGTGAAAATCCAAAACACATGCTTTTCCTGCGAGTTCTTCGGACATCATTCCTGCACCGAATAGCAAATTATCTGAGAATGTAGTCTTGCCGTGATCAATATGTGCGCAAGTGCAAATATTCCTGATTTGCGCAGGGTTAACCATAATCCTTTGTATCCTATCAATCATCTTTTCTGCCATGTTTTATTAAACCTCGTATAAGCGATTTTGTATCCTTAAAGAACTTCTGAGGGGTTTATAAATATTTTGGTTTTTCAAACTGATTTTTTTGAATAAAACTATCCTATTGTTGCATAGAAGAGGATTCTTTTAGGAAATATTTAAAAAATAAGAGTCTCTAATTATTTCTTTTTTTAGAATATAAAAATTTATCTTGAAGCGTCAGCTTGCCTCTCAAGCTCTAACTTCTTTGCTATTGCAACGCTTGCTTGATCCATTTCATAGGCTTTTATAATCTCTTCAGAAAGTGTTTCATCGATTTTTTTCTTAGAATTGAATGACTTTTGATAAGAACCCTGAACCATCATCCTCAATGCAAAATCTACTCTCCTTTGAGGAGATGAATCGACGGCTTTTGGATAACGTGCACCACCATATTCAATTGTGGTTATTTCTTCTCTTGGTGCCGCATTTTCAACGGCTTTGACTAAAACCATGATTGGATTTTGCTTGATTTTTTTTTCTATTCTTTCCAATGTTTTAAGAACAATATTATAACACTTTATTGATTTTCCTGTTTGATGGCCGGATGAGATTTTATGCTTTCTGCTTTTGTGGCCGGCACCCATCATCTTGTTCATTAATCTTTCTACAATAGTATATTTTGATTTGTGGAACTGAGTTTTGACGCTTCTACCACTGGATCTTGGAACAAGCATTGGGCGAACATTGATATAACCTTTAAGACCTTCATCTCTGATTTCAATGCTTGCAGTATCCCAACGATTGCACAACTTCATCTTCTACCTTTCTCCTTCTTACCTTTTAATAAAGCATCTAAGGATTGATCATTAACTTTTATAACTTGCCATCTGATGGAAGGCAAATCACCCTTTGCTCTGCCCTTTTTACCACCTATGCATTCAATTATGACTTCATCATGTTCATCAACTAATTTAATTGCGTTGTAGCCTGGAACAAAAGCAGAAATTTTCTTACCATTCTTAGTTAGCTGAACTTTTACAATTTTTCTCATGGCTGAGTTAGGCTGTTTAGCTTCTACTTGAGATTTTTCAAGAACAATTGCTTTTGCTTGAGAAGAACCACCAAGAGGATCTGATTTGGCTTTTAGACTCAACATTCTAGATTTGTATGTTGATTTCATCCAATTGCCGGTGTGCCTTCTAGCGATAAGCTTTTTTGCAGCGCCTAATCCATTCGGTTTTTTCCCCATTCTTATTCTACCTTTATTGTTATATCGCCGAAAAATCTTCTTAAAATTTCATGAAGCGCATCAAGGTTTTTTTTATTCTTACCTATCATCATGCCTCTTGATTTATAATCTTCGGCTTGGATATCTATCAAATTGTCTTTTGCTTTATAAAGTTTACTGATTTTTGCAGGATATGTCAGGTTCTTGATAAACTGTTCAATATCTTCGCTAAATTCGATTATGCGAACTCTTTTATGCATCCTTTCTGAAAGATTTTTTGCTTTCGAACCATTTGGGCCGACAGCCTTACGACCTTGACCCTCAGGAACAATGAAAACTACAAAATCCTCAAATATAAAACAATCTTTTGCTTGGACGTGTATGACCTTATCGAAATAGTTCAAGTAACCGATAATTTCTTGATCTAAAACTCTAGTAACCATTCTTATACGCTCAATACACTTACCTTATAGGGCTTTTTGCAAGCCATGCCCAATTCATCATTTTTCATATCTAATTCAATAACTTCGATTTTTTTAAGCGAGGCGTATTTTTTTATATCTTCTGCAACTGAAATGCTGCAGTTTTTTGCTAGAAAAATCTTTTTTAGTTTGTCATTTTTGAGCTTTTTCAAAGTAAGCTCTGATCCTATTGTAAGGTTTTTATCTTTGATAATTTCTTTGAAATCATGCGCCATTTTAAATTTACTCCTTTTTCATTTTTATTACTAGGTCGGGCAAACCAGTACCCAATGGAATTGGCTGGTTCAGCATAACATTTTCTACTATACTATTAAGGTGGTCTGTTTCTCCAATTAGACTTGCGTTTATCAAATGTTTGATAGGTGTTTCGAATGTAGCTCTTGCAAGAACACTCTCTTTTTCGCTTGTGATACCACTTCTTGTGATACCTTTTACATCACCTTTAACTGTCATTAAATCTGCGATGAACATTATATGTCGGACATCAATATCAAGACCCTGATTTTGAATAACTGATGCAGTTTCATCTGCAATTAATTGCCTTGCAGCTTCAACACCTAACAGATTGAATGTTTCAAAGACATTATTACTTCTTGTCCTTGTAAAATCAACTTCGGGAATTTTAAAAACATCTTTTAAATTTGAACCGGAAGTTTTTATAACAAATTCATCATTTTCTTTTACTGGAAGAACTTGGGCTATACCCTTGACTCCCCTCAAGAAAATTTCTTTTGCTTTTTCTTTCAATGTGTAAATATCAATTAGATTTCCTCCGGTCTTTTTCGGCTGGATTGTGATTAGACCCTCACTTTCTTTAACATTTGTAGTTTTCAATGCATTAGCAACGATTAATTTTATATCTGATGCCTTAAGACCGAGCTCATCCAGTTTTCTTGGATTTAATGTAATCTCAACCATTGATTCCAAAAGATTGATTGCAAATTCCAATGCAACCTCTTCAAGTTTCGTTTCTTTTATTCTTGCAGCCACTTTTCTTGCTGCACTTGCATCTTTTCTGAATTCTTCTTTCAAATAAATGTGCATCATAGGTGTACTTGGATTTTTTCTGGCATCTAAGATTTCAATCAATCTTGGAAGACCTAATGTAACGTTAACTTCCGCTACACCTGCTAAGTGGAATGTATTTAATGTCATTTGCGTTCCTGGTTCACCAAATGATTCTGCGATGACTATCCCAATTGCCTCGCCACAATTTATCAACGCATCAATGTATCTTTTGTAAAGTCTTTCAATAACCTCTTTTTGTTGAGGCTTTGTAAGATTAAATTCTTCAGATGAAGCTTCAAATTCATTTAATAGCTTTGCGGGAATCTTATGGCTATATCCTTTGATAAGTTCTTTGTCAGCAACCATTTTATTTTTTACCTTCCATAATTACTTGCTCAACAATTTTTCTTACATTGATTGTACCGTTTTCACTTTTTGAAACATCAATATTATCATCCCCATAGTTGAATTCAACTATAGTTTTGTTCGCATCTCTTACAGTGTAATCATATTCTACTTTAAGGTCCTGCAATGCATTTGCAAGTCTTCTATATAAATAACCGGACTTAGGTGTTCTTAATGCGGTATCCATAAGCGAATCTCTACCGGTCATTGCAGCAAAGTAGAATTCTACTGGATGTAGTCCCTGCTTATAGCCTGAAAAAATAAATCCTCTGCTTCTAGGACTTAAATCTCCTCTTTTGAATAATGAGAGCGTTCTGCCTCTGTAACCATCTTGGATACGTTTGCCTCTAAGGGCCTGCTGACCTACAGTAGATGCCATCATGGCAATGTTTAAAATATTACCTTTTCCTGCTTTACTCATATAAATTATTGAATTTTCCTGATTGATTGTTCTAACTATAACCTTACCTACTTTGTTTCTTACATTGTTAAGGACTTGGGAGATCTTAATCTCTAAAGTTTCGTAAAGGGTTTTACCTGGATATGTTTCCATATCTCCTCTCTCATACTCTTTGATAAATTCATCAACCTGTTTTTTTGTGTCTTCAACAATCATGTTAATTTCAGTTTTAACATCAAGAGGAAGCTCGATTTCGTCAAGGTTGATTGTGAATCCTTTCTTCAGCAATACTGCAATGCCTAATTTGAATATATAACCCATGATTTCTATTGTCTTTTCAGCACCTAACAGCCTATGCAATTCTCTAATAAGGCCTCCACCTTCTTCACCGATACTTTTTTGGTCTATGACCCCACATTTTAATTTTCCTCTTTCTATGACAACATCGTGAATTGGACACATTGATTTGCTTTTTTCATCCTTACAATGTTCACAGGCAGTATCTTTTTTTGCCTGACCATGGTATTTCAATTCTTTTGGCATAAGAACACTGAATACTTCTTTGCCCTCAACCTCCTTACCGAATGACTCGAAAAGAGAATTATCATCAATACCAATTGAGGCCAGTAATGAAACAGCGTCTTCCCTTGAAAGAGTCATTCCCTTTGTAAGCATATAGCAACCAGTAATAGAATCTTCAACGCAACCAATGATATTTGTTCCATTTTTAGGAGTCATGATTTGAGTTTGTACCTGCATTAGAATATCTGCTTCCGCTCTTGCCTCTTCAGTTTGAGGAATGTGCAAATTCATCTCATCACCATCGAAATCTGCGTTATATGGATTACAAACTGCAGGGTGCAATCTGAAAGAACGACCAGGTAAAATCTTAATCTTATGACACATGATAGACATACGATGTAAAGAAGGCTGTCTGTTAAAAATTGCAATATCTCCATCCATAATATGTCTTTCAACAATATATCCGGGTTGGATTTCTTCAAATATTACGGCTTTAGTTTCTTCTGTAATTTTCTTTTTTTTGCCATCAGGCTTCATTACATAATTTGCACCAGGATATTTTTTTGGCCCATTGTTAATGAAATTCTTCAACCAATCTATATTCCATTCTGTAACTCTTTCTGGAACTGTAAGTTCTGTTGCAATCAACTGAGGAACACCAACTTCATTAAATTCTATTTCTGGGTCGGGAGAGATTACTGCCCTTGCAGCATAGTTAACTCTTTTACCTGCTAAGTTATGACGGAAACGACCCTCTTTACTTTTGATTCTTGCCGTAATTGTCTTCAATGGCTGGCCAGATCTGTGTCTTGCCGGTGGAACTTGAGGTACACTATTATCTATATATGTAGTAATATGATAAGTTAATAGATCCCAAAGGTCTTCGACAATTACTTCTGGCGCACCTGCGTTTATGTTTTCGAATAATCTTTGATTTATTCTTACGATGTCACCTAATTTGTGAGTCAAGTCATCTTCTGATCTTTCACCTGTATCTAATGTAATTGACGGCCTCATTGTCAATGGAGGAATTGGCAGTACTGTCAGGACCATCCATTCAGGTCTGGCATGCTCGGGCTCAAGACCAAGCAAGGGTAAATCTGCATCAGGAATTTTCTCTAACCTAGCACGAACTTCTATTGGCGAAAGCTTATTCTCTTCTTCAAGGAAGGTCATAGGCTTTTCAATCTTGATATCTTTCTGAGAATCGCCACAGTGAGGACATTTCTTTGTTGATTTAATAGCATAAATAACTTTTTTTGTAAAGCTCCTTCTATCTTCAGCAGTTCCATTTTCTTGGATATCTGAAAGTTCTTTTTGGAATTTTTTTATCCTGTCTTCAGCAATCATAACTCTTCCACAATCTCTACATGTGCATCTTAGGAGATCTTGGATAATTTTTACATATTTGATATGAATAACTGGTCTTGCAAGTTCCATGTAACCAAAGTGACCGGTGCAGTTTTTCAGTTTCTCACCGCAGGTCTTACACCTCAATCCCGGATCGATAACACCAAGACGAACATCCATCAAACCACCATCTACAGGATAACCTTCTTTATCATAAAGTTCAGGTGTAACTATCTTAACACTTGCGCTCTTTTTTATCTGCTTTGGAGACATCAAGCTGAAAGTTATACTGCCTATTTTTTTGCTTACACCTACCATTTTAATATTTACTCTCCAGTTTCAATTTTGGATTCAAACCAAATGCTCTTAATTCGTCAAGCAATAATTTGAATGCGTATGAAATTTCAATTACGGATATATCTGTGTTTGCCTTGCAGGCAGGACAGAATTTTTTGTTTCTATATGAATCGTGAACTGCCAGACCGCCACAGGTTTCGCAAATATACAACTCTGTTTTATCTGAATCGAATCTTTCTTTTAATAGCAATGATGCTCCATGGGCTACCAAACAATCTTTCTCCATTTCACCCAATCTAAGACCTCCGCCTTGGCTTCTACCTTCGATTGGCTGTCTTGTTAATAATTCAATTCTTCCGGATGCTCTTGCATGCAATTTGTTTGCTGCCATATGCTTCAATCTCATATAATACATATTACCTACAAAAATTTCAACATTATACTCTTCACCCGTCTGACCATTGTACATTCTTTCTGTACCATTTGATCTGAATCCTAACTCCTGTAATTCTTCTCTCAATTTGGCTTCAGGTTCTGAATCGAATACAGTACCATCAATTTGTCTACCTGATAGAGCACCGACTTTTCCTGCTAAGACTTCTATCAAATGAGAAACAGTCATTCTCTTTGGAATGCTGTGAGGCGAAAATATTAAATCTGGTTTAATACCTGATGCTGTGAAAGGCATATCTACTTCTGGAACAATTGCACCGACAACACCTTTTTGACCATACCTGGATGAAAACTTATCACCCACTTCTGGAATACGGATATCTTTGACCCGAACTTCAACTAATTTGTTGCCCTCTTCGTTTTCTGTGATGAATACGCAGTCGACTGTTCCGCGTTCACCGTGTTTTACAGCAACAGAACTTTCACGCCTTACATTTGCAGTTATACTAAATTCTTCTAAATCATCAAGGAATCTTGGAGGAGAAGTCTTACCGATTATAACTTCTTCTGATAGAACTGGTGCACCAGGATAAATTATACCATCTTCTTCCAATAGCTTATAATCTTCTTCCGACTTGTAACCTTTGACATCTTTGTCAGGCATACATACATCATCTGTTAAGCCACCAGAATAACGACGTTCTTCGGCAGAATATGGCCTAAAGTAAACTGAACGACCTAATCCACGTTCGATAGAACCTTTGTTAAATATAATACCGTCTGACATGTTATGACCACGATAACTTAACAAAGCAATGGTTATGTTTTGACCCGATGGGTGCTTATCAAATTCAGTAATATCATGCATAACAGACCTTACGATTGGAGTTTGCGCATAGCATAAAATACTTGCATCTGTATCCATTCTTACCATGTAATTTGCAGCATAAATTCCCAATGCTTGCTTTTGAGTTTTCGAACCTCTGTTTAATCTTGCAGATTGACCGCAATGAGAATAAGGAACTAATGAAGTCGTAATTCCAAGAATTGCTAAAGAACTGATTTCAAGATGAGTATGTTCTGGAGTAATATCCTCTTCATATAGTGCGACCAGAGAATTTTCTTCTTCAGATGCATCAAGATATTCTATGGTCCCTTCTGTTATTAACAAATCCCAATTCATATCTCCCCTAGCGACTTTTTCCACCATTTCGTTCGTTAACTTAGATTTACCATTTTCGATAATAATTAAAGGTCTTCTTGCTCTACCCGTTGATGTATTTATTTCAATAAGATCAGTTTCTTCATTGTAACTTATGTTTAAACAGGAAGGCAATTTATTTTTTCTTCTATCTGCCTTTATGCTGTTTACGAAGAGATCTTTATCTTCTACAGCTCCAATGTACCTTTCGTTGTAAAATACATCTATCATTTTTAATCCTTCAATCCATATTTTTCGAATGACTTTATTATTTTGTTATCTTCCACTGTTTCCTGAGAGATTTCACATAACATGGCCGTATTCTTTCTCAAACCGATGGGTGTACCTTCAGGAGTTTCTATGGGGCATAAACGACCCCAATGCGTACTATGAATTGCTCTTGCTTGGAAATTTTCTTGTGATGCAGATAATAATGAAATTACCCTCTGAAGATTAGATTGGAATGACATAAAATTTGTACGATCTGCGTTTTGGCTTACACCCTTTCTTCCGCCAGTCCACGCTCCGGTTGCCATTGCACTTTTAACTCTTGAAGTCAATAGTTTTTCTCTGATTATAATTTTAGTTGACTGAAGTTTGCCTCTTTTAACCAATCTTTGGAAGTTGTAAAGTATATCATTGACCAAAACAATCATGTTTGTCCTGAATAACTCCAATAGTAAATCTCCTGAAAGCTTTAATCTTTTATTTGAATAATGATCTTTATCATTCAACTTTAACCCTTCTCTTGAAACCATGAGATACATTTTTACAATTTTACACAAGTTCTTTGCTTTTGCAATCCTTACTCTTTCATCAATTCCTATATGAGGAAGCAAAAATTTGTCTAAGTTTTCTTTGACTTTTTCTAATTTAATTTCTCTTGGTTGAGTCATATAAATTTTCTTTGCCAACGATTCTTGGGCGTCTTCATCATTTTTTAGTTCTGAAGCGCTGTAAAGATTTATGTAAATATCATCGTATTGCTTGTTTCCTGAAATTAATTCTGTAATTTCTCTATCATTTGTTAGACCTAAGGCCTTGATTACATTGATTATAGGGATTCTTTTGAATCTTGTAAAACTTAGGTAAATTATACCATCTTTCATTTGCTCTATTACATGTGGAATTCTATAAATTCCGGATTCTGAGAATAGTTTACCTGTAAATTTACTTGGACCGACAGAATTTTCCTGTACGAAGAACTTATTTGATGCAAGATCTTCTACGGTAATTAAAACGCGTTCATTACCATTAATTATAAAATAACCGCCGGGATCATCCGGGTCTTCATTTCTTTTAATTAATTCTTCTTTGTTCAGCCCATAATAATTACATTTCTTTGATTTAAGCATAATAGGTATTTTACCGATTTGTGTTGTATATGATTCACGCTGAATTCCATTTATATAAACGCTTACCTCTATATCTATAGGCGCAGAATAAGTAATTTTTCTTAATCTTGCTTCTGCGGGAGTAATTTCAACTCTCGAACCATCTGCTTCTATTATTGCTGGCTTGCCCACAGAAATTTTTCCGAATCTTATTTTAAAATCTTGCATATCCTGAGGGATAATTGTTGGAATTATATCCCCAACAGAATCTACTGCTTTCTGCAAATATTTTTCTATAAAGTTGTTAAATGATTTTAAATTAGCTTCAACAATAGAATGATCTTCAAAATATCTCTTTATTAAAACATTTCTGCGACTACTCATCTGACACCAACCTATAATAGTGAGATTCTCCTATTGTCGGACTTTTTCTTGTGACCTTAATTATGTCACCAGTCTTTGCATTTATGACTTTGACAACTGGATCTTCTGCGAGTATTCTTGGTAATTGGTAAATTGTAATGTTATACCTTTCTAGAATTTTATTAATCTCTTCTTTGCTGACTATCTCGTGTTTCGGAACTAAAGTATGGGCGGTTAAATCAACCGTTACTTTCTTGCTCTTTTTCTTGTCGTCTGCCATTTTTTTGTTTTTTTATGAACGGGCCCAAGGGGATTTGAACCCCCGACCCCTTGCTTAAAAGGCAAGTGCTCCACCAAACTAAGCTATGGGCCCTGAAGGACGCCCTGACCGGGATTCGAACCCGGGTCGCAGCCTTGACAGGGCTGAATGATAGGCCGGTCTACACCATCAGGGCATAGTCGATACTAGTACTCGAAATTCCGGAAATTTTTGACTTTTTACTGTCGATACTAGAACGGATTGCCATTTGTAGATAGAAATTTTCTCTACCCTTTATAAATGTTTTGGTTTTTTTAGCTAAATAGAATTAGTTAAGGCAATCTTACAGGTTAGTAAGTCATCCAACTTATTAAACTTATTGCTTTTTTAGTAACTACTTTTACTTGATTTTAAGGCTAATTATTAAATGAAAAAATAATTTAATCCACAATAAATCTATTTGTTGAATATATTTTATTTAATCCCTTCTTATAAGTAAGTTATATATAGTGTTCTATATTTTAATTTTAGATATGGAGGGGGATAATCTTTTCATGAAAAAAAGAAATAAGAAATTTATTGCTTATTTTGATAGGTTTCTTCTTTTGGTTGCAATTGTTGCACCAATGACAAATTTACCCCAACTATATAAAATATTTTCTTTGAAGGATGCTACCGGCGTTTCATTATTTTCTTGGATTCTTTATGCTCTATTTGTTGTGCCTTGGATTATATATGGCATATTGCATAAAGATAAACCAATAACAATTACAAATATTCTATGGTTCATTACAAATAGTTGGATTGCTATCGGGGTTTTTATATATGGATAAGGGTTGTTTTGAGTGATAGCAAAATTTATAAAGGAATTATTCAGTTAAAATAATGTAAAATCGTTTATTATAGGAGATGAGAAGTATGAAGATTTATATTGTGGTTGTTTTAGCATTGCTTTTAACGTTTGCTTCAGTGATTGCACTAGATGAAAATATAACTAGCAATCAGTCAGACATAAATCAAACTGAATCTAATCAAACGTTAAATGAAACAATCGTTCTTGAGGAAAATATTACACAGGGCACTTCAGTACCGGTCTTAGAGGTTTTGGCCATTATTCCTAGTGAATTTAAGATTGGCGATGTACAGTTTAACATCCAAATAAAAAATAACGGTCTTGAAGAATTTAATGATGTAATAGCAACAATCTCAGGTAATGGTTTTGCAACTTATGATGTTGTACCAATAGATCTTCTAGGGTCCGGTGAAAAATCGTATATAATAGTTTCAGGAAATTTTAAACAAGAGGGAGATATTAGGCTGACTATAAGGATTAATGGATATTTATTTTATCAAAATATTACTGTCTTAGATCCGAATTCAGGACAAGATGCAAATAAAGTTAAGGAACTTGAAAAAAAAGAGGCACAGGAATTAAAAGAGCTTGAAGTGATGAAGGCCCAGCTTGATGAATTACAATTAAAATTAAGAGGGCTTGAAGATGAATATTATGAAAAAAAATCTGAAAGTTATGATGTTTCTGGGATTGTTACAAAAGATCTTAAAAGTTTTTTGAGAAATGCACAGTCCAGTTTAATACATGGAGATGTTGAACAATTAAAAGTTGATTTGACTCTTGCTTCAAGCGAGTATGATGATCAAAAAAGAAATTTAGATTCTGCGAGGTTAATTAAAAGGTCTTTTACTTCTGTAATAAAAGATAATGCAATTTTGATTACTACTTTATTAGGTTCAATAATGGCAATGGTGACTTTCTTTGAACTTGTGAAAAAGAAAAAAGAAGCCTTATATCAAAAAGTTAAATCTATGAAAATTGACAAGGATACAAGAGTGACTATTGAAACAAAAGAAGAAAATAAAGAGAAAAAACAAAAGAAAAAATAAATCTTTTCTTATTTTTTTATGTTGTAACTGTTAGGTGGTTGATAAATTATTTATATAAATTAGTCTTTCTTGGAGTATATAGCCGATGAGGACATTTCGGTTGCCCTGGAAAGGGTGTCACTATGATGGCCTCTGTCAAACGTTCGACTATTGGTTTTGGGACTGGACTATAACTCCCGAAACGAAATCTGCGTTTGTTAAGCTTTGATCATGGGGCGAATAAGATAACCTTTAAAACAGAATTGATAGGTTAAGTTCGATTCAGTTGCTGTTTAAGGCACTTTTTCACCGAGTCCAGATTCATCGGCTCAATTTTTATTGAGGTGGAATTTATGTTTAAGAAAAGCAAAGTAATAAAACGTAAGATTGTTAGAAAGGTTTCTAAGAAGATTATGAAAAAGAATATAGTTAAGAAAAAAATTAAATCCAATGGAAGAAAGGCAAGTAAAGGATCTAAAAAATCTAAAGTAATGAAGCTGATTAGACTTGCATTGAAAAGAAAGAAAAAAAGATGATTTTTTTAGAATTTGTTGTTAGAGTAGTCTTTCTAAATTGATTCTAATTTTTTCAAGTTTTTTATTATATCTCTTACCCATTTTATTCAATATTAAGATTAGAAATATGATCCAGATGATGCCAATTATATATCCTGCGATTATATCGCTGAACCAATGAACACTAAGATACAACCGGCTGAATCCTATTAATAGGGGCATTAGGATGCAAAAAGCCATAAAAATATTTTTCCAAATTTTATTTTTTATTTCATTATTAAATGAAAGAAATATTATTGTGAAGAATACAAGAGAAACTTCCGCGTGACCACTGAAGAAGCTATGATTTGAAACTTCAATGAGATTATTTTCTGGTCTTGCTCTTTGAACTATGAACTTTGTCAAAAGTTCAAGAATTACACTTCCCGACATTCCAAAAAATAATAAAATAGAATGATACCACTTGCGCCTAAAGATAAGAATTGCAAATGTGGTTATTGAAAGAAATGCCATGAATGGAACGCTTACAATATCTGTGATTAAAATCGTAATTATCGTCAATGTTGGATTCCAAATTGCAGGTATGATTATATTGAAAAATCGGTCCAATGCTAAAATGCTCCCAGTTATAAGATTTAATGAAACCATGTATGTAATAATATGAGTCATTTATAAATTTATAAATTATCCGTTTATATGAACTTAAATCTACATTTATCTCAGGTTATTCATTCTTTTTCCATTTTATGTTATTTCTTAAATTAAAGGTTTGAATAATTGACCTCTTTAGTAATGACAGAAATATCCGTTTAATATATTAATTCATTATATTTGCTTACTAAATGCTACTTTTTTTCTATGTTAAATTATGACCAAAACCTTTAAATATTACCCCTTAAAGATAAATACCATCAAGGAACAATAAAATGGCAGAACAATCGCAAAACTACGTAATACCTGAAGGCTATCATAGGTCTGTTGGGAAAGCCGCACAAAGGAACAATATCTTGGCTGCAAGACTGCTTGCAGAGACAGTAAGAACAACTTTGGGGCCAAAAGGCATGGATAAAATGCTTGTAGATTCATTAGGCGATGTCATTGTCACAAATGATGGGGTTACAATACTTAATGAGATGCAAATTGAGCATCCTGTTGCAAAAATGGTTGTTGAAGTTGCTAAAACGCAAGAAGAACAGATAGGTGATGGCACTACTACCGCCGTTATATTTGCCGGTGAATTGCTAAAAAATGCTGAACACCTTTTAGATAAAGAAATACACCCTACGGTGATAATCAAAGGATATCGGATTGCTGCAAGAAAGGCGCATGAAATTCTTAATAGCATTGCTGAGTTAATAACTATCAAAGATGAAGATTTGATGAAGAAAGTTGTGACTACAGCAATCATTGGGAAGGGAGCTGAGCACGCTAAGGATAAAATAGCCGAATTGGTTGTAAATGCAGTGAAAGAAGTTGCTGAAGGAAATGAAATTGATTTAGAGAATATCAAATTAGAGAAAAAAACTGGTTCTGGAATAGATGATTCTGAATTGATTAAAGGTATAATTTTAGACAAAGAAAGAGTTCATTCTCAGATGCCAAAGGTTGTTAATGCAGCTAAAATCGCTTTGCTTGATGCAGCTATTGAGATAAAAGGAACTGAAACAGATGCTAAGATTTCTTTGACTAGTCCAGAGCAATTGCAGGCATTTATCGATCAGGAAGAAAAAACCCTGAAAGATATGGTGGATAAAATTTCTGCAACAGGTGCTAAAGTCGTTGTATGCCAAAAAGGCATTGATGATATTGCGCAGCATTTTTTTGCAAAGAAAGGAATTTATGCCGTACGAAGAGTTAAGAAATCAGATATGACTAAACTTGCCAAAGCGGTTGGCGCAAATATTGTTTCTAATTACAAGGATATTAGTGCAAGTGATTTAGGATATGCTGGCCTAGTTGAAGCCAAAAAAGTTGGCGATGAGGAAATGACCTACATTAGCGAATGCATGAATCCTAAAGCTGTGACTATTTTGATAAGGGGCGGAACAATGCATGTAGTAGATGAAGTCGAAAGAGCAGTAAAAGATGCATTAGGCGATGTGGCCATTGCAATTAAAGATTCTAAGGTTGTTGCTGGTGCTGGCGCTCCGGAGATTGAAGTTGCCAAACAGATTAGAGAATTTGCTAATTCCTTTTCTGGCAGAGAACAGCTTGCGATATTGGCATTTGCCGATTCAATAGAAGTTGTACCTAAGACCTTAGCTGAAAATGCCGGCTTGGATCCAATTGATATGCTTACTGACTTGAAGGCTAAACATGATGCAGGGTATAAATGGGCAGGATTAGATGTTTTCAAAGGCACGGTTGTGGATGCATGGGCAAATTCAGTTATTGAACCTCTGAGAATAAAAACCCAAGCTATAAAGTCTGCTTCTGAAGTTGCTGAATTAATTCTAAGAATTGATGATGTTATTGCAGCAGGCTCTTCTAAGAAAGAGAAAATGCCTCAAGAACCAAGGGATATGTAATCATATTTAATTTTTCTTAAAAATATCCAATGCATCTTTTGAATTTTTTAGAAGTTCTTTTAATCTTTTTGAATCGGCTTCATTTAGTGGGGGCATTATTTCCATATTTGATGAACACACATTTTGGGTTTTTAGTTCTATTAATTTTTCTAGAATTTTAAATTCATCCTGGTTTTTTAAGAAGTTATTTGTATCTTTGGAGATTGGATCTATTTTGAGTCTTGTATCCGTCTTATAACTGCTATATATGTCTATCGGATGACCCTTAAATGTCCGTACAATTTTCTTTAAAAAATAATTAATGTTTGGCAAATAATTTATTTCTGAAGTTAAATCACAATAGAGCTCATCGTAGTTTTTTTCGAGAAATCTAAAGATGTCTTCTTTTGCCTGATTGGATTTACACGTTTTACGTATCATTTCTATTGTAATAATTATGTCATTTGTTGCTTTTTGCTCGCCTAATGCAGGAAATTTATTTTTTTCAAAATGCATTTTTCTTAGCTGTTCTGCATCCTCAATTGAATTTTTAAGGATTTCATGCCTAGTAAGACGACAATCATTCTTGAATGAATAGGCTAAATTACCAAATGAACTGTATAGACAAAGACCTTTCCAAGCCAGATCTAAATTATCATTAATCCAGTTAGCATGGAACATTGTGTATGATTTGGTGACTGCTACATACATCGCTTCGGTAACTTTTTCTATCATTTTGTCTAGTGAGATATATCTGGTTTTTAAGGTTTTCCGTAATCTTTTTATATTCAACTTCCATTAAAATATAGCATGGTGGATAAAAAAAATAATGATTCTAAGATAAATGGGCATGTTGAGAGAGTTCTTGCGAGCAATATGCACCTTTTGAAGAAAGAAATTGAACTTATAGAGCAAATGAAAAAATTAACCCATAAGGTTGGGGCTCTTGTTGATATGTTTGATAATGCCGCAAGACTAGTAGAGAAACATCAAGTTGCGCCTTTATCCACAGACAGAGAATTTATAGATAAAATGGAAGCAATGCTGGCGAGAACAAATGATGTTCAGAAAGGATTAATGCTTTTGGAAAAATATGTACGAGATAAGGCTACGTCTTCTGTTGAAACAAAGAAAGGGCCCATGCCTGAACAAAGATACTAAATATGGCCGATAACCTGATTTCTGCAACTAAGGAAATAAAGTTTATCTTTAACCGAAATGAGGGAGATGCCGGCAAGAGGGTAAATGAAGTTCTCGATATGGTACAAAAGGAACAGGATAAGCGAAGAGCAAAGATACTTTTAAATTTGGCTTATGCCGTTTTGAAAACTAAAGTTAAAGAAGAACCTGAAAGAAAAGTGCATCTTATGGATGAAGGTGGAATAATTGAAGAGCATCCCATTGTAATGCATAGAAATGGATGCAGCTATCAGATTAATATCAAATTGGTTAAAGAAAATGGCCGGATAAAAGCGCTTCTTTTTGGACCGCAGATTGAGCCAAAAATTGTATTTGAAACAAGGAGACTGATAAGGAATTTTAAATCCAATGATTTATGTCACGGAAATTTTCTTGCCTCTAAAGTAAAAGAGGCTTGCTTAAGAATAGGATTTAAATTCAATGAGTCCCTAGTTGAAAAAGTCAGAGTTTATATTATAAGGGATCTTTTGGGTTTTGGTAGAATTGAGCCCTTATTATATGATCCTCGCGTTAGGTTTATCAAATGCGACGGCCCTGGAAAGTTCTTGAAAATAGGATACGCAGATTATTCCGATGAAATTGAAACTAATGTGATTTATCCTGTTAATGAAGAGATAGAACTTTTTGTGAAAAAAATTATACTTGCTGCGAAGAAAAGAATTAATTTAAAACAACCTATTTTTAACGTTCAGGTTGGGAATCTGACAATGCGGGCAACAATAGGAAAAGGAAGAAGCTACGCAAAGTTTACGATAACAAGAACCATCGTTTTTTAATAGTAAAGTTTATATATTAAATCTTTGTTTTTATTCTTAAACGCGCTGGTAGTATAGTGGTTAGTATTTAGCCTTGCCAAGGCTGAGACCCGGGTTCGAGCCCCGGCCGGCGCATATATTCAAATCTTCTTTATTACCTTAATCCATTCTTCTGGATTTTTTCTTTTCATTATCGTTTCTACAGAATAAAGTATGACATTCTTTGGCTTGAAGATTTTTATATCTGATTTGAATTGTTTCTGGGTTTTGTATTCCCGTTCATTAGTAAATATCCCGGATCCTATTAATCCTAATGCTATGCTATCTGGTTTATGAAAGAATTCTGCCAAAAGATTGGAAAGTATTATTGGCCATCTAAATATAATCCCTGCATAGGTTGTGTAGAACATATAATTTTTGAATGTCTTATATGGATAATAAATTCCCAAGCGTTTCTTGATAAAATTGGGGAAAGGAAATTCATTGATGATTAGATTTTTCTGATTTAGGTTTTTTATTTTTTCTATTAAATATTGGTAATTTTCAGGTTTTTTGAAAAGCAATTTAAATGCATGCCATATTAGTTTAAAATTGGAATATTTTCCTTCAGGAATTGGAAATTCNAGGTCTATTTTCAAAGGNCTTATAGAATTAAATTTATCTAATTTATCGATAGTTTCTTTTGAACAATAACCCGAGAACCAATAGCCTTCTTTTTTATCTAATATAGGCCAGGCTCCAACTTTAATGAATTTATTTCCGATTATTTTTTTCCAATGGTAATATTCTTTTGGTTCGGAAACTGCAACCAAAATGGTTAATGGAAAATCAACTAAATTCTTAAATTCAGTCCAAGAAACTTTTTCAGGAAATTCGGACTGGATTATCTTTATCATTCTTTGCTTCGCGTGATGTTGACATCTTCTATAGCCATTGCTGGGGTTAAGCAAGGTATCTCTGCTTCCCAGCTCTGTATCTGCTCTTGGCTTGCACCAATGGCTTTAATATTGGAGAACATCTTCAGCATATTGTCGCTGATTCTTATGTCCTTGACAGATTTTACTATTTTGCCATCCTTAACCAGAAAAATTCCATCTCTGGGGATTGTTGAAAAATCACCCGTAGAATAATTCTGAAATCTAGTGTACCATAAGTTTGTAATATACAATCCGTCATGAAGAACATCTTTATCCTTCCCTGGAGCGATAACAATGTTGCTTGGATCCGGAGAAATCAAACCGGCATTTGCTGTTGAGACTGTATTAAATCTTGCCGCTGTTGATGTGTTATGCAGGAAATTCTTTAAAACTCCTGAATTTATTATTGTAGTTTTTTGAGAAGGCATGCCTTCATCATCATACATCCTTGATGCAGGACCATTTGCCAATGTTGCATCATCATATATGGTAAGTTTCTGATTTAAAACTTTAGAATTTAATTTATCTTTGAAGAAAGACATGCCATTTTCAACGCTGAATGCTGAAGCGGCCTCCATCAATGGATTGAATAATGCTGCTAAAGGCAATGGGTCAAATATAACTTTATATTTCCCCGGGTTGATATGCTGAGGATTCTTTGCCAATGTTGCAAATTCTGCTGTTTTTCTTATGCAAGATTTGGTATCGAACTTGCTTAAAATTCTTGATGAAACTGTTCCGGCGCCTGAAGCGTCTTTGTCAGTGAATGATCTTATTGAAAGATAAATATTGCTGCCCTTGCTTTCCGAATTGATATCGTTTGATCCTGTAAGCTGATTGGAGCCAGTGCCAAACTCTAATACACCAGAGCATCGTTTTGCGCCTTCTGCCAAGGCCGTATTTATTGTTTCTTCAACGATATCTGCTCCATCAAGCGTTTCTATTTTTCTATCATAAATATCCTCTATTTTTTTGTAATTGAATGGACCATTTGCAATGCCATTATAATTTTCATTTGGGTTGACTGCTTTTAACAATGTGAGAATTTGTTTGATTACTTCATCTGCATCTTTTTTATTAAAGGATTTCAAGGCTGTCGAAACTATCTTTTGGTCTTTTGAAACAAAAATGCTTATGCCCTTCTGATTCCAAGCAGTTATAGAAACCACCCTGTTATTCACAAATTTTATTTGGTTGTTTATTCCATTGTCTTCTGAGACTAAAACTTCATCAGCGCCTTTATTCAATAATTCCAATCTTATATATTTTATTAGGTCCATTTTAAGTTATTGTAATATTCCTCAATCTTGCAATTGGGCCACCCATTAAAACAGGGATTCCCTGCATTGGCTCGCCTTTGCCACAATTTCCTGCGAATAGTTCTATCTTTTTGCCTAAGGCATCTATTGATTTATACAAAGCAGGAGTTGTTATTTCAATGGTCGGGTTTTTTATCATCTTTGTGATTTCTCCATTTTCGATTAAATAAGCTTCTGAGCCAGTATATTTTTGATTATAACGCTTGTCATCAATATTCCATTCCATAAAGTTTTTAACATAAATACCTTTTTTCGTATCTTTTAATAATTCTTCTTCGGAATAATCTCCTGGTTTCATATATGTATTAGACATTCTTACAATCGGCTCACGATCATAAGAAGAAGCCCTCGAAGAGCCATTGCTTTTTAGATTCATTGCTTTAGCTGTTTCTTTATTGTGAAGGAATTCATTGATAATGCCTTTTTTAATCAATACTTTTTCTCTTGCTTTTACACCTTCATCATCATAATGATAAAACCCTGCTGAACCTACCAATCTTGGATCATCAACCACTGTAACAAAATCTGTGCCTATTCTTGTGCCAACCATTTCTGGAGTTATGAATGATTCTCCTGCTTGAGCGGCTTCACGACCAAATATACGGTCTGCTTCGTAAGGATGGCCTGCACTTTCGTGAACTGCAATGCCCATGACTTCTGAACCTGCAATGACATCTGTCTTACCTTTTGGGGCTTTTATTCCTTCGGTTAAGGATTTATGTAATATCTTTGCAGCTTCATGAATTTTTTCTGGCAGATTTAATTTTTTGAAAATTTCATATCCAGTAGTATGCATTTCTGAATTATTTCTTTGATTAGTCTGACCGTTTTTTTCGACAGTGAGAAACCAGAATGCTCTTGCCATAGGAACTTCAGAATATATTTTTGTGCCTTCAGAAGTAACTAGATATTTCTTTGTTATTGAATCTGCTATGGTGAAATACCTTGTAATAATATTAAATTTTTCTTTGCTTAATGATTTTTCAATTTCAAAAAGACTTTTTATTTTTTCTTCTGTAGAAACGTCTTTTGGATTTAGTTTTGGTTTTACTATTATGTTATCTTTATATGTTTTCTCTTCTGATATTTCTATTTCATTACTTATGTGCTTTGAATTGCTTATGTGCTTTAATATGCGCTTGATTTCTGATCTTATTTTTTCCTTGTCAAGATCATTAATGCACAATGTGCCCTCATTGTTTTTAACACGAATCTTCATCCCTAGACCAATGACTTTCCCAAATGAAGAAATTTCTAATTTGCCATTATTCAAAAGAAAGCTATTATGATCTGATTCAATCAATCTTGCCTGAGCAGAAGTTGCACCTAATTCCAATGCTGCGTTTACAGCAAATTCAGCCAGCTCTTTTTCCATACTATTATTCTTTTAAGAAGTTATTTAAATACTTTTTCAATAATTTTCTTCTTTATAGATTTCGTCTAAGAAATTTTCTGGATTGGTTAAAAACTCATTTAGAGACAATCTTCTGCCTGTGTTTAGGTTTATTATCTCAAATGGATTGATGAAAAACTTCCTTACTGGCTTCTTTAATGCTTTTTCGAAGTTTTCCAGCTGTTTTCTTGATTTTACGATTCTTGCGGGGCTTTCCTTGAACTCGAAAGCTATGATTTTACGTTTTCTAATTCCTACTAAATCTAATTCGAAATCTTGGTTTTTATATTTATAATGCGCATTGATTTTTAAAGTTGTGAAATGCTTTTTTAGCTTAAGATATATTTCTTTTAATAGTGTTTCTGATTGATTCATCTAGAATTAATTAAACATAATTGGATTTTTATAGTTTATTGTTCTGGCGCGGTTTCAGATTTAACCTAACTTAGAAGCAGTCTATCTTCGCTGGGTCTTAGGTCGGTAAGACTATATAAGAGCACCATTAAATCATATGCTATAGGCATAGAATAATACATTGTTGGGTCTTTATGTTCAATTGTTTTATTCATTGAGCATAATTTTAGTTTGTTTGCTCCGTTAAGCAGAGTTAGTTGATCTTTAAAATTTATCAATGTACCCATGTCGCTTATAAAAAACGACAGGGGAGTATCTTCGCGCATTACATATTGGTATGTGCCTATTTTTTTCATCATTAATATTCCACCAACCTCAGAATAGACGGGAGGATCACCTATTAACAATTCTGCAACCAATGAAACTCCAATAAAGTTGCATTTACAGGCGGAATCCAATGAAAAAAGTGTGGCTGATACCTTTTGAATCGGTAATTCAACCGTGTAGATGTGATACTTGAAATTCACGAATTCTTTCTTTAATCTTCCTTCATAACATGGTCCAGGATAGACTTTAAATTTTGAAAGTCCACCAAATTTTATCATTTCTTCATTGAAAAATAAATTGCATTTATGAACTAAATCTAAAGAAGGTTTATCGACCTTATGACTTTTGAAAACTTCTAAAACGATATATTTGTGCAAGGTCTCAAAAGTATCCAATTCTTTTTTACCTGTTGTTATTATATTTACCATATTAAGATATAGCCCCTGTATCTTTCAATACGCCTTTGCCTTCTTCAACGAACTTTTCTAGACCTTCTAATGAATTAAAATCTGAATTACGATTCAACTTATCTAGTTTTTCTAAAGTATCTACATAGATTGTAAGCCTAGGTATCTTTTTTATCTTGCATAATTCATCCGTAATCATAAACATGTTCTTAAAAAGGTTTATGCAGTAACTCTCAAGGCCTCTTGCATTGGTGTCTTTGCATTGTTCCTTAGGCCTTGTCTTTTCGTAGGTATCGACAATATAATCAAACAATCCTCCATGGTAATCAACTTTTTTAGCATTTAATCTTAACCTGGAATCTATTGACTTAATTGTGGCTTTTTTTGGCTCTGTCAAAATCTGCCTTAACTCACTTTTGCTTAAACTATTAAAAACACTGATAAAACCTATGCGACCTACAAACTCCGGGAGAAAACCTACATCCATAATGTCAGAACGATCCACGTTAAGATAATATTCATTTATATCTGTTTGCTCTTGACATCCCATAAATCCAATTCTGGGTCTTGTTTCGCGTCTTTTTTTAACATTTTTTTCTATGCCTGAGAAAGCGCCGGCGCAAATTATCAACGCCTTTGATGAATCAAATTTTACGGTTTCTCCAGATTTGAGCTCAACATTCAATACTTGGCGATCTAGCAGGGGTAATAAATTTATCTGAACACCTTCACCAGAACTATCCCTTTGATGAGTTTCTTTTTTAGCAATTTTATCTATTTCGTCTAAGAAATATATGCAGTTTTCCGCCTTTGAGATATCGCCACCGAATTTTGCAATCGCAGCAGCAATGATATTCTTATCGACATGCTTCCCAACATAAGGCGGACTTGCAAACCCTACCATTTTTTCTTCAAAAAAATTTTTACCCATAATTTCAGCAATTGCATGGCCTAACAATGTTTTTCCAACACCTGTTGGGCCGATGAGCAGAAGATTTGAGAAAGGGCGCTCATCTGCTGAAAGACTCATTGACTTAGTATAATTACAGATTGCGTTGGCTGCATCTACCTTTGCACGATGCTGACCAATGACTGATTGATTAAGAATTTTAATGACCTCAATAGGAGTATAAATTTTTATCTTTTCATCCTTTTCTATATCTTTTTCTATTTTAATTTCCTTGAGATAATAATATTTTTCTGTGAAGTGGTCTAGAATATCTTGACGATATTGAGCCGTAGTTGAGTTCATTATTCTTTTGGGAAATTTAATGCAATATTTAAGCTTTCTTGTAATAAAGAAATGGTTTCCGTTTTATTTCGGACTAGTTATTAAATGAGCTTAGCCAACTTTAATCTAGGCAGCAAATTATTCCGGTAGAATTGATTACCGGTTGGAAATTCTCGCTTGTTAGCCAAACGCATATTCAAGTATGCATGATTGTTCGGATTTTTCACAAAAGCAAGGTGAGATTCTATTGTTGCATGCTGCATTTTTCCGGCATGATCTTTTGTCTTTTTGAGAAAATAACGCTGGGAGCTGCTACCCATATTTTCATTAGTGCGGATGCAATAAATAAAACGCATTATGGTATCATCATCTGGAAGGATGAATGTTGGGTGGTTTTTCTGAATCAATGAAAGTTGTGAGCTTATTGTATCTGCGAGCTCTTCATCCTGACCATTAAGCTTTATGAATGGAACGTATTTATCTAGTGTATCAATCAGGTCGCAAAGATAAACTCCCATTGATGCTTCCAATGGACCATCGCGATGCATCAAACCTGCGGAGACTATTGCGGCATCATCGCTTGTGCCAATGCCTTTTTTTAATCTTAAATAACCGTTTACTACATTTGAAGATGAGGCTACTGTCCGATTTTTGATTAATCCACATCGTTTGAATTCTTTCAAGCGACCTTCAAATTCATATTGCGAAAGATCCTTCACTGTAAAACCCATATTTTCTGCTATTCTTTTATCCACTGCGCAGCAGATGCCTCTACCAATAGGTAGCCCATATTTTTTGTTAGTCTTGTTGCGCCAATATTCAGAATCCATGCGTGCGCCGTAAAAGAACCCATAAATCAGATTGCTTAATTTTGACAAGGGGGGAAATTTTTCCAAGAATTTTAATTTGCGGTCATTGATTAAATGATTAAAACTTTTATTATTATTATCTATAACTTCGTAAAGAATGTTTTTCACCCATCTTATGTATCTCTGCCTTTCAGTTTGAACTTGCAATGGGTCTTCGCCTAATGCTTCAATAATATCGTCTTGGGTCTTGTCAGAAAATTCTTCAGCGCGACCTACAAAGACAGTGTGACCGAATTCCATATGGCCACGAATGGACTGCATAAATAAAAGCTGCTTCAGCCTTGTATCACATGCTAAAGATTCCTTTAAAAGAATTTGATAATCCTGCTGCACCAATTGCTCAAAGGTTGATGGCATAAGTAAACTTAAGAGGGATAGCTTATTAAATTTATGTCTTAAAAGAGACATTTATTGTGTTTATACAATCAAAGCAATTATTCCAAGAATTGCAGATAACATTTTTGTTATGTAAGGGAAAAGAAAGTAAAAAATACTTATTATGATGATTCCTAATAAAAACATTGAAACAAAACTGAAAATTTTTTTGATTATTTTTTCGTTCTTTATGAAATGACTTAAAGCAATCAAGAACATGCGACCACCATCAACTGGGCCTAGAGGTAACAAGTTGAATAATCCAATGCCGATACTAATACTGAAAAGCCATTTAAATAATAAATTGAACCAAAGGAAAAGTTCAGGTAAACCATTGCCGTATTTTGCTATTATTTCAGGCTTTATGTGATACGTCTTCATATCTAATATTCCTAAATATCCGCGAGAATTATTATTCGGGTTGACTGTTGTTATGAATTCGAATTCCCCCTTATCGGTTTCCAAGGTAATTGTTTCTGAGGGTTTTATCGTGGTAATGATACTATACATCACACTGATATTGTCCAATTTAATATTATTTATACTGTAAATAGTAAAAGGAACGGATAAACCGGCGGCTTTTGCAGGACCATCTTCAGCTAGACTATGAACTGTTAGATTACCATATTCTTCCATATTATTAACCATTGGGTTCATAGCAAAAATGAGAAGAAGCAAAATAAGAATACCAAACAGGATGTTTGAAAAAGGGCCTGCAGCAAGAACACTTAATTGCTGATATTTCTTTTTATGCTTCATCTGCTCTTCATCCGGCTCA
>C687J50192_1000258_pt1 | contig 25804 bp, 19 predicted proteins | sample RifOxyD1_FD_50192 | JGI IMG/M metagenome (IMG submission 50192)
TTTTTGATAATTTCATTGTTAAGTTTGATTTATTGAAAGAAGAAGTCGAATTAAAAGCAAGAGATTGATTTAATTCTATGCTAAAATATACCCATGTATCTCAAATCCCTAGAGATGATTGGTTTCAAATCATTTGCTAAAAAAGCAAATCTTTCTTTTACTTCTCCAATCTCTGCTATAGTAGGACCAAATGGCTCTGGAAAGAGTAATGTTGCAGAAGCATTCCGTTTCGTACTTGGTGAGCAAAGTATAAAGAGCATGCGTGGCAAACGCGGAGAGGATCTAATATTCAGTGGTAGTGATGGAAATAAATTAAATAGAGCATCTGTCAAAGTAATTTTTGATAATAGCAAGAAACTTTTCAATATAGATTTCGATGAAATTAGTATAGAGAGAGTAGTACATAGAGATAATACAAATGAATATTTTATTAATGGAAGTCTCGTAAGATTGAAAGATATAATAGAGCTTCTCGCTCATGCATATATAGGTGCATCAGGGCATCATATTATCTCTCAGGGAGAGGCAGATAGAATATTGAATAGCAATATTCGTGAAAGAAGAGAAATGGTAGAAGATGCTCTAGGATTGAAAATTTATCAATATAAAAAAGCAGAAAGTCTGAGGAAATTAGAAAAGACTCTTGAAAATATGAAAAGTGTAGAATCTCTGAGAAGGGAAATCGCTCCACATATAAAGTTTCTGAAGAAACAAGTAGAGAAGGTTGAGAGAGCACAAGAATTACGGAATGAACTCCGTAAAGTATATAAAGAATATTTTAAAAGAGAAGAAATATATATAATAAATGAAAAAAGTGATATAGATAATAAGAAATCACCACTAGTAAAAGAATTGGCAATACTCGATGGGGAAATAAGTGAAGCAAGGAAGAATCTAGAAAGATCGAAGAACCTTGATTCGAAAAGTGATGAACTAATTTCCATAGAAAGCGCTTTAGAGAGAATACGTTTAGAAAAAGATAATATACTTCATGAATTAGGTAAAATAGAAGGGGAAATATCTTCTAGTGAGAGAGTATTACAGAGAGAAAAAGATAAACAGAATAGAGATGAAAATAAAACTATATATCTAAAAGATGTAGAAGAAATAATAAATAAGGCTAGTATATTGGAGACAATAGTAGAAATAAAAAGAGTCCTTTTTGATTTTATTTCCTTTCATAGAAATAGAGAGAATTCTCTAGATATGGAGGAAACAGAGAAAGAAATATTATCTCTAAAGAGCAAGAAAAATAAATTAGAAAATGAAATTCTAATAATAGAAAATAAAGAAAAAGAGAAGACAAAAGAATATCATGAGATCAGACAGAGAATAGAAAAGGAGAAAGATAGTGATAGAGATGCAGAGAAAAATATATTTAGAATTATTGCAAGACAAAATGAGATAAGAGGAGTATTGAATGGTCTAAAGGTAAGAGAAGATAGACTAAATATAGATGATGAAGCTTTCAAAAGGGAAATACATGAAGCATATATAATAGTAGGTAGGGAAGCAGTAGACTATAAAGATCTGCAAATAGAAGAAAATGAAAATAGAGATAGACAAATAGAAAGAAATAAAAATATAGAAAAATTGAAAGTACGTCTAGAGGATGCCGGTATAGGGAATGGCGGTGATATTATGAAGGAATATAGAGAAGTAGAGGAAAGAGATGCTTTCCTATCTAGAGAGATTGCAGATCTAGAGAACTCTAGACAGAGTCTCGCTAATCTAATAGCCGATCTAGACGCTAGACTAGATATAGAATTCAAAGAAGGAATATTGAAAATAAATGCACAGTTCCAAGAATTTTTTTCAATTATGTTCGGTGGTGGTACAGCTGGACTCTCTGTAATAAGAGAGAAAAAAAGGAAAAAGAAAAGTGATACAGATCTTTCCTCTGTTCTGTCTATGGATGAAGATATGAATATAGATATAGAGATGGAGAATGGCGGAGAAGAGGAAGGTGAAGAGGGAATAGATATAAATGTTAATCTTCCAAGAAAAAAGATAAAAGGACTTATGATGTTATCTGGTGGAGAGAGAGCTTTGACTTCTATTGCTCTACTCTTTGCTATTTCCCAGGTGAATCCTCCACCATTTATTATCTTAGACGAGACAGATGCAGCATTGGATGAAGCCAATTCACGTAAATATGGCGATATGATAAGCAATCTCTCACAGTTTTCTCAACTCATACTTATCACTCACAATCGTGAGACAATGTCGCGTGCTGGAGTGCTCTATGGGGTGACTATGGACTCTATAGGGTCTTCTAAACTACTTTCTATACAATTCGATGAGGCAATGAAGGTAGCGAAGTAGGGGGAACAGGAAACCGTAACAGTCGAGCGAAAGTCCGGCTATTTTTTAATGCAAAAAATATAATAATATTGTATTATTCCTATTAATGTTAAATAGTATTTATTCAATGGAGAAATCCATGTTATCTTTCGTGTTTATGGATGAATCAGGTAAGAAGGAATCTGATAGGTATTTTGTTTGTGGTTTCTTACAAATAATTAATAATATAAAATTCTCACAATTATTCCAACGTGTTACAGATCAGATTAAGAATCTATCTATTCGTAACCGTCAATTAAGAGTAGATGATTTACTTATTAAAAATAATATTAATAAATTATATAATTTAGCAAGAAGTTATAATGAATTTGAACTGAAACATTATCATATTTCAAATGAAAATCAGGTTCTGTATGGTGATTTATTAAAAATTCTATTCAAGAAGACTGAATTTAGATTTACCGCTATAGTTTTTGACAGGAAAGATATAAATTATATACGACCAGAAGATGAGTATGACGCTCTCTATTTGAAGGCTCTTAAACTTTATACCACTAAGTGTGTCAATAATTTGGATTATGTTTTTGTCCCTGATAGTTTCAATATTAATTTTCAATGGAATGTAAAGAGCGGTAATTTACCAAAAGCTATTCTTCCTTTAGATTCTAAATCTTGTTTACAATTACAAATCGTTGATATCTTAACAGGTCTGATTGCGCAGGGTATAAGGATGAATAATGAAAATGAATTGGTAACTGGGAAGGATGAATCAAGAAGACCCGTATTAGATATTTTAGAAAATATTCTTAATAAGAAGATAAGGGGTAATTTAACAGTCAATAAACCCAATTATTTCTCTGTATGGATGGTTGATTATGAGAAAACGAAAAACCAGGGCATGGACAAGAAACCCAACCCTGGCTTTCAGCAACTATAATATATCATATATATAGTTATTTCACCACCTCGAAATCCAATGTCTTCCTATCTAGATCCGCAGCTATTACCTTGAACTTTATCGGATTACCAAGTGTAAATCTCTTTTTGGTCTTCTGTCCTACTACAGAATATGTTTTCTTATCGAATTCATAATAATCATTACCGAGATCTCTTATCTTTATCATTCCTTCTGATTTCGTTTCACTTTCTTCTACATATAGACCATATTCTGTAACTCCGGATATTGTGCCATTGAATATTTGGCCGATTTTATCACTCATATATTCCACCTGCTTCAATTTTTTTGAAGCTCTTTCTGCATCAGCTGCATCTATTTCTCTCGCTGTAGATCTCTCTGCAATATGTTGGAACTCTACTATCTCCTTATCTCCGAATGGCTCATGATGCAGATGTCTCTCCAATATTCTCTGTATTAGAAGATCTGGATAACGTCTGATAGGGGAAGTGAAATGAGTGTAATAATCAAAAGCAAGACCGAAGTGTCCAATATTTCTAGTAGAATAGACAGCTTTCTGCATAGAGCGTATTACAGCTGTGGTTATGAGAGTTTCATGATCAGTACCCTTTACTTGTTTTATCAGACTCTTTATATCATTAGCTTTCACCTTACCATCTTTTATATGAAGATTATAGCCAAGAGCCTTTACGAAATTAGATAGATCAAGCATTTTCTCCTGATCTGGAATATCATGAATACGATATATAGAACCGGTGTCCCTCTTACCTTTTTTCTTTATAGAATCGAAAATATGTTTAGCTACTTCACGGTTTGCAAGCAACATATATTCTTCTACGAGTTTATGTGTATCTAATCTTTCTTTTTTATATACTCCTATTGGTTTGCTATTCTCATCCAATTTAAATTTGATTTCTTCTTGCTCAAATTCTATTGCACCTTTATTGAATTTCTCCTTCTGTAAGACTTTTGCAATTTCATTTAATTTATTTAATTCATTATAATATTTTCCTTCTTTCTTATTGAGGCTTTCTTGAGCATCTTCATAGGTGAAGCGATGATCAGAGTTTATTATGGTTTTCCCGAACCAACGTTCCGATATATGACCATTATTATCAATATTAAAAATAGCAGAGAATGTTAATTTGTCCTCATTCGGGTTCAGACTACAGACATCATTAGATAATACCTCTGGAAGCATAGGAATAGTACGATCTACAAGATATATAGAACAGCCACGTTTGAAGGCTTCTTTATCTAATTCACTTTTCTCTTCTACATAATGAGATACATCTGCTATATGTACGCCTATTTCATATTTATTATTTCCTAGATCCTTGAAGGAGATAGCATCATCGAAGTCCTTCGCATCGAAGGGATCAATAGTGAAAGTTAGTGTATCTCTACAATCTTTTCTTTTCTGAATTTCTTTCTTTATATCTTCTATTTTATCTTTTTCTATTTTTTCTGCTTCTTTTTCTACTGGAGCAGGGAAAAGTATTTCGAATCCTTTCTCTAAGATGATACTTTCCATTTCTACATTATTATTACCTTTCTTACCAATTAAACGTAATATTTCTCCTTCTGGATTCTTACTATTATCTGTCCATTTTCCTAATTTTATCTGTACTTTATCTCCAGATGAGACTTTCTGTGATTCATTATCTGATAGCATGAAGTCAATATATAGTTTCTTATCATCTGGTACTACTCCGTATTTGCCATCACGATTCTCTACTGTACCGATGAAGATATCCCTAGCTCTCTCTACTATTCTTATTACTTCACCTTTCTTTTCCTTTTCATCATAGACAATAACCTCAACAATATCTCTATTGAATGCGAAATTGAGCCTATCTGACTCTATGAATATATCATTTTCTTCATCCTTCGGATCTTCTAAGAAACCCACACCTTTCCTAATAGTTCTTATTTCTCCTATTATTTTCCTGCTTTCCTTATTAGATTTTTCTTTATTTTTCACTTGAATACTATACCCTATATTGCCTTTTTTTCATAGGTCTGATAGTATGACTCCTATGTTAATGATAAGACTACAGAGAGTCGGGAGGAAGCATGAGCCGAAGTTTCGGCTTGTTCTTACTGATTCCAAGAATAGCACCAAGAGCGGGAAATATCTAGAAGTTCTAGGCTCATATGATGCTCGTACAGAGAATAAGATAGAGCAATTCGACGTACCTAAGATAAAGTATTGGATCAGCAAGGGAGCTCAATTATCTGTTACTGTACACAATTTCCTAGTATCAAAGAAAGCAATAGAAGGTAAAAAGATAAATGCTTTACCAAAGAAAAAGGCAATAGTGAAAGTAGAAGAGACTCCGAAAGTGGAAGCTATATCAACTGTGTAAAACTCCCATTTGACGCCGTCTGTAGTAAGGTTACAATTATGACAGCAGTACAGTCGTTACTGTTAAGAATTAAAAGTAAATATTCCAAAGCAAATGAATAATGATCAGCAGTTTCTAGAGTATGTTGTGAAATCTCTAGTAGATAATCCAAATGATGTGAAGATAAGTAGGACAGTAGATGAGATGGGTGTGCTAATGACTCTCGAAGTCAATGCAGTAGATATGGGTAAAGTTATTGGTCGTTCTGGTAATACAGCAAAGGCTATAAGAACTCTCTTGCGTGTTGTCGGTATGAAGAATAATTCCCGTGTTAATCTGAAGATCAATGAGCCAGAAGGTGCAGTAAGACCAGCAGAGAAGGCATCGAAGACCGTAGATGAGGCAATGGCAGATCTGAAGATTTAATTAAATAAATGACAAGATGATAAAACTGTGTTAATATATAAGCACAGTTTTTTCATTATGAATTATCATATTATTACACTTTTTCCGCAGACACTGGATTCATATCTCAATGAATCAATTCTTAAGCGCGCAATAGAGGATAAGAAAGTAAAAGTAAAATTCTACAATCCCAGAGATTTCACTATTGGAAAAAGTTATTCTGATAGAAGAGTAGATGATAAGCCCTATGGCGGAGGACCTGGTATGGTCATAGAAGCTCTACCAGTGATAAAGGCGATAAAGAAAGCAAAAGGTAAAATCAATCCAAAGAAATTAAAAATAATATGGCTCAGCCCATATGCGAAGCAATTCGATACAGAATACGCAAAGAATATTTCAAAGAAATATACAGATATTATTATTATTTGTGGAAGATATGAAGGAATAGATGCAAGGGTNAAAAAAGTCTTTAAAGTAGAGGAAATATCCGTAGGTCCATTCGTTCTAACAGGTGGGGAATTAGCCGCTATGATAATAATAGATAGTGTATCAAGACAAATCGATGGAGTACTAGGTGATATTAATTCTCTAGAAGAAACACGTATTGCTTCTAGAGATGTATATACTCGTCCAGAAATAGTAGAATATAATGGAAAGAAGTATAAAGTGCCGAAAGTTCTTCTTTCTGGTAATCATAAAAAGATAGATGAATGGAAAAAAGATAATTAAATATCTAATAATCATATTTGCTACTGTATCTCTTGCAGTATCACTTGCATATATTACTAGAGATCTATATACAGAATACACATTCATTTCACCGAAGTTAACACCAAGCTATATTGATGATTTCCTTTCTCAATCTAACACTATAGATATAGCTATCGTGGGAGATATGATGCTCGATAGGAATGTAAGAAATATTATTGATAGAGATGGATTCGATAAATATTTNCAAGGNGTAANGGATATAATAGAAAATGCAGATATAGCTATTGCCAATCTAGAAGGGCCATTCACGACNAATGAATCATTAACATCATCATTAATTAATAAAACATTACAATTCACCTTTGATCCAGATCTAGCTCCGAAATTACATGAATTAGGATTTGATATACTCGGTCTTGCCAATAATCATAGTATGAATTTCGGCAAATGGGGATACGATATGACGAAGGAATATATAAGGAAGAATAATATGCTTTATTATGGTGATCCTAATAATAATGATGAAATAAGTGTAATTATAGAAAAAGAAGGAATAAAAATAGCTTTAATAGGATTCCATGAATTCACATATATAAATTTCGATAAAGTTCTAAAGGAAATAGAGAGACTAGATAATGAAGTAGATATAATAATAGTGACTCCGCATTGGGGAATAGAATATGAGAATACTCCTACAGAGAAAATGAAGAAATGGGCTTATGATTTTATAGATTCTGGTGCAGATGCTGTTATCGGTACACATACACATGTGATAGGGGATATAGAATATTATAAATATAAGAAAATATATTATTCACTAGGGAATTTTGCTTTTGATCAATATTTCAGAGAAGAAACTATGAAAGGTCTAATAGTAGATATGAAAGTGAAGAAAGACTATGAAAATCGTATTAATATTGAATATATAGATATACCGATAAGGGTGGATAAGTCTATTGACAAATTCCTCTAATCTGATAGTCTAGACAACAACTTCGCAAGATTGTGTTATTCTTGAAGAGTGAAGGATTACAAGGCTATAAATTGATCCCGACCTTATTAATTACTTATTATTCTCTTGCAGATACTAACCCAATAATTTATTCATAGGGTAGACGCTATTGACAAGCGTCGTTTTCTGTATTTGGATATTTTCATTTAAATATAATAATTTTAATAAAATCACATGCAAATCACAAAAAAATATTTCCAAAAGTACAAAGATCCGATTCTCGTATACCCTGATCTAGTAGAATCACAGAATAATTCTTTTGACTGGTTTCTTGATATTGGTATAAGAGAAGTCCTGAAGGAATTCTCAATGATTGAAGATTATGCAAAGAAGAAATTCGAATTATCATTCTTAGATTTCGAATTGACAAGACCAAAGTATGATGAACATTATGCCAAGTCCAATAAGCTCACTTATGAAGGTCAAATAAAAGCAAAAGTAAGATTAAAGAATAAAATTCAGAATTCTGTAAAGGAGCAGGAAATGTTTCTTGCTGATCTACCTCTTATGACAGATCACGGTACATTTATTATTAATGGTATCGAGAGAGTGATAGTACCACAACTAGCTAGATCTTTCGGTATTTTCTTTACTGTGAATGAACTAAAGGGTAAGAATTACTTTGGTGCGAAAATAATACCTGCAAGAGGTGTATGGATGGAAATAGAGAGTGATACAGATGGCACTATATATGTACGTATAGATAAGAAGAGGAAATTCCCAATAACCTCTCTACTCCGTATTCTCGGAGCTGATACAAATGAAAAGATTATTGATTTATTCAAGAATGATCTAGATGCCAAGAAGATAATAGATCTTACACTTGCAAAGGATCATGCTAAGACTATTGATGATTCCTATATAGAAATACATAAGAAGCTTCGCGATGGCGATCTAGCTACAGTAGATAATGCTCGTGAGTTTATCAGTGATATCTTCAAAGCCGAAAGATATGATCTCAATAAAGTCGGACGTTTCCGTTTCAATAAGCGCTTCAATAAGCCAATGGATGAGAAGAGTCTAGAACAGAGAACTATCTGTCTAGATGATATGGCTACAATAATTTCCAATATAGTGCTTCTGAATAATACTCCTGATTCAAAAGAAGATGATATTGATCACTTAGGAAGTAGAAGAGTGAGATATGTCGGAGAAGTTCTACAACAGAAATTCAGAATCGGTATGACACAGATGAGAAGAAATATACAGGATAAAATGTCAACAATAGAGCCAGATGTCACATTACCTGTCAATTTCGTATTTCCTAGACCTCTACAAGCTCGTATTAAAGAATTTTTCACAACTAATCAATTATCCCAATTCATGGGTCAGGAGAATGTTCTATCAGAAGTAGAACATCTACGAAGACTAACAGCTCTGGGACCGGGTGGACTAGTACGTGATAGGGCTGGATTCGAAGTACGTGATGTGCATCCCTCTCATTATGGACGACTATGTCCTATACATACACCAGAAGGTCCGAATATCGGTCTGGTATTACATCTATCTATTTTTGCACGTGTCAATGAATTCGGAATGATAGAAACACCATATGCAAAGGTGAAAAGTGGTAAGATCACAGATGAAGTAGTGTATCTGAATGCCTTGGAAGAAGAGAATTATCGTATTGCTCATGCAGCCATACCTTATGATGAGAAAACAGGGGATATTACTGCAGATGAAGTAGAAGTACGTATAAATGGTAAACCAAGTCTAGCGAAGAAAAATGAAGTTGATTATATAGATGTATCTACTAATCAAGCATTCTCTGTCGCCACATCTCTTATTCCATTCCTAAATCATAATGATGCCAATCGTGCACTCATGGGTTCTAATATGCAGAAACAAGCTACACCTTGTCTTATACCAGAAGCACCTCTAGTAGCTACAGGTATAGAGAAGAAATCTGTAATACATACCGGACGTATAGTTATCGCTCCAGAAGAAGGAGAAATAATATATCTTGATTCTAAGAAAATTATTTTAGATGGGAAGAAAAGTGGTAAGAAACATGAATATAATCTCGTACACTTCTCTAGGACTAATGGCTTCACTGCATTCCATCAGCGACCTGTAGTGAATCTCGGTGATAAGGTCAAGAAAGGTGATGTATTGGTAGATACTTCTACATCTGACGGAGGAGAGATAGCTCTCGGTCAGAATATGCTCGTAGCCTTCATGTCTTGGTCTGGTAGTAACTATGAAGATGCAATTATACTTTCTGAAAGAGTAGTGAAGAATAGCAAATTCGCTTCTATACATATAGAAGAATTCGTAGTGAATGTACGTGATACCAAGCTCGGACCAGAGATCACAACATGTGATATTCCTAATGTAGGTGAAGTAAAACTGAAGAATCTAGCAGAAGATGGCATCGTCCGTGTAGGAGCAGAAGTACGTTCTGGGGATATCTTAGTTGGTAAGATTTCTCCGAAGAGTGAGACCCAATTAACCCCAGAAGAGAGACTACTCCGATCTATATTCGGTGAGAAGGCTCGTGATGTGAAGGATACATCAAAGAGAATGGAAGGAGGCAAGCGTGGAAGAGTAATATCTGTGAAGATTTTCTCCAGGGAAAAGGGAGATAAGCTAGAATCTGGAATAATAAAAAGAATATATATAGAAGTTGCAGAACTTAGAAGTGTCTCTGTGGGTGATAAACTCGCCGGAAGACATGGAAATAAAGGAGTTATTTCTAAGATCTTACCAGAAGAAGAGATGCCATATATGGAAGATGGACGACCAGTGGATGTTATATTGACTCCTCTCGGTGTGCCTTCTCGTATGAATTTAGGACAGATACTCGAGCTACACCTAGGACTCGCTGCCAATACTCTCAATTATCAAGCTATTGTACCACCATTCGCTGGTGCTACTGATGTGGAAATAAAAGAAGAGCTTGTGAAAGCAGGATTTGATAAAAGTGGAAAGATGAAATTGAGAGATGGTAGAACCGGAGAATACTTCGACCAACCTGTCGCTGTCGGATATATGTATATATTGAAACTTCATCATATGGTGGAAGACAAGATACATATGCGTTCTATCGGACCTTACTCACTCATCACTCAGCAACCACTCGGCGGTAAGGCTCAGGGAGGAGGTCAGAGATTCGGAGAAATGGAAGTCTGGGCACTTCTCGGTCATGGTGCAGCTTATACTCTACGTGAAATACTAACAATAAAGTCTGATGATATACAAGGTCGTTCTCAGGCATTCGATTCTATTGTGAAGGGAGAGAGATTGAAGCAGCCGAACCTCCCAGCATCATTCAATGTGCTTTTGAAATCACTTCGTGGACTCGCCCTAGATGTCGAGCTTATAAAGACAGATACAGGGGAGATTGAGGGATAATCTAATGTTATGGAATTCAATAAGATTAAAATAAATATGAAAAGGATAACCACACTAGGTGTACAAATTTATATTTTAGAAAAAGATAAGGAAGATTTTATTTCCCTTACTGATATTGCGCGATTCAAAGATGTTGAACGAAGTGATTATATACTCCAGAATTGGATGCGTAATATGAGCACTATTGAGTTTTTGGGGCTATGGGAGAAGATACATAATCCAAATTTTAACTCCATCGAATTCGATGGGTTTAAAAATAGAGCTGGGGCTAATAGTTTTTCTCTTACTCCTAAGCGCTGGACAGAAGCTACGGGAGCTATAGGAATCATGACTAAATCCGGACGTTATGGTGGTGGTACATTTGCTCATAAAGATATAGCATTTGAATTCGCATCTTGGATAAGTCCTGAATTCAAACTATACCTAATAAAAGAATTCCAAAGACTCAAAACTGATGAAAATGAAAGATTATCATCTGGTTGGGATGTAAAAAGAATGTTAACTAAAATAAATTATCATATTCATACTGATGCAATTAGAGAATATATAATACCTACTCGTATTTCCAAGGAACAATCAAATATTATATATGCTAGTGAAGCTGATGTTTTAAATAAGGCATTATTTGGTATGACTGCTAAAGAATGGAGAGATACAAATACAAAGTTAGAAGGCAATATCCGTGATTATGCTGATGTAACACAACTTGTATGTCTAGCAAATCTTGAAAATCTTAATGCTGAATATATCAGAGCGGGATTAGTTCAGAAAGATAGATTATTGAAATTGAATGAAAGTGCAATAGTGCAGATGAAATCATTGGCAAATAATGGAAGTATTAAAAAATTGAAATAATTATATGAATAATATTAATAAAAAAGTAAATGAAGATGCAAACAAAATCCCTATAACTCCCAATCCTTTATTAAGACTTTGTCCAAGTGTAAAGATTTCAAATGAAATGCCAAGAGTAGTTCCTAATAATGATTTACCTTCTAAATACTTTATTCTTAATGGACAAAGAAAAGAACTTGATGAATTTGATTTGAATTGGGTCGCATCAAATTGTGTAGTTAAAGAGCAAGTAGTTTATTAAATAATAAAAACAAAACCATGCAAACACCAAATAGAAAAAATATGGAACCTCATGATTTCGATGCTGTGAAGATCGGAGTCGCTTCTCCTGATAAGATATTGGAATGGTCATATGGAGAAATCACTAAACCTGAGACTATAAACTATAGAACACAAAGATCAGAGAAAAATGGACTCTTCGATGAGAAAATCTTCGGACCAGATAAGGACTTCGAATGTTATTGTGGAAAATACCGTGGAATAAGATACAAAGGAATTGTCTGTGAGAAATGTGGAGTGGAGATCACTCGTTCTATAGTCCGTAGAGATAGAATGGGACATATAGAACTCGCTACACCAGTATCTCATATCTGGTTCTTACGTAATATGCCTTCTCGTATAGGACTAATCATGGGAATGTCTACATCAGATCTAGAGAAAGTAGTATATTTCGCAGGATATATAATAACGAAAGTCTTCGATGAAGAGAAACAGAAATTCTTGAAAGAATTGGACTCAGAGTTCAAGTCGAAAGTTAAAATAGCACAAGATGATAAAACAAAAGAAGCATTGAAAGAGCTTCTAATAAATGCAAGAAAAGAAATAGATAGCCTAGTACCAGGATTCGTAATGGATGAAATACAATTNCACAAGTATTCCATGAAATATGGTGCACTTTTCGAAGCNGGAATAGGAGCGGAAGCGATATTTGAAATATTGAAGAAAGTAGATATGNATAAATTGAAGGAAGAATTAGAGGGAGAATTGGACAAAGCAAGCTCTCTAGAGAAAGATAAATTATCAAAGAGACTTTTCCTAGTGAAGTCTATGATAAAGTCCAAGCTTCGTCCAGAATGGATGTTCCTTACTCGTATACCTGTTATTCCACCTGCATTGCGTCCTATGGTGCCACTAGATGGCGGTAGATATGCAACATCAGATGTCAATGATCTATATAGAAGAGTTATAAATAGGAATAATCGTCTATTGAAACTCCGTGAGATCAATGCTCCAGATGTAATTCTCCGAAATGAAAAAAGAATTCTACAAGAAGCAGTGGATGCACTCATAGACAATTCCATAAGACATGGAAGTAATACTGGTGTAGCTGCAATACAAAGTCAGAAGAGAGCATTGAAATCCCTTTCTGATAATTTGAAAAGTAAAAGAGGACTATTCCGATTGAACCTTCTCGGTAAGCGTGTAGACTATTCTGGACGTTCTGTGATCGTCGTAGGACCAGAGCTATCTCTCGATCAATGTGGATTGCCAAAGCATATGGCATTGGAACTTTTCCGACCATTCGTCATTTCTGGATTATTGAAAAGAGAATTAGCTTATAATATCCGTGGCGCAGGAAGACTAATAGACGATGGAGCGAAGGAAGTCTGGGAAATATTAGAAGAAGTAATAAATGGTAAATATGTATTACTGAACCGTGCTCCTACTCTGCACCGTCTCGGTATACAGGCATTCCGACCAGTACTAATAGAAGGGAATGCAATACAAGTTCATCCATTGGTATGTACCGCCTTCAATGCTGACTTCGATGGAGACCAGATGGCAGTGCACGTTCCTCTCGGTGTAGAAGCTCAATTAGAAGCCAAGGAAATAATGGCATCTGATAAGAATATATTGAAACCAGGAAATGGAGATCCTACTGTTATATCGAAATTACTAGAAATAGTTCTAGGATGTTTCTGGATTACGAAGGCAATCCCACAAGCTGAAGGTGAGATGAAAATATTCGAAAGCCCAGATGCTGTTCTCATAGCACATAATTATGGAAATATAGGATATAGAACATTAATCAAAGTTCTACCTGATAATAGCGAGAAATATTCTCAATACGAAGGTAAGATATTCGAAACAACTATAGGTAGAATATTATTCAATAACATTCTACCTGCTGATTATCCATATATAAATAAAGAAATAGATAGGAAGAAATTAGGTGCGATAATAGATGATCTCATAACTACAAAAGGTGTAGAATCCCTACCTCCAATATTAGATAAAATAAAATCATTCGGATTCAAATATACTACATACTCTGGTACGACATGGGGTATAGATGATATTGTTATTCCAGAAGGTAAAATAGAAATAATAAAAAATGCAAAGGGAAGAAGTGATCTTATTATGCATCAATTCAATGAAGGATTACTCACAGAAGATGAAAGATTCAGAAAGAATATTGAAATTTGGCATAAGACGAAGAATGATGTGGAGAAATTAATACCAGCATCATTGGATAAAATGGGTTCTGTATATGATATGGTCACATCTGGAGCTAGAGGATCTCTATCACAGATAACACAGATGGCAGGAATGAAGGGACTTATATCCTCTACAACAGGTACTATAGAATTTCCAATTCTTTCTTGTTCCAAAGAAGGACTTACTCCTATAGAATACTTCATCACTACTCATGGATCTAGAAAGGGTCTCACAGACACTGCTCTCAATACTGCAAAAGCAGGATATCTCACAAGAAAACTATTCGTAGTTGCTCAGGATGTTATAGTGAAGGAAGATGATTGTGGTACGAAAGAGAGCATAGAAATAAAGAAAATAACAGCTTCTGGAATAGACATTCCAATATCAAAGAATATAAGAGGAAGAGTAATAGCAGAAGATATTGTAGATAAAGATGGCAATGTTATATTCAAGAAAGGACACTTGATAACGAAATTGGAGGCTCTCAAGGTAGAGGAAGCTGGAATAATGTCTGTGAGAGTACGTTCTCCCCTCGTATGTAGGAGTATATCTGGTGTATGTGCACAATGTTATGGAATAGATCTCGGTAAGAATAAACTAATAGAAATAGGCGAGGCAATAGGTACAATAGCAGCACAGGCTATCGGTGAGCCAGGAACACAGCTAACAATGAGAACATTCCATGCCGGTGGTACCGCCTCTGTCGGTGGGGATATCACACAAGGTCTCCCTAGAGTAGAGGAAGTATTCGAGAAAAGAAGTCCGAAGAATCCAGCAGTAGTAGCTACTGTAGATGGTGTTGTGTCTGAAGTGAAGGATCTTATGAAAGAAAAAATAATTAAAATCATTCCTGAAATAGAGGATAGAGCAAAGGGTAAGAAACCATCCGAAGTAGAATATGTATTCAATTATAAAAGAGTACCAATGGTGAAAGTAGGAGACAAGGTGAAGAAAGGAGATATTATAACAGATGGATCTGCTAATATAGATGAAGTATTCGAATACGGAGGTGCAGATAGAGCCAAGGCATATGTTATCAGCGAAGTAAGTAAGATATATGAACTTCAGGGAGAGACTGTATCTAGGAAACACATTGAGATCATAGTAAGACAGATGTTCTCTAGAAGACAGATAATCTCTGCTGGTGATACGAATTTCACTGAAGGTGTAATAGTAGAAGATATACAATTACAGGAAGAGAATGCAAAAACAAAAGAAACTGGTGGTGAAATAGCAAAGGTAAAGTCAGTAGTAATGGGTATTGCAGAAGTATCTCTATCTAGGAAAAGTTTCCTATCCGCAGCTTCATTCCAACATACTACTAAGGTTCTTATCAATAGTGCCATAAGAGGTAGTGAAGATGATCTAGTAGGATTAATGGAAAACACTATAATCGGTAGATTGATACCAGCTGGTACAGGATTCAAGGGTAGCAATAAACAGAAGATGATAGAAGAAGTACAGCCAGTAGACGAATACGATAGACAATAAGAAATAATAAAAAAATAAATTATATGAGCACTCCAGTCGAAAAGATAAAGGAACGATTGGGTATCGAGGAAGTAGTCGGATCATATATAAAACTTGAAAAGGTAGGGAAAAATCTGAAGGCCAGATGCCCATTCCATAATGAGAAGACACCTTCCTTCTATATTTCTCCAGAAAGAGAAAGCTTCTATTGTTTTGGCTGTGGAGCAAAAGGGGATATATTCAACTTCGTAGAGCAATTCGAAGGGCTAGATTTCATGGGAGCGTTGAAAGTTCTTGCTGATAAGGCAGGTGTGTCACTTACATTCGAGAAAATAGAGACAAAGAATGAGAAAGAAAGAATGTATATGATAATGGAGGAAGCGACGAAATTCTATGAAAAAGGATTGGAGAATAATAAAGAAGCGGAAGATTATCTCTATAAAAGAGGTTTGAAAAGTACAACAATAAAAGATTTCCGAATAGGATATATAGTGAATGATTGGAGATTATTATATTTCTATTTGAAAGATAAGAAATACACTGATACTGATATAGAGAAAGTAGGTTTAATTAAAAAGCCAGAAGATAAGAGCAAGGGGTATTATGATAGATTTAGAAATAGAATAATGTTTCCTATTATGGATTCTAGTGGTAGGGTTATCGCTTTCTCTGGGAGGATACTCCATGATGATGGCAAGAGCGCGAAGTATCTCAATAGCCCAGATACATTGCTATATAATAAAAGTACGGTTTTATATGGTATAGATAAGGCTAAATTAGATATACGAAAGAAGAATTATAGTATTCTCGTAGAGGGTCAAATGGATCTTGTACTTTCTCATCAAGCGGGAATAAGGAATACTCTTGCTGTATCTGGTACAGCTCTCGCAGATACTCTTATTTCAAAAGAAAATATTGTTAATAATCTGGGAATAGTAAAGAGACTTTCTACGAATATTATTCTTGCATTTGATTCTGATAATGCTGGTAGAAGAGCTTCTAGTAGATCTGCAGAGATTGCTCTATCACTCGGCATGGATGTGAAGATTGCTGATCTTCCAGAGGGGAATGATCCTGCTGATCTAGTATTAAAGGATAAAGAAGGATGGAAGAATGTATTACGTAATGCGAAGCCAGTAGTAGAATTCCAGATAGATAAAGTAATGAAGGAAGTCAAGGATAAGAAATTGGATAATAGGAAAATCCCAGCATTAATAAGGGAAGATGTATTGCCATTCATACTTGCTGTGCAGGGTGCAATGGAGAGATCTGGCTTCGTGAAGATGATAAAAGAGAGAACAGGAATCTCTGAGGAAGCAATAAATAAGGATCTTGGAAACTTTGATAAAAAAAAGGCATATGATACAATACCAAGTAATGTACGGGAACGCCTCCTTGACCCGATTTTAAGGAAATTTGGCCTTCTTATAAACATTGAACGTGAACATTCAGCTATAAAACGTATTACGGGCAATGAACGCTATAATAATTTAATAAAAGAAGTTGAGCCCTTTAAAGACGCGCTTCAATTGGAAGCGGAAGTACTATTTACTAATAATTCCAAAGGTCATGTAGAGGAATTACTCCTGCGATTGGAGGAAGATATTATAAGGGAAGAATTATCGAGAATTATGGAAATTAGCGATAAGAAAACATTAGAAGAGAAGTATAAAAATTTGAATAATCGTAAGAAAGAAATAGAAGATAAATTAAACAATATAAAAAAATAAATAATAAATTAAAAATATGGCTGTAAAAAAATTAAAGAAAAATATTAAGACTAAGTCTAATAAGAGTAGTACAAAGAAAAATAAAGATATTAAAAAGAAAAAGTTAATTATAAAGAAGAATAATAGTAAGAATCAGAATAAAAAAGCTGGTAAAAAGGCAAATAAAGCAAAGGAATTCGATGTGAAAGCAGATAAGCTTATAGCGAAAGGTAAAGAGCGTGGCTTCGTCACCTATGATGAAATATTGAAGGAATTCCCTAATATTGAACAGGATCTAATGTTTCTAGATAGTCTATATGTGAAATTTTCTTCATTCGGTATCGATGTTCTAGAAGGTGGTGGGCTACTTGAGGTAGAACCAGAGATAGTACATCCGAAGAAATACGCCTATGGTATGAAGAGTAGTGATTCTAATTATGATTCTATACAGATGTATCTGAAGGAAATAGGACAATATCCATTGATTTCTGCATTGAATGAAAAGGAGCTTGCAAAGCGGATTCAGGCAGGAGATACAGAGGCGAAGAATCTCCTAGCTCGGGCAAACTTGCGTCTCGTAGTCTCTATTGCAAAGAAATATGTAGGTAGAAGTCCAGATCTTACTCTACTCGATCTTATACAGGAAGGTAATCTCGGACTTTTCAAAGCAGTTGATAAATTCGATTGGACAAAAGGTTATAAATTCTCAACTTATGCTACATGGTGGATACGCCAGGCTATTACGCGTGCATTGGCAGATCAGAGTAGAACTATACGTGTACCAGTACATATGGTAGAGACTATTGCGAAGTATAAGCAAGTAGTACGTAGACTCACTCAAGATCTCGGCAGAGATCCATTGGCTGATGAGATTGCTACAGAGATGGGTATTGATGTTGAGAAAATATATAATATAGAGAAGATTGATCAGGCTGTACTTTCTCTTGAGAATCCTGTAGGAGATGATAGTGATGATGGCAAGTCTACACTCGGAGACTTCCTCTCCGATGATAAGATACTTTCACCAGATCAGGAATCATCTAGGAGAATTCTCAGAGATCAAGTTAATAGTATATTAGATGATCTTTCAGAGAAAGAAAGAAGGATACTCGAAATGCGCCATGGTCTGAATGATGGCATAACTCATACATTGGAGGAAGTAGGGAAAGAATTCGGTGTTACTAGAGAGAGAATCCGTCAGATAGAGGCTAAGGCACATGAGAAGATCCGTCAACATGAGAATATAAATAGATTAAGGAATTATTAATAATTATGTTTTATAAGAATTTATTAAAGCCTATACTTTTCAGATTTAATCCAGAGAAAGTACATGATTTCTTCGTTATGAATGGAGAATTCTTAGGTAGATATGAATTCACAAGAGAAATAATATCATTGATCTATGGTTATAAAGGTAATGATATTTCGAAAACTATCGATGGTGTGAAGTATCGCACACCTGTGATTCTCTCTGCTGGTTTTGATTACAATGGTCAATTAACAGAGATACTGCCTTCACTCGGCTTCGGTGGCGAGGAGATCGGCTCTGTTACTGCACGTTCCTGTGAAGGCAATGCTAAACCTAGACTTACTAGACTTCCAAGATCGAGAAGTATATTAGTTAATAAAGGACTTAGAAATGATGGAGTAGATACTATTATTAGGAGAATAAAGTCTAAATCTCGTATTCCAGACTTTGTCATTGGAATTAGTATCGCAAGGACAAATGATGAGAAATCTGTTCCTATACAAGCAGGAATAGAGGATTATATGTATTCATTCAGAAGACTAAATGAAGAAAATATTGGCGATTATTATACTATAAATATTTCTTGTCCAAATTCCTTCGGTGGGGAAGCCTTCACTACATCAGATCTTCTAGATAGACTTATTTCTTCTATTTCTACTATACCTTGTAATAAGCCGATATACATAAAGATGCCAATAAATCTGTCTTGGGAAGATTTCCGATCCCTTTTAGATATAATTAAGAAATATAAAATTATAAAGGGAGTAATTATTGGAAACCTTAATAAAGATTATTCTAGTTTAGATATGCAGAAAGAGGCCCCATATAATTTCAAAGGTGGACTTTCTGGTAAACCATGTGCTCATCCATCGACTTTACTAATAGATAAAACAAGAGAATATTGCGGTAAAGATTTCACAATTATTGGTTGTGGAGGTATTATGTCTCCAGATTCTGCTATGGAGAAATTCCATGCTGGAGCAAATCTTATACATCTTATAACTGGTATGATATATGAGGGACCGGGGCTTGTGAAGAGGATATTGAAAAAATATCAATGCGAAAAGAATGCCTCTGTATAGATAGCATCTTCTTTCACACCTGCATCACATAATTTCTTCCAGAAATCTCTGACGAATGCTATACCACCGCAAATAAAGAATTCTTTATTCTTTATTGTCTTTATATTTCCTAATACATCCTTTATTTCTATACGCCTATTCACTATTTTCTTATCCTTTGCTTTATCTCTAGTGACGAAATACTTTACTTTTATATTTTTATTTATCTTTACTATTTCATCCAATTCTTTCTTAAAGATAATATCTTCTACAGTTCTATTGCTATAATATAAATCAATATTTCTATTAGGATTGGACAATATAATAGATCGGAATGGTGCAATACCAATACCGCCGACAATTATTATCAAATGTGAATCTTTCGATTCGCTATAGAAATATCCATAGGGAAGGGAAGCGACTATCCTATCTCCAACTTTCATGGAATTCAGTTTATGAGAGAATTCTCCCATTACCTTTACTGTAATACTCACAGTATTATCATCTGGTGAACTAGATATACTATAAGACTTACCTTCTGGTGTAGTCTCACTCAGATATAATGTCAGGAATTGACCGGGTATAAATGATGGCATAGTACCATCTTCCATTGCGATTCGTAATGTAGAGACGTCTCTTGTCTCCTTTATCATATCCTTCACTATATAAATAACTTTTTTAGATTCTACTTTTTTCATAATCTTCTATTGCTTCTCGGAGTGCCTGATGCCCTAGAACAGAACAATGATATTTCCTATCTGGTAATCCACCGAGTCGCTCTATTATACCTTCTGGTGTCATCCTCTTTGCTTTTCCAATTTCCATACCTCCATTCTCTGTAGCCATGAGTGACATCATAGATGTAGAAGCAATAGCAGAAGCACAGCCGAATGTTCTCCATCTACATTCCTTTATTTTTTGTGATTTCTTATCTATCTTTACCCAGACAGCCATCATATCTCCACAGGCTGGAGAACCGACTATACCTACACCATCTGCCTTATAGTCTTCCTCATTGAACAATATATTCCTAGGGTGGAAGAAATGATCTTTCACCGTCTCACTATATATCCATTCTTCTACATCAGAACATACATGTTTACTCTTTATTATTTTCTTTTTTGTACTTTTTGTTTTATTTATTTTTTTCATCTTTTTATTGCCGAAAGGCTTTTCAATCTATTGACAATGGGTGGGAAGACCTTTATAACATAGCTCAGATCTTTCTTTGTAGTATACCTACCTAGTGTAAATCTGACACTTCCATGTATTATTTCTTCATCTTGATGTATGGCTATGAGTACATGGGAAGGCTTCAGATCAAATGCAGAGCAAGCTGAACCTGTAGAGACCTCTACACCATATTTATCTAGCATAAGTAACATAGATTCTCCTTCTACACTCGGTATTGATACATGTATATTATTCGGTAATCTTTTCTTTAAATGGCCATTTATTTTCAAATCTGGTATTTTATCTTTTAATCCTTTTATGAAATATTCACGTAGTTCTATTAATCTTTTTGATTCCTTCTCCATTTTCCCACAAGCCTTTTCCAGCGCCACGCTGAATCCATGTATCAGAGCGATATTCTCCGTTCCCGCCCGTAAATTCCTTTCTTGTTCACCTCCTGAGATAATAGGGGATATCTTAATTCCTAATTTCTTATATAGCATACCTACACCCTTTGGACCATATATCTTGGAACTATTGAGAGACATGAGATCTACACCGAGCTTATCTATATCTATAGATATAGCTCCTAGAGCCTGACATGCATCTGTATGGAGAAGGGGAAAGGTATTGACTCCACGATGATTCTTTATTGCTAATGCAAGATCTTTTATTGGTTCTATTGTTCCAATTTCATTATTAGCATACATGACAGATACGAGTATTGTTTCTTTCTTTATATATGATATACATTGCTTCACATCTATCATGCCATATTTATCTACTGGTAATATTGTCACTTCGAACCCTTCTTTTTCTAATTGCTTTGCTGGTTCCAATATTGCCTTATGCTCTATTGCAGAGATGATTATATGATTACCTTCTTTCTTATATTCTCTTGCTATACCCTTTATTGCTAGATTATCTGCTTCTGTACCAGAGCCAGTAAATATTATTTCTTCTGGTTTGCAATTAATATATTTTGCTATTCTTTTTCTACTATCATCTATTACACTTTTTGCTAGTCTACCACTATCATACATAGAAGATGGATTGCTGTATTTAATATTGAAATATTGAAGCATATCCTCTAGAACATCTCTGTCTATAGGTGTAGTCGAGGCATAGTCTAGATAGATTTTATCTGATTTCACATTCTTTAACATATTTTTTAAATTTTTCTTTAAATTTTTTGAATTCATCATCGGTGTATGTTACTTTATTTTTAAATTGGGGATTTAATATTCTTTTATCATTGAATTTCTGTAAATAATACCTTTTCGCTCCCTTTATTTCCTTTACAATATTTTCCATATCCTTTGGAGTGAGTAGGGACTTCACTACTGTAGTACGGAATTCATAATCAATACCTGAAGACATAATTATCTTTATACTTTGCCGTATTGCTTCTCCGAATACAGGCCTAGATACTATATCACTATATTTATCTATTGGAGATTTGATATCCATAGCTATATAATCCACCAGTTTCTTATCAATAAGATTCTTTATCATTGCTGGTCTGGTACCATTCGTATCTAGTTTCACTAGATATTTCATTTTCTTTATTCTATAGCAGACCTTCGGTAGATCATCATGCATTGTCGGTTCTCCACCAGTAATAACAATACCATCTAGAAGATCAGTGCGTTTCCTGAGGAATCTCATTATACTATCGAGTGTTACTTCTGGAGCTGTCTCATCTACTAATTCTGGATTATGACAATATGGGCAACGGAAATTACAACCGACAGTATATATTATACACGCGATCTTATCGGGATAATCGATAAGTGTGCTTTTTTCAAATCCGCCTATTTTCATACGTACTCTACATAATAGCAGAGTATGTAATATATAATCAAGGCCTTATTTTATGGCTACTTTATAACTATATCTTTCTCTTTTACTTTCGTCTCTAGGGCTTTCGGAGATACGCCTACGCTTTCTATTTCATACATTTTACGTATATCAAATTCACTCTGTTTACCTGCATTCCAATGACTTACAGGGCGGAGATAGCCTACTATTCTGGAATAAATTTCACATTCTCTTTTACATGAACCACATGATATATGTTCACCAGATATATAGCCGTGCTCTGGACATACACTGAATGTAGGAGTAAGTGTGAAATATGGTAAATGGAAATTTTGACAAATCTTCTTCACCAGAGAAGGGACAATATTGGCATCATTTATTTTCTCTCCAAGGAAGAGATGTACTACTGTTCCACCTGTGTATTTCGTCTGTAGGGAATCCTGTAGACTGAGACTTTCGAATATATCATGAGTATAGTTCACTGGTAATTGAGAGGAATTGGTATAGAATGGTTCTGCTCCCTTTATATAATTCTCTTCATTTGCAACTATTATATCTGGATATTTCTTCTTATCTGTTAGTGCCATCCTATATGCTGTACCTTCTGCTGGGGATGCTTCTAGATTGAATAGATTATCTGTATCCTTTTGATATTTCACTAATCTCTTTCTCATGAATACTAATATTTCTTCTGCTAGAGCTTTACCTTTATCACTACCTACATTTTCTCCTATGAGATTTATCATCGCTTCATTCATACCGACAAGACCTATTGTAGAGAAATGATTCTTCCAATATGTCCCATAGGATTGTTTTATATTTCTCAAATAGAATTTCGTATATGGGTATAGATTGGCATCTGTGAATTTCTCCAATAATTTCCTCTTAATTTCTAGGCTTTCCTTTGCAATATCCATTTGTTTCGCTAGTCTATCCATGAAATCTTTCTTGGGGTTCTTCGCATTTCTCGATAGATATCCTAGTCTAGGAAGATTGATAGTTACTACTCCCACAGAACCTGTGAGAGCATTGGCACCGAATAGTCCTCCTCCTCGCTTATCTAGCTCTCCTAGGTCTAGCCTTAGACGACAACACATAGATCTAGTATCTTCTGGCTTCATATCGGAATTAATGAAATTACTGAAATATGGAATGCCATATTTTGCTGTTATTTCCCATAATCCTGCGAGATTCTTATCATTCCAATCGAAACTTTTCGTAATATTCACTGTAGGGATAGGAAAGGTGAATACTCTGCCTTGTGCATCACCAGCAGCCATAACTTCGAAGAATGCATTATTGAACATATACATTTCTTTCTGGAAATCAGAATACTTTTCTTTCTGTGCTTTACCACCTATTATTACTTTTTGATTCTTGAAATTGGGGGAAGGATTCAGATCTAGAGTAATATTGGAGAATGGGGTTTGGAATCCTACTCTTGTAGGTGTATTCATATTGAATACGAATTCTTGTATGCATTGTTTGACTCCCTTATAATCTAATTTATCATATCTTATGAATGGAGCGAGTAATGTATCGAAATTGGAGAAGGCAATAGCACCAGCTGCCTCACCTTGCAGTGTATACATGAAGTTTACTATTTGGCCTAGAGCGGTACGGAAATGTTTCGGTGGAGCACTCTGTACCTTACCAGCTACACCCTTGAAGCCTTCTGTGAGTAGATCCATAAGATCCCAGCCTACACAATATACAGAGAGTGTCCCTAGATCATGTAGATGTAGATCACCACTCTCATAAGCTTGTCTTACTTCCTTGGGATAGATTTTATTCAACCAATATGTCTTGCTTACTTCTGAGAATATATAGTTATTGAGCCCTTGTAGGGAATATCCCATATTGCTATTCTCCTTCACTTGCCAATCCATCTTATTCAGATAGTCATCGACAAGACCAATAGAAGCAGATGTAGCGAATGCTCGTAATTCTGCATGCTGTTCACGATAGAGAATATATGCTTTTGCAGTTCTCTTGTATCTAGACTGCATGAGTATGTATTCCACGGAATCTTGTATTATTTCTACAGTAGGTATTTCCTTGGCAATTTTCTTCTTTACATTCAATAGAATTTTCTTTGTAAGCTTTCCTGCTTCATTATCTCGGAACTCTCCTGTTGCTTTACCTGCTTTTGCTACTGCATTCACTATCTTGTCTTTATCGAAGGGAACCTTGGAGCCGTTTCTTTTGATGATTTCTTTAAACATAATATATATAAAAAGTTACTATTAATAATTAGGACTATATATTATCTGGAAATTACACATAATAAGCAATTAAAATATGTGGATAGTGAAGTTCAGACATCATTATCTCTATATGTAAAGGAAAATAATATCTTTTTCTATTGTAATAATAATATTTTCATGTTACTATCCTTAATAGATTCTGCGACATTGTGTCGTGGAAAAAGACAAAAAACAAACAAAACAAGAAGATGAGAAAACAAAAAACGGCCAGCCTTATGGTGGCCACTCTGTTTGGGGCATCCACGGCATTTGCTGTTGGATTCACGGATAGCTTCGGTGGGCCAGGAATCAATCCTGGATGGATCACTGATAGATACGAACCCGCAGGGTTCAGTTCGGTTGGTGGGCGTTTGGAAATCGACATTTCAGACGCTGACAGTGCGGCTAATCGACCAGCGGGATACTCCAGTATCTTCTACAATACTCAAGGTCGCCAAAGGGAGGCTTTGGTGAGCGGTCTCTGGACTCTCTCAGGGGAAATCGAGGTGGGATCAGATGTTACGGGGAATAATCTCCGTCGCGCAGATCTCTGGGGACGGACCGGAGCTGTGGGGACTGAGACTGATGCCGAGTATTTCATTCTCGGCTACAGGAATTTCGATCCTCTGGATCCCTTCAATTCCTCTTCTGCCAGCATTGGTAGTGCTTGGCGAGTATGGGATGGGGATACCGTGAATGGTTGGGTGGACATCGGCACGTCAGTTACGGCT
>C687J50192_1000266_pt1 | contig 25083 bp, 24 predicted proteins | sample RifOxyD1_FD_50192 | JGI IMG/M metagenome (IMG submission 50192)
TACCGAGACCAGAGATAAAGGAAGGGGGTTATACAGCAGATCCATACAGAGAGCCTATAGAATAATGTTATAATAATAATACATGCGTTTCCAAGTACCACAATTCATAGAAGTAGAAGATAAAATCTTTGGTAATTACACCATAAAGCAATTCATTTATCTCGCTGGTGGGGNTGGACTATCATTCGCAATATANAGACTAATAGGATCATTCGTATGGTCTGCATTACCNATAATTATCATAATGTCATTCTCTGCGGCATTAGCTTTCTATAGAATAAATGAGAGATTCCCATTCATATATATAGTAGAAGCAGCCTTCAAATATTTCTTTTCAAATAAATTATATATATGGAAAAAGAGAGAGAATAAGAAAATGCCAGAAGAAAACAATACAGATCAAGAAATAAAGAAATATGCATCAATAATGGTTCCGAAAATTTCCGATAGCAAATTGAAGGATCTGACATGGAGCCTAGATATAAAGGAGAGTATGTATACCAATAAAAATCAAAAATAATGCAAAAAGATCAGAAAACAACACAAGACTTCGTACCAATACAGGAAATAAGAGATGGAGTAGTAATACTCAAAGATGGCTCTATGCGTGCCCTGGTGCTAGCATCTTCTCTGAATTTTGCTTTGAAATCTATGGATGAGCAGAATTCTATTATTTTCCAATTCCAGAATTTCCTCAATTCTCTAGATTTCTCTGTACAGATATTCGTACAGTCGAAAAACCTAGACATAAGGCCATATATTGCACTATTGGAGGAAAGGTATAAGGAACAATTAACAGAATTAATGAAAATACAGACAAGAGAATATATAGANTTCATAAAGACTTTCGTAGAAAATTCNAATATTATGACGAAGAGTTTCTTCATAGTCATACCATATACACCACCGATGATATCTGCTAGCAAGAATCCTCTGAATAATCTAGTGAATAAGAAGGATACACCGAAGATAACACCGAATGAAGAATTCAATGAATACAGGAGTCAATTAGAGCAGAGAGTAGGAGTAGTAGAGCAAGGCCTAGTAAGATGTGGCGTGCGAGTAGCAGAGCTAGGAACAGAAGAGGTGGTAGAATTGTATTATAAGATCTTCAATCCCGGAGAAACAGAGAAGCCAATACAAATAAATTAATAAAAAACAAACAATGGGAATCTTTAGCAAAATATTTGGTAAAAAGGAGGATCCGAAGATAGTGTCTCTTATGCCACAGGAGATCTATGAGGCTGGAGTATTGGAATTGAAAGATATTATCGCTCCTTCTGCCTTGAAAATAAGTCCGAAGGAAATAAACTTGGGGGAGAAAATCGCTAGAACATTCTTCGTTATTTCTTATCCTAGATTCCTATCTGATAGCTGGTTCGCGCCTATTATCAATCTAGATAAAGTTTTCAATATCTCTATTTTCATACATCCAATAGATACTGCGAAGATATTACGACATTTCAGAAAAAAGGTAGCAGAGGTGCAGAGCCAAATAACACAGAGAGAAGAGAAGGGGCTAGTGCGTGATCCACTACTAGATACAGCGTATCAGGATCTAGAGGCACTCCGTGATAATCTCATGCAAGCGCAGGAGAAAATATTNGATGTTGGAGTGTATCTCACTATATATGGTAATTCTGATGCAGAATTGGATAAAACAGAATCAGAAGTAAAATCTATATTAGAGTCAAAGCTAGTATATATTAAACCAGCATTATTCCAGCAAGAAAGTGGTTATAGAAGTGTATTACCGATAGCAAATGATGAACTAATGGTACATTCCAAGCTCAATTCCTCTCCACTTTCCTCACTTTTTCCATTTGTTTCATTCGATCTAACATCTGATAAAGGAATATTGTATGGAATCAATAGACATAATTCCTCACTTGTACTTTTCGACAGATTCTTATTAGAAAATTACAATTCTGTAACATTTGCCAAGGCCGGAGCAGGAAAATCATATAATATAAAGCTAGAAATACTCAGAACATTGATGTTCGATACTGATGTTATAGTCATAGACCCAGAAAAGGAGTATGAATATATGGCAGAAGCGACTGGTGGTAAATACTTCAATATATCTTTGAATTCCGAACACCATATTAATCCATTTGATCTACCTATACCGAGGGAAGATGAGAGTGCATCTGATGTTCTCCGTTCCAATATTATTAATCTTGTAGGTCTTTTCCGTATAATGCTCGGAGGATTATCCCAAGAAGAGGATGCAATAGTAGATCGAGCTATTACAGAGACATACGCTTTGAAGGATATTACACCTGAATCAAATTTCAAAGATATAGAACCGCCTTTACTTTCTGATTTCGAATTAGTATTGGCAGGAATGGAAGGAGCAGAATCATTAGTAGAAAGACTTAGTAAATATACTAAAGGTACATGGTCAGGATTCATCAATCGTCCTTCAAATGTAGATATAAATAAGAAATTCGTAGTATTTTCCTTAAGAGATATGGAAGATGAGCTGAAGCCTGTTGCAATGTATATCGTTACTCACTATATATGGAATGCTATTAGGAAACAATTGAAGAAAAGACTGCTAGTCATAGACGAGGCATGGTGGATGATGAAATCAGAAGATACGGCTTCATTCCTACTCAGTCTAGCAAAGAGAGGTAGGAAGTATTATCTAGGGTTAGCAACTATTACACAGGATGTAGATGATTTCCTCAATTCTCCTTATGGTTTACCTATTATTACAAACTCTTCTATACAGATATTATTGAAACAAAGCCCTACTTCTATAGATAATATACAGAAAACATTCAATCTCACTGATGAGGAGAAATATCTATTATTAGAATCAGATCTAGGGGAGGGAATATTCTTCGTCGGACTCAAACATGTAGCGATAAAGGTAGTGGCATCTTATACAGAAGATCAGATAATCACGACCAATCCTGCCCAAGTCCTAGCTATGAAGAGGGCAAAGGAAGATCTGGAGAAGAATGGTTAAAAAAAATGAATGAAGAAAGTCAAAAAAAGCACAGAATTGGAGGATTCGCTATAGTTCTGCTATTACTCCTCTCCATAACAGCTGATTTNNTCAGTNTNATACCNTTNATTGGTGATATATTNTGGGCNTTTATGGCATTCTATCTATGGANAACNGGNCATGGATTATTAAATATGAGAAGACTGATTCCTGCTATGACTTCTATTGTTATAGAAATGCTTCCTTTCCTATCTGCTTTACCATCTATAGTAGCCGGAACAATGATAATTATCGGATTCTCAAGAATAGAAGAGAAAACAGGAATATCACTTGCACCGAAATCAGCCATGAGAGCGCCAAATGCTAGAATTCCATTTTATAATAATGGTAAACGTCTACCTAGAAAAGAAAATATGGTAGAATTAGAACAATGAAATTTCTACAAAAGTCTATAATAATATTTTCCCTTCTATTGAGTTTCTCCCTCATCGCTTATGCACAGATTCCCAATTCTATTGATGGAATAGATATTTCTTCTAATCCAGAGAATCCCAATCCAGGACAGAATGTGACTATCAGTATAGAGAGCTATATCACAAGTCTCAACTCTGCTTCTATAGTATGGCTAGTAGATGGGAAAAATTATAAAAAGGGAACTGGTGTGAACTCTATAACAATAATAGCTCCAGAAATAGGTAAGAGTACAAATATAGTAGTAGCTATTATGACTGCAGAGGGTAGGGAAGTGAAGAAAACGATGACAATAAATTCTAGCAGTATAGATATTATCTGGGAAAGTAGTGGATATACTCCACCCTTCTTCGAAGGTAAATCTCTATTCGCATATCAGAATCCTATAAAGATCACTGCTATACCACATCTAGGACAGAGTAATGGTAAGGAATTGGACCAGAAAACTCTAGTATATAAGTGGACTGTTAATAATAAAGTAATACAAGATCAGAGTGGTTATGGGAAACAGACAATAGTATTGAAGGATGATCTACCGAAGACATTGGAGATCAAAGTTGAGGCAGAAACGAAGAATGGTAGTCAGAAATCTATATCATTCATCACTCTCAATCCGAGAGATCCATCTATATCATTCTATGAAGAAGATCCTCTGTATGGCATATTATATAATAAAGCTCTATTGAATAATAAAGTATTGAAGGGTCAAGAGATAAATATTGTTTCTGCACCTTATTATTTCAATGTATATAATAATAATTCTCCATTATCATATGTATGGAGTATCAATAATCTAGAGAGATCGGAATTGTCGACTAGNCAGATTATAACATTGAGGTCAAANGGGGATAGTAGTGGTAGCTCACTTATNAGTCTTGAGATTAGGAATCAGGATGATATATTGCAAGGTGCTAATAATAGTATAAAGGTGAATTTTAATAAACAAGNAGTGGAAGATAATACAACATTATAATGAAAAAAAGTATTTTCTATATCATAATAATATCAATAATTCTGAGTTCCGGAGCAAGCTTCACTATAGCAGTGTCGGATGATTATACTCTCCTAGAGCCTCTACCTTGTATAGAGGGGACAGGAAATAATGCCAATTGTGAGAACAATGATGCGGGACAGAGTGTAATGAAAAGCATAAATATCAATACTTATATTGCTTATGCATTCAAATTTGCTATTGCTCTGGCTACTTTCCTAGCTGTATTCATGATTATCTGGGGAGGTTTCAAATGGATGCTCAGTGAGTCTCCAGTAATAAAGACTGAGGGTAGGAGTACTATAACGAATGCTGTTATTGGTCTCGCAGGTGCACTATTGTCATATTTAATACTGCAAACAATAGATCCGAGATTGGTGGATATAAAGACGACGATACCGCCGATAACAATAAAAAGCTTTAATGATAGCAATGAATTTACAGAGGCTCTTATGAAGGATTTGGCGAAATTATCAGCAGAACAAAGAGATGATGTTGCAAGTTTACAGAAAGAAATAGATTATCTTAAACAAAGGCAAGAGGAAATAAAGGAAATGATAAAAAATGGAGAAGGAAATACAGAAGATCTAAATCAGGAATTATATAGTGGAAGTCAGCAAATAAAGAAGTTAGAAATTGAACAGATAAAAGAAGCTCCTTTGTCTCTATATAGAACATATTTCAAGGAGGCTTATCAAACTATATATAGATATTCTAATCCTAATAATTTTGTTGAGAAAATATTTTCTGAAGATACGAGAGAGTCTGATATTGTTAAATGGATAAGTGAGATAGATGATATAGCCCTTAAATATTCTAGCGAAATGGTAAAACTAGGTGCACCTGACGAGGCTATTAAGATAGTTAATATTTCTGACTTTTATGTCCAAGAGATAAACAGAGAGTGGGCTTTGAGAAAATTAAAACCTAAAGGTATTCCTCCAGAAGATAATATAACCCAGGTTCTCTTAAGCTATAATGAAAACATTGATCCTTTCTTTAAAAAGTATTCCGAGATGAACAATCCATATATCATGGAAGAGTATAGAAAGATAGTTGAAGTAAGAAAAGAGATGCTCAGAGCGATAATAAAAACATTGTAGATTAATTATGAAAAAATTTGTAACAATATTAATTATAATAATAATCACATTCCTCCTAGCACTCGGAGTATATTATTGGTTCTCTGCTAGAGAAGAAGGAACAGTTATAGATGGTGATAATACAGAAATATCAATAATACAAAAATTTAATCCCTTCAATCGCTCCAGCGCGAATACAACAACAGATAATACAATACCAGAAACTATTATAGAGGATCAGATTCCAACAAATGATGATGATACAGTAATACCAATATTAAGAAAAATAAGTGAGGAGCCAATAGGTGGCTATATAGCAAGCACGACAGCAAGTTCGACAATAGTCAGATATATAGATAGAGGAACAGGACATATATATGAAGCGAAAGATGATACGAATATTATAGAGAAGCTATCAAATACTACTATTCCTAGAGTATATGAGAGTTATTGGAATAATACTGCAGACGCTTCCATAATGAGATATATGAAGGAAGGAACGAGTGTAATAACCAATCTCTATGGAGAAATAAACCTTTCTTCGAAGACAGCAAGTACAACAGATAGAACACCNTATGAAACGAATGGNAGAATAATCTCTTCTAATATAAAAGAATTGGCTATATCACCAAAGGGGGATAGNGTCTTCACCTTCAATATAGAAGACGGTGCAGGAATAGGATATATTTCTAATATGGATGGTAGTAAGAATANGAANATATGGGATACACCATTAACACTGATGAANGTAGATTGGCCAGAAGAGAATACACTGATAGCTACTACGAAGGCGACAGGGGCATCCTATGGATATTCATATTTCATAAATGCGAAGACTGGAGTATCTAATAAGATATTAGGAGGAATTGTAGGTCTATCTACGAAAGCGAGTGGTGATGCAGAGAATGTGCTATTCTCATCAGGAAATAATCAAAATACTATATCTACTTTCGTATACAATAAAAAAGACAATAATTCTAAATCAATAATATTCAAAACATTAGCAGAGAAATGTGTATGGAGTAAAATAAGTAAAAACGAGATATATTGTGCTGTACCGAGCGAATTCCCAACAGGAATGTATCCTGATGATTGGTATAAGGGTAATGTATCATTAATAGATAAGATATGGCATCTCAATATAGATACTGGGGAAGTACATCTTATAGCAGACCTATTCGATCTATCAAAGAAATTCATAGATGTAGTAGATATGAGACTGGATCCGGAAGAGAATTTCCTATATTTCGTAAATAAAAATGACCTTACACTATGGTCACTAGATCTCAATAGATAAAGAGGTATTAAACAGCTAGCTTCTTCCTAACATATAGCTCCTGAGCGAGAGTGAAGAGACTAGAAACTGTCCAATATAGAGCAACTACTGCTGATATCTTATAAGAAATGAAGAAAACCATAACAGGGAATATATATTTCATATTCTTCATCATATTCTGAGCCATATCCGCCTGGCTATTACCTGATCCGGAAGAACTAATAGTCTGTGAAGCACTAACAGAATANTGTAATTGNAAATATTGNGCGACGGCAGCTATCAATGCGAGGATTATACTCTTCGCACCAATATCTATAATACCGAGGAAATTCATATCAACAATAGGAGTATTAATAAAGCTATATAGAATATCTGTATTCACTTCTGGTAGTCCAGATTGGAAGAAAATAGAATACAAGGCAAATATTATAGGTAATTGTAAAAGAAGAACAAAGAAACTAGAGAATGGACTGACTCCTTTCTCCTTATATAGGGCCATCATTTTCAAAGCTTGGCCTTGGCGATCATTGGCCATACTACTCTTTATCTTATTTATCTCTGGTTCTATCCTCTTCATCATCACCTGGGTAACTATGGCCTTACGAGAAAGAGGGAATAGTATGAACCTAACTATAATAGTGAATATTATAACGGCAATTCCTGCATCTATCCATGGCAGAATATCCATAAGTAGAATAAGGCCATTGTATAAGGGGTTGAAAACGAATGAATGATACAGAAATGAAAACATATGTGTATTCTACTTCAAAAGGCCTAAATTAACAAAGGTTTTCTTTATATATGGTTTCATATCATTTGTATTTAATTTCAAGATATTAGGTTTCGCTATGAGAATAACCTTCATATTCTCTATAGATAAATCCTTGAATGAATTAATTGCGGAGTATATCCTACGACGCACCTTATTCCTCTCTACAGCTGTCTTTGAGACTTTCTTCGGGACAGAGACCGCGAAGCGTAAGGGACTTTTGTCCTTTATATATCTCACAACGAAAAACTCTGCATGGGCGCTATTGCCTATACTTATGACTTTCTTAAAAAGGGCCGTGCTGAGCCTTTTCTTCTTTGGAAGCATATTAGACTGATAGTTTCTTACGTCCTTTATTACGACGACGCTGTACTACATTCCTACCGCCCTTACTCTTCTTCCTTACTAAGAAGCCGTGTGAGCGAGCTCTCTTTCTTTTCTTAGGTTGATATGTAAATGACATGATGAAAATAGCATACATTACGATTGAAGAAAACGCAAGAAATATTGATTTTTCTGTTCTCCACACAATTCACAGCTTATCAACATAATTTTTCGCTTCCCACAAGTTTGCTATTCTTTAAACAAGTATATACTAGTAGTATTATTTTATTTTTATCAAATGCAAATTAGAAAATGAATGAACAAGATAAACTTTGGGAAAACGCTTTGGTAGAGATAGAGCTTGCTGTATCAGAAGCAAACTTTTCTACCTGGTTCAAAGATACCTTACTCATAAAACAAGAGGAGGGAGTGGTATATCTTGGAGTTCCTAATTCATTTACGAAAGATTGGTTATATAAGAAATTCCACAATACAATACTTCGTTCTTTGAGGAAAATAGATGAACAAGTGAGATCTCTAGAGTATATAATAACAAAGGATAATGAAAAAAGGGTTAATATGAATAAGAAATCAGCGATAACCCCTACAATATCGATGCCATTGCAGGATTTCTATATTAATAGGGATGATAATCTCAATCCTAGATATGTATTCGATACTTTTATCGTAGGGCCATTCAATGAGCTTGCTCATGCTGCTTCAAAAACTGTGGTGAAGACCCCAGGAATAGCCTATAATCCGCTTTTTATCTACGGTAATACCGGACATGGTAAAACACATCTAATACAAGCCATAGGCAATCATATAAAGAAAGACCATCCTGAGAAGAAAGTCTTCTATCTGACATCAGAGAGATTCGGTTCAGAATACTTCAATGCCCTACAGAGCAATAAAGCACAGCAATTCAAAGAAAAATATAGAAAATATGATGTTATTATCATGGATGATGTTCAATTTTTCTCTGGTAAAGATAAATTCCAAGAGGAATTCTTTTATCTTTTCAATACTTTCCATGAAAGTAATAGACAATTAGTCTTTTCTTGTGATAAGCACCCTAATTTCATACCTGGATTAGAGGATAGGATAAAGTCTAGATTCAATGCTGGTATGATAATAGAGCTTCCTGCACCAGATAAAGAGTCCCGTATTGCTATATTAAAGGCAAAAAGCTCCTCTAATAGCATATCTCTAGAACAAAATGTTCTAGAGTTCCTAGCAGAGAATATAGATAGTAATGTGAGGGAATTAGAAGGTGTAGTGAATGCAATAATATGTCAAACTCAATTAAAAAAGAGACCTCTGTCTGTTCTCGAGGTGAAGAATCTAGTAAAAAACAGTACAAAACCAAAAAAAAATATATCTATAAAAGATGTTGTGAAAGTTATTACAGATTTCTATAATATAGATGAAGAAAGTATATATGATAAAACAAGAAAGAAGGAGGTGGTGAAACCGAGACAGGTAATAATGTATATTCTCAGAGAGGATCTTAATGTATCTTTTCCTTCTATAGGCGATAAAATAGGGGGTAGGGATCATACGACAGTTATACATTCTTGTGAGAAAATAAAGGAGGATTTGAAAACAAATCAGAATCTTATTGAGGAAATATCTCAGATAAGAGCAATGTTATAATAACCTGTTAATAAACCTGTTGAAAACTTGTTATAGAGATGTTAAAAAGTAATAAAATAAATAGGATAAAATAAAAAAATAAAAAGTTATGAAAAAGAATATAACATTTATCAACATTTTAATAAGAGGAAATATATTGAGCGTGTTTGATATAATCCACTTATCAACATATCCACAGGACTAATAATAATAATAAATTTTAATATATATAAATACAAAATTATGAGGATAGAATGTTCACAAGAAAAAATAAAAGAAGCTATCAATCTCTCTAAACATATATTAGGGAAGAATATGACTCTTCCTGTACTTTCTTGTTTTTATATAGAAACGAGAAAGAATAATTCAATTATTATAAAAGCGACAAATCTCGATTTAGGTATAGAAATAGAAATACCTTCTAAAGTAGAAGAAGAAGGTTCTATAGCAGTACCAGGTCAGATATTAGCATCTTTTATCGATAGTACATCAGATAATGAGAAAAGTATTAAAATTGAAGAAAATCAAGGTAATATAAAAGTTATTACATCTAGAAATTNAGGAATAATAAAAACCTTNCCTACAGACGATTTCCCTAGNATTCCATGTATAGAAAGTGANAATAAATTCACCCTTTCCGCTAATGATTTCGTAAAAGGTTTGAAATCCACATGGTATAGTTCATCAATATCAAGTATAAAACCAGAATTATCTAGTGTTTATATCTATTGTGAAGATGAATTTGTTATATTCGTCGCTACAGATTCATTCCGTCTTGCAGAAAAGAAAATAAAAATGNGAAAGAGNAAGGATTTCGGCCAGATTCTAATACCTTATAAGAATATTCCAGAAATAATAAGAGTTTTAGAAAGAATAAATGGTGATGTAGAGGTACAATTAGAGAAAAATCAAATATCNTTTAATTATAATGGTATATATTTAACTTCTAGAGTTATCGATGGCGTATTCCCTGATTATAAACANATTATTCCTAAACAAAGCCTTACTGATATTATCGTTCTAAAACAAGATCTTATAAATGCATTGAAATTATCCAATATTTTCTCTGATAAATTCAATCAAGTTAATATAAAAGTGTCTTCTTTTAAAAAATGTGAAATAAGAACCAAGAATAATGATATAGGAGAGAATACAAGTATTATAGATGCTGCTATAACAGGGGAGATGATAGATATTAATTTCAATTATAAATATATAATAGACTGTTTCCAATCAATCGATTCTGATAGTGTAACTCTGACATTAAATGGAATGCATAGGCCGATGATAATATCACCTATTTCTGATAAAACATTTAGATATATTGTCATGCCTATGAATAGATAATATGAAAAATATAGGAAATTTCCTAGATAAATTCAAGAATAAAGCTGTTAAAGAAATATATATAAGAGATAATATTGTTAAAATAATAAAAAAAATTACTAATATAGATATTAATATTGAGAATATAGATATTAATTCTGGTGTTTTGAAAGTAAAACTAGCTTCTTCTATAGAAAAAAACGAGATTTTTATTAAAAAAGATAGGATTTTAAAAGAAATTAAAGAAAAGATAGGGGGAATTAGAATTTCTGATATAAGCTAATTCTCAACTATAATATCAATTACTGATTCTCCTTTATTCAATACATTATCATAAACAACAACTTTTATTATATTTTTACCTAATACCATTCCCACATCATTCGGCATAAAAGATATAGATTTCGGATTATTCTCGTTTGTTAGTATATATCTATCGTTTATGTATAATTCTGACTTTTTCAAAGGATATTTATTACTTACAGATACATCTACAGACATTCTTGTTTGAGAGTTAATTATTGAATTGTGTGGAGGAGTAATAATAGACACTATAGGGAAATTCTCTGGAATATGAACATTATCCCTTTCTACTGGTACACCGAAGGAAGAAGCTTCTATGAAATCTGGATGGCTCATTTTCCATGTGTCGTACCATTTTCTAACTCCGTATTCCCAATATTCATATTGTGAATCATTTTGAGGATTCTCTGGTATAGGCCCAGCTGGATTCTTCTTATCCACCCATTGTAATAGGGAATGAACCCCATTTAGAATAATTTCTTCTTTCAGCTCATCTGGAGTATATTCTGTAGCAAGCTTTCTCGATACTGTATCTATACTATAAGAAAAACCACCTTTCCATACTCCTCTTAGACTTGGTTTCAGATCATTCGATACTGGTTCTGGCTTCTTGAAGTATTCTACAGGTATATGATCGTTTATCTCCGCCATGAAGGCTCCCCAGACCGGCGCGATGATAAGTCCAGCCACCTTCTTTTCCATCGGTGTATTGTCATTTTTGCCCGCCCAGAAGCCTACTGCTATACTTGGGGTATATCCTTCTACCCATACATCTTTATAATCATTCGTTGTTCCTGTTTTTATTGCTACTTGTTTACCACCTATAGCATTTATATATGGAGTTAAATATGATAAACGAACATTCGGATCAGATAGTATATCTGATATTTTACGAGCTATTTCACCCGGTATGCTTTGAGTAGGGAAATCCTTTGCTTCCTCCAATATTTTACCTGTACTATCTTCAATACGTAATATTGATCTGTATGGATTCCTTATTCCATCATTTGCGAATACTCCATATGCACTGGTGAGTTCTAGAAGAGATACTTCTCCACCACCGAGTACTAAGGTAAGTCCGTATTTATCTGGCTCTGTAAGGCTTGTTATACCCATACTTTGAGCTGTCGCTATGGATTCCTTTATACCACTAATATAAAGAGTTTTCACCGCTGGAATGTTTCTGGAATGTGCCAATGCTTGTCTTATTGTCATTGGGCCTTCGAATATTCCATCATATTCATCTGGAGAGTAGCATTTTATATCTGAGGAATAGTTTTTCGGCTTTCCATCTACTGTACAGCTCGTAGAGAACTCTGTTTTCGTATCAAATAATACAGTTTCTGGAGTAAGACCCTTCATGAAAGCAGTAGCATATACGAAAGGTTTGAAAGTAGATCCTGGCTGTCTATGTGCCGTGGTCACATTGAAATTACCATCTATATCCTTACTCCAATAATCCTTCGATCCTATCATAGATAGAATATCCCCATTCTTCGGGCTTATTGCTACCATTGCTATATTATTAGCACCGAAATTTTCCTGTAATGTCGGTGCGAATTTCGATATTACACCCTCCGCTTTCTGTTGTATATCATAATCAAGACTTGTAATAACCTTGAGGCCACCTTCTTCTACCATATCTTCTCCATATTTATCAATAAGATATTGCTTTACATACATTGTGAAATGCGGAGCTCTTATACCCTCAGAGTTTCTTTCTAGGAATTCTACCTCTTCTTTTATTGATGAAGTATATTGTTCTTCTGTAATATAACCGTATAATTTCATTTTCTCTAGAACCAAGTTTTTCCTAGCATCTAATTTATCTTTATTATTACCATAGGGAGAATAATATGTCGGTGCTTGTGGCATAGCTGCCAGATACGCAGCTTCGGTAATAGTTACATCTTTTGCATTTTTACCGAAAAATGCTTTACTAGCTTCTTCTACGCCATAAAGATTACCTCCATATGGACTTTCATTCAGATATACCTCGAATATCTGCTCTTTTGTAAGAATTTTCTCTATTTTTATTGATAATATCCATTCCTTCAATTTTCTTGTTATTGTTTTATCTTTAGTCAGAATGGAATTCTTTATTACTTGCTGGGTAATAGTAGAACCACCTTGAGTACTTCCACTCATAAGATTCGAAATAATTGCTCTTAGAATCGATGATGGCTGAATACCTATATGATTATAGAAATCAACATCTTCTATTGATATTGTCGCCCCTTTTATATATTGATTTATTTCTGAGAATGGGACTACTGTTCTTCTAGCATCATTATGAACATCATAAAGTAATATTTCCCCAGTTCTATCATATATTTTCGTAGATTCGGCAACTTTTCTAGACTCGAAGGCACTGAGATCGGGAATCTTCAATGTTGAAAACCAAATAATAATCATTCCAAAAGCAATGAAAAATAGCGATATTGCTAGTACAATAAGGGATTTTATATGTTTTTGCCACCATGGGCGTCTATGTCTAGGCATGGCAAAATTGTACCATACATGTTAAATTATGTGCATGGTTAATAAAGAAGAAATAAATAATTTACTTTCTCGTGGTGTAGAAAATATTTTCCCTAATAGAGAATTCCTAGAAGCGAAACTCAATAAAAAAGAGAAATTAACAATATATCTAGGAATCGATCCTACTGGTAAGAATCTTCATCTCGGACATATTATTCCACTTAGGAAATTATCTGAATTCCAAAAGCTAGGACATCAAATAATATTACTTATTGGTGACTTCACTGCTAGAATAGGTGATCCTACAGATAAAACTGCAACAAGAAAGAAGCTTACCACCGAGCAAGTAGCAGAGAATCTAAAAGAATATAAGAAACAAGTATCAAAGTTTATTTCTTTCTCTGGAGAAAATAAAGCTTTGTTGAAATTCAATTCTAAATGGCTTGCAAAAAGGACATTCGAAGAAATTATAGAACTCACATCTCTTATAACAGTAGATCAAATGTTGAAAAGAGATATGTTCGTGAGAAGAATGGAAGAAAATAAACCTATATACATACATGAATTCCTCTATCCAGTAATGCAAGGTTACGATTCTGTCGCTATGGATGTAGATGGGGAAGTGGGTGGTAATGATCAAACCTTCAATATGCTTGTGGGTAGGGATTTCATGAAAAAGATTAAGAATAAAGAGAAATTTGTTATAGCTACCAAGCTACTCACAGATCCAGAAGGCAAGAAAATGGGCAAAACAGAAGACAATATGGTAAGTCTTGATCAAGGTCCAGATGATATATTCGGAAAGATTATGAGCTGGAATGATAATTTAATTATGCCTGGATTCGAGCTTTGCACAGATATTAATACAGAAGAAGTTCTCAGAATTAATAATCCAAAAGAACAGAAAATCCTTTTAGCAAAAGAGATAGTATCGATGATTCATAATAAAGCAAAAGCAAATAAAGCTCAGAAGAACTTCGAAAATACTTTCAAAAAAGGAGCTGTACCAGATAATATTATTGAAATTTCACTATCATCAGGAGAAGAACTAAAGAATCATATAGTCAATTCAAAAATAGTTTCTTCCAATACAGACTGGAAAAGGCTCATAGAAGAGAATGCTGTATCTATCGTAGGAACAGAAGAAATAATAAAAGATCCTTATATAAAAGCAGATAAAGACGTAGTCTTACGCATAGGGAAAAAGAGATTTGTAAAAATTATAGTAAAATAGAAAAGATTCTAGATTATTATTCCTCCCATCTATCTCCAAAGGGATTTATTTCTTCATCATCTAATATTGCTTCTTCTACTTCATCAGTATCTTCTTCTTCGTCTGTTATAACTTCATCTAAATCTTTTTCTTCTGTATCTATATTAATAATTTTCTCCTCATCAAGATTATAATTACTCCTTTGTTCTTTTGTTTTTGGCATAATTTTTTAAAATTATTTTCTTTCCCATAGTTGTAACAAAATGTAGAATTTTTTGCAAATCACTTCATCTGTGGAAAACTTTTACCTTCATGAGCTATGCACGTTAGTGCTATTGCTATTGCATCATATTCATCATCTTTTGTTTTTTTATTTGGTAGTTTTACCAATAAAGGAAGCATCTTTAGGATTTGGATTTTATCACTTTTNCCATTACCTGTTATNGCNACTTTCACTTGCAGGGGAGTGTATTCATATACGGGTATGTCCTTACATACCGCTTCATATATTATGATTCCACGAGCTTCGGAAACCTTCATCGCTGTCTTCTGATTCTTTGTGATAAATAGAGATTCTATAGCCATAATATCTGGCGAATATTTCTTTATCATTACTTTTATTCTATTTCCTAAATCTCGTAGTCTATTATGGAAGATTTCCTTCGATGAAGTTTCGAAGCATTCGGAATAAACGACTTTTTCTTGTTTGTCTTTATCAACAAAGGCGATACCGAGTCTATCATAACCTGGATCAATTCCTAGTATTCTCATATTATTCTGCATTAGTGAATACCTCCTGAACCTCATCATTCTCTTCCAATGCCTCCACTAAAGAATTCAATTTTTCTATATCTGTATCTTCTAATGGCATAGTATTATTTGCTATCCACCCCTCGTGTGTTTTTTTAAATGCCCATAATGCACTACCTTGGGAAGCTAATTCTGAACTATTTTTTGCTAATATTGCTTTCACTTCTTGCNCGGCTTTATTACGATTATCTGTTAATACCTCTATGAGTATAGCTACACCCCCCGGACCATATGATTCATAAATTATATTTTCCATAGAAGCACTATTATCCGTACTACCTTTCTTAATAGCGCGATCTATTGTGTCATTCGGCATATTCTCTTTCTTTGCTTTCTCTATGGCTAGTGTTAAGCCGGGGGATTTCATATTTCCACCTGCTTTCTTGGCCTCTACTGTGATATAGCGTACAAGCTTGCCGAATACTTTGTTTTTCTGCGCATCATTTTTTGCTTTCTGATGCTTTATTTTTGAAAATTTATTATGACCGGACATATTTATATGAATTATATTATTATTTGAATAATTTTCCTTCTTGTTTGATTTCTAGATGCTTGAATGCTTTCTCTGTTGCCACTCTACCGCGCGATGTACGTTCCAGAAGTCCTAATTGTATCAGATACGGCTCATAAACCTCTTCTATCGTCTCTTGCTCCTCAGAGAGTGCTGCAGCGATAGTATTGAGGCCTACAGGACCGCCACCGAATTTATTTATCATAGTTTTCAATATATCTCTATCAGCATTATTCAGACCTAGATTATCAACACCTAACATTTTCAGAGCTTTCTCTACTATCTCTTGGGAAAGTTTACTTTTATTCATTTGTGCATAATCTCTACAGCGTTTCAAGAAATAATTAGCAGTTCTAGGGGTGAATCTACTACGTTCTGCAAGAGATCTCACTGCATCTTCATGTATTTCTATCTTTAATATCTTCGCTGAACGACGGATTATTTCTCCTATTTCTTTATCTGTATAGAATTCCAGCTTGAAGACTCCACCAGAGAAGCGCGAACGGAGAGGGGAGGATATCATAGCTATTCTTGTTGTTGCTGCTATGAGTGTGAAAGATGGTAATTCTAGCTGTATTGTTCTAGCTGAAGGACCTTTACCTATTATTATATCCAGTGTACCAGTTTCCATGGCGGGATATAGAACCTCCTCTATAGCCTTATTTAATCTATGTATTTCATCTATAAAGAGTATATCTCCATGAGAAAGATTGGTAAGTATTGAGGCCAGATCACCGATTTTCAATATTGCAGGCCCAGAAGTAACTTTCATCTGTGCATCTGTTTCCTTTGCAATAAGATGAGCCAATGTTGTTTTCCCAAGCCCTGGCGGACCATAGAAAAGTATATGTTCTGGTGGGTGATTACGCTCTTTCGCAGCACCAAGAAGTATATGTAGATTATCCTTTATACCTTTTTGCCCAATATACTCGTCCCATTTCACGGGACGAAGTGTCTGATCTAGATATCCAGTATCATTGTTATTAGAAGAATTCTTAATTTTTTTACTTGACATAATAATTAAAGTGTGCTAGGATAGTTAGGAAGTTCATCAGATCCATAAATCTCTAAGCAATATAGCTAGTTTATTCTAGCTATCTGGTATAGTGTCAGGGACATTCTGGTTATACACCTTGTGTGTATATCTACTGGGGTTATCCTAGAGACTATGTTTAACTTTTGGTGATCGCATTGAAAGTATTGCTTAGAGATTCATGTATCCGATCTCTAATGCTAATGTTACTCTTCTTTATTTAAAATTCAATTGACAACTATACTGTTTCTGATTTAGAAAGTTATTCGACTATTTCTACTACTCTTTCTAGCTCTTCTATAGATGTTATTCCCTTCAATACTTTTATAATACCATCTTGTACCATAGTGAGTATTCCTTGGGGTATTGCTGCTAATGCTATTTCTCTATCATTACCACCATATTCTGTGGCTTTTTCTATTGTTTCATTCATAAGTATGCCTTCATATATACCTATACGACCCTTGTATCCTGTCTGATTACATTTTTCACATCCTTTTGCTCTATATATTTTATTATTTTCTATTTCTTTTTTTGGTAATTGCTCTTTATTATATATAGAATCTAATATTTTATCTATTCTTTCTTTATTTCTACCTTCTATAACTATTTCTTCTTTACAATAAGTACATAGACGTCGTACTAGACGCTGTGCCATAGATATACTGATAGCAGAAGCGAAGATCTTCGGATTTACTCCTAGGTCCATGAGACGAGGGAATGCGCCTGCTGCATCATTCGTATGTAGTGTAGAGAAGACGAGGTGACCTGTAAGTGCAGAGTTTATAGCAATATTCGCTGTTTCGCTGTCTCTTATTTCACCGATCATTATTATATCTGGATCTTGCCTCACTGTAGCTCTTAGTCCCTCTAGGAAAGTATAACCTTTATCATTTACTTGTGTTTGCACTATACCTGGAAGATGATATTCTATCGGATCTTCTATTGTTATTATTTTCACTGTTGGATTGTGTATTTTCTTTATGAATGCATAGAGAGTTGTGGTCTTACCAGACCCTGTCGGACCTGTTGTTAGCACCATACCATTCGGTTTATCTATTTCTTTCAATAATATTCCTAACAATTTCTCTGGAATACCTAGTTCTTCCAATGGCACTCCGATACTTTTCGGATTTAGAACTCTCATTACTATCGATTCTCCATAAGCTCCTGGTAGTACAGATGTACGTATTTCTATATTTTCCTTATTCACATGTACACTGAATCTTCCATCTTGTGAATCTTTCTTTATATTCAATTTCAATCCCGATAATAGCTTGATACGAGAAAGTAGTAGATTATATGTATCAGTGTCGAAATCTATGACCTTGATCAGTACTCCATCTAGTCTATATCGTAGACTTATATACCCTTCCTCTGGTTCTACATGCACATCAGATGCATCTATAGAGAATGCTCCAGCCAATATTGTCTCTAATATTCTAGAAACTCTATAACTCCTCTTCATGGATAGTGTGCTCTCTAGAAGGGAAATGATAGTAGGCAGATCCTTTGTTTTCTGTATTATATCTGATATCTCTTCACTAGATATTTCAAGCGACCCAGCCTTGCTCTCATAAGCGAAAGATAGATCCTTATAGGAAGCCCATGCTTTCTCTAAACTTGCTGTGGAGCATATGGAAAGTATTGGTTCATAACCTTTTTTCTTTATATCATCCAATATTTCTGCAATTTTCGGTGATTCTGGATTTCTCGCTGCTATCTTCAGCTTTTTATCTATCATTGCAAAAGCAACTACTTTATTTTCTCTAGAGACTTTCTCATCTATTAGTCTCAATGCATCGGTATTAACAGAAATAAGTGAAAGATCTACATATTCCATATTGTACTTTGCAGAGAGTAGCTGTACTAGCTCTTCTTCCTCGTGTTTCAATAGATCGCTAATTTTTCTTTTTTGTTTATCTTCGTCGAATTGTATCATGCTTATAATTATACATTATATTTGTATTTATATGCAGGTGGTGTAGACTTTGAAATGAATTGTTTATTTATTATTTGCCAAAGTAGCTCAGTTGGTAGAGCATCGCTTTCGTAAAGCGAGGGTCCCCGGTTCGATCCCGGGCTTTGGCTCCAGTTTTGTAGAAAAAGATATAGAAGCACCTAGAGCGTGGGACGCGCTCTACACACCCCACTGGTTTTTAGTGGGGGGGTCTTGCATAAAGTCAAAAACTAATGTATGGTAGTCATTAGTCAAAGGTGTTCTTTTGCAATTTAAAATAGAAAGGAGATAAACATGGTGGGTCAAAACACAAATCAATATTCTCTCAAAAAAGAAAAGCGACGGCGTTTATCCGCCTCAACACCAAAACCAATCCCATGAAAAATGAGGAAGTGATGAAAGAAGAAAATCAATCGCTCGATGTTTTAATTATCAATTCGCCTTTATTCAGAGATAAGGTGGATGGATACGTCGAAGATTCCTTACCGCCACTTGGTTTGGGATATATAGCTACGAATCTTTTGAGTAATGGAATAATCGTTGAACTGTTGGATGCTGTGGAGTTGAACATTCCTCTCGACACACTTTTGGCGGTTATTCGTCAAAAATGTCCGCGATATGTTGCTCTAAATATATTCACAACCAATCTGCACTTGGTTCGTGAGATAGTTGAATCAATTGACAGTGGAATACGATTCATCATTGGTGGATTAGCCACAAAGAATCTCTACCCGACTATATTGCTCTGGAATACTTCTTGCCCCATGGATATAGTCGTCGGAGAAGGAGACTTTGTGGTCAGTGCGATTGTGCAGGGAAAACCTCTTGAGATTATTCGTCAGGATGATAATAAGCGGGTCATTGCTGTATCTGTAATTTCGCCATATTTTCCTCACGATATTTCCAACATTCCTCTGGATAGGGCGTTCTTTGTGAATCAGCCATTGCGACACGCGCGGGGATTCAACGAAGTAAGTATTATTACTAGTCGCGGATGTATGTATAACTGCGCATTTTGTTCGGCGGCTCGATCTCTGAACAAAGAAACACCGATTAGAGAAAGAAATGCACAAAGCGTAGCGAATGAAGTGAGGATGTTGCGCGAACTGTATCAGAATGTTGATTCGGTGCGGGTTCTTGACGATTTATTTCTTAGGAACGCGGAGAGTGTTGGGCGTGCGGTTCATATGTTCGGGTATATTCCCGTAACATGGCGTGCAATGGCTCACGTGTTATCATTCTATAAGTTGAGTGATGCACAATTGCTTGAGTTGAAACGGTCAGGTTGTATGGAGGTCTTCATTGGCATCGAGTCTGGATCTCCGCGCATTCTCAAAATGATCCACAAAACTTCTGATTTGGATTTGATCAGGCAGACTATTGAGAGATTGTTCCGCGCCGGCATAGACGTAAAAGGGTATTTCATCTTTGGTTTTGAAACCGAAACCATCGAGGATATGGAAATGTCTTACGATTTAGCGACGTGGCTCAAAGAATCGTCTGTGAAAAATGACGTCAACTTTAGGACAAGCGTCTTTCAATTTCGTCCATATCATGGCACTGAGTTGTACCACGATATGATTCTGAAAGGAAAGATTATTGACAAGGTTGAGTACCATGAGGATCTGTCCCTAAGTATAGGGAGGAAACAATTTAACTTCACGAGCGGTAATTTTTCCGAAGTGCCCGATGAGATTCTTCGGGAATTCATTACCAAAACTAATAGGATAAACCGATGAAAAACATAAATGTAATGTGGGTCGGACTTTCTGCAAAGAAGGCAACTAATGCAGAGAGCCTTGCACCTCTCCATATAAACACAAACACCGGTAAGTTGGTGGCAGAAATTGAGGCGCAGTGTCACCATGTAAACTTTTACAAGACAAACCTTGTAAAGTTTGCTCCCTTAGATTCTAAACGGAAATTGAGGTATCCGACATTTGAAGAGTGTACGCGATGCTATCCCGAACTGGAAATCGAGCTTCAATTAGTTAATCCTCATGTCGTTCTGTTGCTCGGCAACAAAACTGCAACATTCGTTCTCCACCAGCTTGGGTTTCAGATGCCAAAATTATCTTATTCATATCAATCCTTTGAGTATGAAAAAAGGTGGTATGTGCCCATCCATCATCCGTCGTACATCATGGTGTACAAGCGAAAGGAAAAAGATCAGTATATCAAGGCAGTGAAAACTGTCATTGGACAGCTTACAAAGCGCGCGTGAAGAGTTGGCAGCGTACGAATTTTCTCAATATATCGGAATTTGTAATTTCAAGATTATCTCGGAAGAAAACCAAGTGCCAAAAATTGTTCATGCGATTTATACCAACTATCTCCGGTTCCTTCATCAGCAACCCTAACCCCGTAGTTTCATTTCAGAGATTTTTGAATGGACTGCGAGGTTTTCTTTTTTTGTAGACTACCCCGCCAAAAATCAAAAACGAATCCACCGCACATTCTTCTCGCAAAAATAGTTTTGCTTTGCCTTGTCCGAATTGCATTTCACCCCGCCACCACGCGCTTCGTGTATGCGCATTGGCTTCAATCGCTAATTTTTAATAAAATAGGTTTGAGTGAAGTCGTAAAGACACTCCAAGATTAAATTCCAAGATTTGAAATAAGACTTTTTGCTAGATCTGGATATAGTACATACACTACAGCTCCAGCGACAATCAAAATAATAAGTATCAATAGTTCCCATACCAATCTCCCGCTTTTAGGCTTCACTTGCATTTGGCCTGGTGACCCGTTCGGATTGCTATTGGGATGCGGTATAGATACTGCACTCATCGCTTGATTCACATCATTCTCATTCCAACCACTTTGCCTCAATGCTATCTTTATAGCATCTATAGGAACACCTTGTTGTAACTGCTGATTAATATAATCTATTAATTGTTGATTTTGCATATAATTATTTTTTATTAAATTAGCTTATTTTTATTTTGTCTATATATTCTATCATTACATTCCTTTTTTATATATAGTGTATATTACTGATTTCTGATAGTCTATATATGTGAATAAAGAACAAATAGAAAAAAGGATAAATGAATTAGAAAGCTCAATGAATGAGCCAAGTTTCTGGAATAATAAGGATAAGGCTCAGAATATAATATCAGAAATAAGGAAATTAAAAGAAGATCTAGAAGGGGAGAATAAATATGATAAAGGCAATGCAATACTATCTGTTCTCGCTGGTGCAGGAGGGGATGATGCAGAGGACTTCGCTATGATACTAGTTCGTATGTATAGGAAATACGCAGATACCGTAGGCTGGTCTGTATCCATTATTCATGAGAATACGAATGATCATGGTGGTTATAGGAATATAACTTTAGAAATAAAGGGTAAAAGTGTATACGGAATATTAAAGAATGAAAGTGGTGTGCATAGATTAGTGAGAATATCTCCATTCAATGCTAATCAGAAGAGGCATACATCATTTGCTTTGGTAGAAATACTACCAGAATTCGAAAAGTCTAGAGAGAAGGATATAGAAATAAAAGAAGATGATATAGATGTTTCTATAGCGAAATCAGGTGGTCCAGGAGGACAGAATGTGAATAAGAGGGAAACAGCAGTTAGAATTGTACATAAACCTACAGGAATATCAGTACATGTAACAAATGAGCGTTCTCAGGCTCAGAATAAAGAGAAAGCCTTCGATATTCTTCGCGCCAAACTATGGAAAGTAATGGAAGGAGAGCGTATGGCAAAGGAGAAAGGTATGCAAATATCCAGTACCACATCCATAGAATGGGGTAATCAAATACGTTCATATGTTATGCATCCGTATAAAATGGTGAAGGATCATAGGACTAATATAGAGACTGCCCAGATAGATAAAGTCCTAGATGGCGATATAGAAGAATTTCTACAAGCAGAAAAGGATATTATGTTATAATTAATATATGATTTATTTCGACAAAGTTACAAAGATATATCCAGATGAAAGTAGAGCCCTAGAGAATGTATGCTTCACTGTAGAACCCAATGAATTNCTAACCATAGTAGGACATTCTGGAGCAGGAAAGACAACACTTATGAAAATGCTTATTGCAGAAGATAGACCTACAGAAGGAGCTATATTCTTCGAATCAAAGAATATACATAAATTGAATAAAAAAGACATGAATATGCTCAGAAGACGCATTGGTACCGTTTTTCAAGATTTCCGATTAATCCCTAATAAAACAGCATATGAGAATATAGCCTTTGCTATGGAAGTCTCTGGCCATACAGATAAAGAAATTGACTCTGATGTTCCATATGTACTCGATTTAGTAGATCTAGGTGATAAGATGTGGAATTTTCCCCATCAGCTTTCTGGTGGAGAGAAACAGAGAGTAGCAATAGCAAGAGCAATAGTGAATCAGCCAGATATTATCATAGCAGATGAGCCTACAGGTAGTATTGATCCTATCAATACCTATGGAATAATAAAGATATTACAGAAGATAAATGAACTCGGTACCACAGTAATCATGACTACTCACAATAAAGGTGTTGTAGATACTGTAGGAGGTAGAGTGATCACTATGGAGAGAGGAAAAATAGTAAGAGACGATAGGGAAGGAAAATACATTCTTTAATTTTAATTCTAATAAAATGATATTTACATATTTAAAAAGAATAATAAAAACAGGTTTTATAAATTTCTGGAGAAATGGTTTCTTATCATTCTCTGCTATTGTTATTATTACACTTTCTCTTACTGCTTTCGGAGCACTCATGTTCAGTAGCGTTTTTGGCCGTACTCTCATAGAAGAAGTGAAGAATAAAGTAGATATAAATGTCTATCTGACATTGAATGCTGATGAGGCAGATATATTGGGTTTACAGAAGACTATAGAACAATTACCAGAAGTATCAAAAGTAGAATATATTTCTCGTGATCAGGCATTGATTAATTTCAGAGAAAAATGGAAAGACAATACTCTTATTCTCCAAGGATTAGATGAGGTGGGGGACAATCCATTCCCTGCAGTACTCAATATCAAGGCTAAGGAACCTTCACAATATGCTGGTATTGCTAGTTTCCTAGATAGTAAGAATTCTCTTTCAAAAGACGGGAATAATATAGTAGATAAAGTTAATTATAATCAGAATAAATTAGTTATAGACCGTCTAGGTAGGATAATACCATTCGCAGAAAGAGCGGGTTCTACTATCGCTATCATATTCGTTATTATTGCTATTATTATTACTTTCAATACTGTTCGTCTTGTTATTTATAATTCGAAAGAAGAGATCTCCGTGATGAAGCTTGTCGGTGCATCTAATGCTTATGTCAGAGGACCCTTTGTTATGGCTGGGATAATGTATGGAGTTTTCTCTGGTGTATTGACTCTGCTTATACTCTTTGCTTTCTCATATTATAGCGATGTAGCAATAATGAAGATTGCTGGTGTTGAGGGTTCCAATGATCTGGGTCTTATAATGAATATTTTCTCTAGTTATTTCCTTTCCAATTTCGGCCAAATTTTCTTTATAATTATGGGTTCTGGTATTGTACTCGGTGCTATATCTAGCTATCTAGCAGTGAGGAGGTATCTCAATGTGTAATATTGACTAAATAAACATTTTTATGGTAGAAATTGAGTGGATTTGTGGTGGTTACGTGATAGTCAACAATCAACCGAATGGAGGTTCAAATGCACATCAATATCGTAAGAAGGTATATCATGGTTTCAAATTCTACGATTTCTGTCGAAGAATTGCTGAAGGCAATAAATGTATACTTTTTTCTTTCCCAGTTTTTCTTTGGTATTAGACACTATAGTCCGGAAGCGGTAGCTTTTCGTTCCAAGATTGAAGAATTCCGGCAGATTTTCGGTTCCCATGCTTGTCATAAATTTAATATTCTTGCAATGTGGAGACTTGCCAATTTATTTGTCGCTGATTTACCATCTTTCCGTGAACTTGAGAAAGAAGCGTAT
>C687J50192_1000270_pt1 | contig 24577 bp, 27 predicted proteins | sample RifOxyD1_FD_50192 | JGI IMG/M metagenome (IMG submission 50192)
CAAGTTACGATCCTATCGCTTCATGGCAATGGTATCTTAATGGAGCACTAATTTTGAATTCAACACTCAACATAACTAATTTAAGAACAAATAATGGAACTTATGTTTTAAATTTGAGCATGACAGACATTGATGGTTCGGTTGGCTCTGCAGTTAAAAATATTACAATCAACGATCTTTCGCCAACAGCAAATTTTACAACTAATATTACAACATTAAACGAAGGACAATACGTTGAATTCAATGATATTTCTGCAACACCGTGGGACAGCATAATTGCTTGGCTATGGGATTTCGGAGACGGTTCAACATCTGTTCTTCAGAATAATTCACATCAATATCTTAGCAACAAAACATTTAATGTAAATCTGACAGTAACTGATATTGATGGGAGCACAAGCATTGTAACAAAAACAATAATTGTAAATGACATTGGTCCTTTCGCTAATTTCACAGTCTCAACAAATGACACAATTACAGGACAGCCTATAACATTCATAAGCACATCATATTCATTCCCGGATACTATTGTAGCTTATCAATGGATATTTGGAGCAGGAAACGCTACACAGAACTATACGTATTCAACTCCTGGTAACAAAAGCATATTCCTTCTTATTACTGATTCAGACGGAAGCACAGACCAAGCCGGGCCTACAATAATAAATGTAAGAAATGCCCCTATTCTTCCTCCAAAAAATTATTCAATATTATTTGATTCAGTTCAGAACAGTTCAGCAACGATAAATAGAGGAAACATAACATTCAATGCGGTTTCATTCACATTGCCAAATACTACATTGATTACAAACAACACATACGCATTGAGCTTTACTCCTTCGAATGGATTCAGCTTCTTAAGATGGAATGCGACGGGAGGAATAAGAGTTGTTAATAACTTCACAATCTCAACAAATATGATTGTAACCGGAAATGGAAGCATTGCTGCAATATATTATAATAATACAGGAGCTCCTGTAATTCATGATGTCAGGATTTCTACTACTTTCCCTACTTCATTCAATGGGATTAGAATATCAAACAGAACAGAAATTATGCCAGCTGTTCCAATAACTAATCTGATGCGTGGGCAAAACTACACCTTGCAATACAACATCATAAATGACGGGCCGCTTAATGAAACGACACGTGTCATTGTATATGCTGGTTCTGTACAACTTGCAGATTATCTGAGAAATATAAGCTCATCATTTTCCACACCGCCAGTTGTATTTAATGCATCTGTGCTTCCGCTTGGACTGCATAACATAACATTGAATGTAACGATAGTAGGATTCGCTGATGCAACGCCCGCAAATAATCTTGCATACAGAACAGTTAATATCGTAAATGCAACAGCTCCGCCTATCAATGACACTATCGCCCCAATAATTTCAGCAATAAATTATTCAGGACTGACAAATGAATCAGCAGTGATTAACTGGACAACTAATGAAAATGCAAATTCGACAGTAAATTACGGATTATTACAAAGCCTTGGAACATTCACAAGAAATCCTGCATTTGGATTGCTGCACAGCATAACAATAATTGATTTACTTCCAAGCACAACTTATTATCTCAACATATCTTCGTACGATGTATTTGGAAATGAAAAAATAAACGGTACATTAACATTCACAACAAATGCAAATCCTCTTCCTGGCGCTCCTTTGATTTCAGGAATAGTTGTTGCAAGTATAACTAATGAATCAGCAAGCATTAATTGGACGACAGATATTCCTTCGAATACTTCAGTAAAATATGGAACAAGTTTGAGTCTGGGAACTACTGCGTTCATAGATAACTCTGTTCTTGCACATAACAGATCAATATCAAACTTGCAGCCAAGCACTACTTATTATCTCAACGTAACATCATGCGCAAACAGTGTTTGTTCAGTGGCAGGCAATTCATTCTTAACATCGGCAAGTCCGACAATTGCAGATACAATATCTCCTGCTTCAGTATTTAATTTACTTGTGCAAAATGTAACAAATTCAACAATCAGATGGAACTGGACAAATCCTCAAGATGCTGATTTCAACAGCACAAAGATTTCGATATTTGTAACCTTAACGCCGATTGTAAATTTAACTTTGCCAAAATTAAATAATACTTACACAATTAGTGGATTAACAGCAAACACAACATACAGAATAATTGTTTTAACGCAGGATAATGCAACGATAAAGAACGTGAATAACACTGTTGTAAGCAATCTGACAAGAACATTAGTAAGTCCTCCAATAATCCCTGTAAACAGCCCGCCAGTATTGGCTCCAATCGGAAATAAGAATACAAATGAAAACCAATTATTGACTTTCACAGTAAGCGCGACAGATGCTGAATTAGACACATTAACATTCTCCACAACAACTTTGCCATCGGGAGCAGTATTCAATGTATTAAATGCTACAGCAAGAACATTCACATGGACTCCGAGCTTCACTCAAACAGGAGCATATTCAATCACATTCAATGTAACAGACGGAACATCTATTGACCAGGAAACAATAACAATAACAGTAGCTAATGTTGTTCAAAATGGAACAATTGCCGGCTATGTGTTTGATGGTTTGTTAGGATTAAGCGGAGCGAATATATTTGTTAAAAATAACACAGAAACGCTTGCATCTGGAACATCAAATCCAACATATACAATTCCGGTAAGAACAGGAATATTCTCATTGTTAGTAACAAAACCCGGATTCTTAGATCAAACGATACTTAATGTTCCAGTTGCTGAATTTAATACAACATACAGAAACATAACACTAGTCTCGCTTCCGACACTTGGAAACCTGTCAGGAACAATTACTGATCCAAACAATAATATTTACAAAGCGACAGTTGAATTAAGGCAAGGTTTAGCTGTAATCGCAGCAAGAACAACCGGCCAGGATGGAAAATATAATTTCACCAGTGTAAATAACGGACCATATACTCTTGTTGTTACAAAACCAAGCTTTGTTGACTCAAGCAATTCTATTACGATTAATGCCGGAGCAAACACAAGAGATGTTCAATTAACACCGTCAGCTTCAAGCGCGGCAATCAGCGGAAGAGTATTGAGCGGACTTGACGGAACGACTCCAATCATAACTAATGTAACAATATTAAAACCGATCGATGGTGCAGTTCAAATTGTACAGACAGACGCATCAGGAAATTACCAAATAAACGGGTTATCAATCACGGCAGGGTTTACTTATAACATTACTGCGACAATAAAGACACCGACATATACGCAGGTATTCCCCCTTAGCGGAATTTCAGTTAATTCAGGACAAACACTGACAGATAAAAATATTTACCAAATATGAAAACAATAAAACTAATTCCAATGCTGGCGGTATTTTTGCTAGCTATGACTATGACGTTTGCTTTCTCTGTATCCGGAACAGTAAGAAATTCAGGAGATCTGAACCCATTAACTAACCCTATATTTAATGCACATATTGACGTAATAAATACAATAGGAGGAACTCCGGCAAATTGGACAAATTCAAGCGCAGCCGGGACTTATATATCGGATGTTGGAACAGGATTAAAGACATTTACAGTTTCAGCTTCTGGCTTTAATCCGCAGATTGTTACAACATTTGTTTCGGCCGATATGTCAAACTTTGATTTTTCATTGGGACCAATAAAATCTTATATTTTGAAAGGAAACGAAACAAACAGTCAGTCAGGAGTAAATGTGCAGCTTAAACAAAGCGGAGCCACTATTTATCAAACAGCAACAGATGCAACTGGCGCATATTCATTAAATGCACTAAATGGGACGTATACATTCCAGGCAACAAAATCAGGATTTAGCACTTATACAAGCACTGTAACAATTAACGGAGCAGATGTGAATAAAAACTTTACATTATCTGTATCTGTAACGACAGCAACTATAAATGGTTATGTAAGAAACAGCACAGGATCTGTTTTATCCGGAGCACTTGTAAGATTAACAAGAGCCGGAGGAACTATTAATGAAAATACAACAGATGGAACAGGATTTTACTCAATAGGAACAAACGCAGGAATTTACAATGCGACAGCATCACTGGCAGGATTTAATGACCAGACATTTTCAGTAGTCTTATCCGCAGGAGCGACAACTAGCAGAAACTTTTCATTGACTCCAATAGGAACAGTTGCGCCGCCTCCACCACCACCTCCACCATCCAGTCCTGGAGGAAGTTCAGGAGGAAGCGGCGGAAGCTCAGGAATAATCATAACAGGCCCAAGCACGATAGGCCCTCAGACATTCTTCTGGGACATAACAAAAGATCCTATATTAACAAGAACAATCAGGCCTATTGACTCATTAATATTTGATTATCAGGGAACATCATATAATCTTATTGTTGATAAATTCAGAGCAGACAGCTTCACATTCAAGATAAGCCCAACAAGCGAAAGAAGAAGTGGGATAAAAGCAGACACGTATGATTTCACAATCAAGGACAGGATACTTATGCTTTCAATAGAAGACATTCAGTTCAACGCAGTAAATGAAGGACAGTCATTGATGAAATTGAAATTAACATTGAAAGACGGAATGACTCAGTCATTATCAGCTCCTGAACCTAAATTTAAAAACGGCATAATCAAAATAGTCGGAGAAATCATTCCTCCGAAAGACGCTTCAGTCCCTGTTGGAATCGGAATATCAGTCGCGACACTGATAGTTGGATTGATGTTATTCTTAGGATTAAGATTGATTTGGGGATAAAGTAACCTTTATAAAATACATATCAGCTTCTAAATATTAAGAACCTATGGTCTAATGGCTAGAACACGACCTTGACGTGGTCGATATCCCGGTTCGATTCCGGGTAGGTTCATATTAACGATGGCAGACATACCTGAATACATAATAAGGCCCAATGCAGCAAGAATCCTTATTCCAAGTATCGTAATGACTGTTTTTCTGGCATTTTTATTTTACGCAGGAATATTGATTAATGTCACGTTATTGGGANTTTCAATACCGGGCAGCATAAACATCCTGATTGCAGCAGTGCTTGGCCTGTCAGTGATAGTCCAGTCTTTGCTCACTTATCTTCAGGCTTCAAAGATGCAGTACTCAATATACAGAAACAGAATCCAGATTGAGGGGGCAAAACAGCAGTATTTTATGTTCAATGTTATTCAGGAACTTAACTTTAAGAAAAACTTTCTTGACAGGATGCTGGGAACAGGGACAATAGTCATTGACCCAAAAACAAGGCTTAAGGCTATTTCTAATTTTGACCAGACTTTCGTTTATCTTAAGCAGCTGCTGCAGTACTCAAGGATGCAGTATAATCAATAAAAGGGTTTGCCGCACCCCGGCATGATTTTCGTTTTTAATTACTATAAATTAAAAAACGTTTTTGCCGCCAGTTTGACCCTTTCTTATTTAGTAAACTGCCGTACCTTCGCTGTTGAGCCACGTCCCTCCCGGGCAAAATTACCAACCGTAATAATCAATAGCTTTATAAATAAAAAGTATATAAATCACATTATGGCTGTGAACAATAATTTCTCAAAAAACTTCTTTTTGATAGTATTGATTACACTCATAGCATTATCCTTCTTTATCATTAAGCCTCTATTCGTATCCATCGCAAGCGGAGCAATACTTGCATACTTATTCTATCCAATCTATAGATACATAGCTTCAAAAACAAACAGCAGAAGAATAGCCGCAGGAATTGTAATAATAATAATACTTTTGGTAACGATAATCCCGGCATATATCATTACTAATACAATCACAAAAGAGGGATATACCCTGTTCATTACGACAAAACAAAAACTGACATCAGAAAATATAGAACCTATTAACTGCGAGGAGAATCCAAGGCCATTTTGTGAGCTGACGAACAATGCAATCAATGGGCTTAAGGATCCGCAGGTCAAATTCTATATTGAAGATACAATAAGCAAGATTTCAACATATGTGATAAGCAAAGCATCAGATTTTGCAGTTAATCTGCCTGTGCTTCTCATCAATCTGTTCGTGATGTTTTTTGTTATTTATTATTTCTTATTAGATGGAACTGTGATTGTAGAAAAATCAAGAAGATCTATTCCTCTTAAAAAACATCATGTTGATCATATAATGAGTGAATTTGCGAACTTTACGCACGCTACACTTTACGGACAGCTGATAACTTCATTAATCCAGGGAGCGTTAGGCGGGACGATATTCTACTTTTTAGGAGCACCGACGCCAATTTTAGCTGGAATAGCGATGGCATTCTTCGCATTCATTCCATTTTTGGGAACGCCAATCATCTGGCTTCCTGCAGCCGTCTCATTTTTCTTTGCAGGAGAAACTAACAAGGCGATAATATTATTGCTGCTGGGAGTGTTTGTGATATCAACGATTGACAACATACTCAAGCCAAGAATCATCGGAAACCGCGTCAGACTGCATCCTGTTTTGATTTTAGTCGGAATCATAGGAGGATTATACTTGTTCGGAGCAGTCGGAATACTTATAGGGCCATTGATATTCTCATTATTGATTAGTTTTATAGAAGTCTATTACAAAGAAGGATTAGGATTTGATCATAACTGATTACTCCAAGAACTTCTCAACTGCTTTTTCAACTATTGAACTTTGATTTGCAATTCTTTCGTTTCTCATTCTTTCTTTTAATTTAAGCAAGATTTGTTCGCTTATTGATATTGATATTCTGTGTTTCATTTTGTATTATAACCTTTCCGTTCTTTCCATAATCTTGCTGCCTCATAAGCCATATAAAAAGTCAATGCACCAAGCACTCCTGTAATCCCCAGCGATAGTGCTGTATCCTGCGGCCTGCTAATGTCCAATTTGTCGATTCCAATCTCGTACACCTTTTTCAACTTTGAAAGTACCTCGCTGCCTGCTGTTCCCGAGATGACTGCTCCCAATGCTGCGGTTGCGCCGGCAACAATTAAATCCAGTGTAGCCTGAGTATTTCTTTCCATTTTTAATTTAACCTGTCCCCATCATTTGTCAGAAGCGCAAATTCCTCTGAACCCGAATAAGAAGGCATTAAATTCACTGTCTTTTTGCTGATTTCCCTGTCTGCAAGCGCCTGCTGCAATGTTTCCGGAATATCTCTTCCGTAAAATATCATGAATCTGTTCTGTCCGAGCGAATCTCTTCCCGTAATCATGCTGTATCTTCCTCTGTCTTTCATAGATAATTCGAATTTTCTAAGCGCAAGAGGTATTGATCTCCATGCATTCTCCACATCGTCATCTATGTAGAATACTCCGACGGGAGAAGAATCATCTACCCTTTCGCATACAAGCTTTGCTTTTATCCCTTCGGCCTCAAGGCTCTCAAAGACTCCTGCATAAAACTCGTAGTGCATATTTTTCATATTTGGAAACTCAATCATAATCTTCCCCTCAATTTGTCTTTTACATCACTCGGCAAAGTATCCAATAAATTCAGATGAGCTGTTACAACCTTTCTCAAATCAATTGATCTCGGCCTTTCCCTGTTCACTTCTCTTGAATTTGGATGATATCCTTCGAATGTATTGTAACTGTCAAGAAAAGGAATTATACGCTCAGGATCAATTATGAATCCGTATGCTTTTCCGTTTAAATTATCATAAGTTACTTTTACGCAGCTTTCCTTTGCTTCAACAACAAATATTCCTGTATCTTTCAAAGCTGTGCTTGAAACTCCAGGAACATCAACTCCTTTGCATTCAAAACGCCTCGAATAACTTCCTTGAGGCTCTACTTCAACTAATTTATCCAAAGACAGAGCTGGATCTAAGTTAGAAATAGTTCTTTGTTCTGTTTGTATTGCCGTTGGACTCATTTTTAATTACCTTCATCCTGTTCAGGATAGCTGTATTTAGCCTGCATTTTAATGGCCCATTTGATTTTCTTCAGTTCCTGTTCTTTTGTTTGTGTTTCGTTCATTTTTCTTAACCACCCAATTACTTACTATTCAGTAGTAATAATACTATATAAATGTTTCTATTTGTAGTAACTACATAGTGATAACAATAGTAAGACAAGACAATCTTTAAATAGAAAGAGCTTCCAAAAGAAACTTATGGCGTCGTGGCACAACCCGGTACTGCGTCGGTCTTGAAAACCGATTTCCGTAAGGATATCCCGGTTCAAATCCGGGCGACGCCGTCATAGTTCTTAGTTAATTATTTTCTGTATTGTAAGTTATTCAATCTGATATTTTTCATCATTAATGTCGGAATTATACCGAATTTCCGAAAAACTTATAAATTCCGATATTTTAAATATAAACATGCAAAAACATAAATTTTTTGTTGATAAGGTAAGATTAGGAAAAAAAGGCCAAATCACTCTGCCTAAGAAGATAAGAGATGAAGATGGGTTTAGAGAGGATGATGTTTTTGTGATTACTCATATGCCCGGAGGAAGCACAATATTAGAGAAGGTCCCTCAAAAGAAGACTTCGGCTGATCAGTTATTTGATTTTCTAGAAAAGCTTCCTCCTTTTGATGCTGAAAAAGCTTGGAGAGAAGTAGAACAAGAGAGGGCAAAGGAGCATAGATAAAAATGTATTACTGCACTGATACCTGGTTTTTATTAAAATTATTTGGAAAAGATAATAAGGCAAAAACCATTTTAGAAGGGGCAGAAGTAGGAAAAGATTGGGTAATTATCCCTATTATTTCTTACGCCGAAACGATAAAGAAACTTTTCCAAGAAGGCCGTTCCGAAAACGAAATAGATACTTTTTTTTCATTTCTGGAAAGAGCAAATAAAGTTAAATTCTACATGCCAGACAGAGAAGTCTCTAAGGAGGCTGCTAAAATATCCCTTTCATTTGGACTTCCGTTGATGGATGCGTTTGTGGCAGCAACTGCAAAAATAACAGGCTGTAATATTTTATTAGCCAAGGATTCTGACTATGATTTACTAGAGAAAAGAAAATATGTCAAAATCCAGTCTTGGTAAACTTCTATTAATTATCTTCCATACTGAAAATAATTAACTTTTGCGAAATTCTTATAAACAATACACAAGCTTTATATATAACTTCAACAGATAGACTTATAATAGTTGTCATTTGGGGGGTACAAAAATGGGGATTTTAGACCACATCAGTAACCTATGTTATATTGCGAAAGGTGAATACGGGCTCAAGGGTATGATACAATATGCCTGCAGTTTAGTTCACAATGATGCAAAAGCAAGGGCTGAAAAACAGCATCGTGCACCGGAAAATTCAAGAAATCTTGAAGCCATCGCACAATACACACACTAAGNGNTGAAAATGAGCACACAACTGAAGAAATGCCCAGAATGCGGAGGAGAAAATCTTTTCGCAAATAGGGATAAGGGAGAAGTGATTTGCAGAGACTGCGGACTAGTCTTAGAAGAAAAAATGATTGATTTTTCTCAGGAATGGAGAGAATTCGATTCTGAACAGGGTGAATCCAAGAGAAGGGCTGGAGCACCAATGACTTACACACAGTATGACCAGGGATTAGGTACAGAAGTTGGTCAAAAAACAGATTTATTCCAATTAGGCTCAAAAGACAGGAATAAATTCTTTAGATTAAGAAAATGGCAGTATAGGATTTCTACAGCTATTGAAAGAAATTTGAAACTAGCATTAGCTGAATTGAAGAGAGTTAGTTCTTATTTGAAGTTGCCTAAAATGGTTGAGGAAGAATCAGCAAGAATTTACACTTTGGCAGTCCAGAGAGGATTAGTACGTGGAAGATCAATGGAGTCTGTTGTTGCTGGTTCGTTGTATGCGGCTTGCAGGAGACATGACGTTCCTAGAACATTAGATGAACTATCTGAAGCTTCCGGAATAGAGAAAAAAGAAATAGGAAGGACTTACAGATTTATTACTAGAGAATTAGGCATTAAAATATTGCCTTCAAATCCGTCAGATTATATTGCTCGTTTCGCTTCATCTTTGAAGTTATCACCAGAAGCGCAGTCACACGCAGTGGAGATATTGGATATTGCACAGAAGCAGGAATTGACTTCTGGAAGAGGCCCAACAGGAATTGCTGCTGCAGCACTTTATGTTGCTGCATTGATACACGGAGAAAAAAGGACTCAGAGAGAAGTTGCAGATGTTGCTGGTGTAACAGAAGTTACAATCAGAAACAGATACAAAGAATTGCTTGATGAATTAGACTTAGAGAAAGAAATAAAGAAGACTAAGAAGAAAGTCAAGAAAGAATAGATATTTATATTAGTTTGAAGGTGTTCTAGACGAGATATAGACGAGATAGTTAGACGGAAGATTAAAAATGAACAAATACTTAAAAGGTTGCATTTTGACAGCGGCTATTGCTTACGCTGCAAATTTTGGATATAATGCAAGCAAAGTAATGAAATATGAACGAATGTCAAACATATGTGAAACGAAAATCTCGGAATTGGAAAAGAAAATGAATCCGCCCGGAGTTCTAAAAGACAATAAGGAGGCTAATCTATTTTCTAAATTAATTATAGCAAAAGTTGTACTAAAAGACCTGTCTGATGAACATAAAAGGAAAACAATCTGGATATTTTAATTTAAAGGAGAAAACTAAAATGAAACTGCCAAACCAAGGAGAAAGAATTGATTATCTTCTTAAGAAAGATAAAGAGCTCAAGGTAGCATACGATGCACATAAAATGTGCGCTGATGCTCCTGAAGTGATAAGATATATCAGAGAGTGTCAAAATGCTTATAATGAAGCGGAGGAAGTCGGAGACAGCGATGTAGAACTTCTTGCGAGAAACTTATTCGTATCCTGGAATGTAAGGAAAACAAGTGTTACAGGAAAGCCTCAATTCATAACTCCTGATTCCATTGAAGAAAAGACTGTTTAATCAACATCATAATTCTTCGGCAGTAAATTAATGCATCTCCATATCTTATGCAGCAATCCTTCGTATCTTGATTCTCCAGTCAGAATTTTAACAAGAGTCTGAATTTTAGCAGGCCCTTTCTCAGACTCATCAAAATAATCTTCTAATTTAATCGCACCTGCTCTCTGGAATTTCATTATTTTAATAACATCTTCCCGGCTTAAATCAAATGATTCTTTATTCACAGATGCGCTTTTAGCGTCAGAGACAGTTGCTGCATTTTGGACAATGACACCTTTTTTGTTGTAATAATCCTTAAACCCCGCAACGATATTCATTCCAGGTATGTAAATGCAGTTTACTGTTTTTCCTTTATCCTTGTATTCAAATGAATAAGCTTTCATGTTTCAGACAACAGACAACTGATATTTAAACATTGCTTTAGCAGGATTTAAAATACAATATCCTACAATTGGTTCTCTGCCGCACCCCTGCCGAATTTTCGTTTTAATAATAATAAAATAAAAACCGTTGAAAGCAACGCTGACTCGCGATGTAATGAGTATTTATCACACACAATCTCGGCAAAGCCGAGCTGTGCACAGCGCAATCGAACCGTAGGTTCGCTGCACCAAGAAAAGCTTCACTTTTCTTTGGCTTCACTGTTGCTACCCCCTCAGCTTCGTTTATCATATCTTACCCATCGCTCAGTAAATGGCGTTGCTTTCTATGTTGACGCTAATTTTGTGCATAATCACATAAAAACTAATAATTCTAATGTTTTAGTAATCTATTTAAGCAACCTTCACTCATTATTTAATATGAAATGGGGCGTTTTGGTAATAATTGTTCTGTTATCCGTAGTTTCAGCAAATGCAAGCCGTTTCCCGGAACCGGGAGTCATATTCCAGATAAAGAAAGCGAACTGCACAGAAAACGGAACAATCATTCTTGACATAACTCACGAAGGAGGAATAGTAAAGTATTCAGATATTTTGATAAACGCTTCAAACAATGAATTTAAAGCACCATTAATAGGAGAATGGCTTTACAGAGATAACTACAAGATAGCAGAAAACTACACAGATAATGATTTACTGTCCAAAAGCTGGCTGAGATTCAGGACAACAAACGATATTTTCACAACAGGAAAATACATCATAACTTTAAGCTGGCCTTCAAACACAATTTATTATGACAAAACCATGGCAGCAGTGGAATGCCCCGGAATAAGCTGCGGATCAAACGATGACTGCGTAAATCAGCAAAGATGTTATAATAATATCTGTGAATGGATTTCCTGTCCGCCGAGCCAATTCGCCATGGGACACACCTGCCTTTCCAAGTGCGAAGACTATAATTCATGCACTAAAGACTACTACACCGAAGGAAGCTGCACATATATCAAAATACAGGAATGTTGCAGCAAGAATACAGACTGCGGAAAAGAAAAAGAGTGCATAAGCCAAAAATGCGTCATAAAAGGGAAAAACATATTCGAAAAATTCTGGAACTGGCTAAAGGGCAAGTATTAAGCCTTTAATTTTATTATAATTCTCTTTTGTCTGTCTTGACTTGTATTGCCTTGCCAGTCTGATTAATTTCTCTTTATCAATATTCATTTTCTGACATTTCAATATATCTTTGTTCTTCATGATATACTGGCAGAATTGCGTCACATTCTGCGGAAAAGAATCATAATGCGCACGTTCAAAATCAATCAAAACAACTCTTTTATTTACAATAATATGTTTGTAAGGATTTGTCATCTCTTCTTTAGTTATATGCATTTTGTCCAAAACTCTGCACTGCCTTAAAACTTCTAAAAACAGTTTCTTTACCATTTTTTTAGAAGCGTGCTTAAGATAATCAATGACTAACTCCCCTTCAACAAACTCATAGACAAAATAATTATGACCGCTAAATAATATCTTTGGAGCAATTTTTGATTTATTCAGCTTAACAATTAGTTTAGCTTCTCTGTCAATCGTTGTTGTTCTCAAGTTTAATACTTGAGATTTAATTGCGACTTTTTTGTTCTTATAAATTCCAGTAAAAACAATTCCTCGATGACCTTTTATTAATTCTTTAATATTTACAATATTTTTATCAAATAAGTCGCTTAATAACCAATTTCGTTTAAGTTTATAGCAATAGAGAGTTTCAAAACTTACTTTTTCCTCTTTTAGAATTTCAAAAGTAAATCCTGAATTAATGATGAACTCATCTACTTTTTCTTTATTAGTCAAAGAAGAAAAAACTATCAAAGCAATTCCATTCTTAGTTAAATGGTCGTTTAAATCATTAAAAAAACGATGTAAAGTTTCATAACCATGTTTTCCTCCTGTTGTTGCTAATCTTGAATCTAAAGGTTCTCGTTTATCTAACGGCAGATAAGGAGGATTGAATATTATGGTATCGAATCTTCCTTTAATATCAGAAAACAAATCACTATTAATTATTTTTATTTTACTATTTAATTCCTTTTTATTAATTTTATTCTTTAAATGACGAATGACTTCATCAGATATATCCGCAGCCAAAACAGACCTTACTTTTTTTAACTTTGCTGCTTCAAACGCCTGTATTCCTGAACCAGTTCCAACATCAAGAACTTTCCCAAATGCAAGTTTCTTCACAAACTCAGAAAGTAAATGACTATCCTCAGCAGGCTCATATATCGCCCGCCTTTGTCGTGCGAACATAACTTCGTTATGTATCATTTGTATCTTTCATCTAATGCCTTTGCGTATTCCTTCACTCTTTCAAGGATTGACAGCAATAAAAACTTTTCTGTCCTTTCCGAAAAAGAGGTGTGCAAAGCATCATGTTCTGTTATTCTGTAACTATTCTTGATTTTTTCAGCTAAAAATAAATCCCTTAACCTTCTCAATTGTCTTCTGACATTTGAATTGGCAACCCCGTTTAAAGGAAGTTTATACTTTTTTCTTGAATCTAAAACTCTGCTCGTTAGTTCTTCAGAACTTAAGTGTTTCTTTTCTTGCTTAGCCCTAAGCATAACTTCCATTATATCAACAATAACATCCCTTGAATCTCCTGGCTGAAGTAAACCAATGCTTAAACAGAACTTTTTAACTAATTCTCTATCACTCAGTTTAGAAGGCTTTTCATACCTTCTTAGGCTTATTTCCGACAGAGGAGTGTCTTTTATCTTTATCATAAAGGTATTAAGCAGAAGTTGTTTTATATAGCTTTCGATTAAATCATTCAATCATAAAAACAGATAAATATTTAAACAAGAACGATTAGATATCAACCATGAAACGGGTGTGGATGTTATTTGCAGTGTTAATTCTTATTGCAGCTTGCGCTAAATCTGTCTCAGTGAGTGAAACTCCTCAGTCAAATGAAAAGACAGCAGGTCAGGAATCTCAGGCAAAAGAAGTTACTGTGACTCTGCCTGCCAAATTCAAATTAATACAGGAAACGGCAACAAGAAATCCTGCGGTTGTGAAAGGAATTGTTAAGAACATAGGAAATGGAACAGGCTCAGTAAAAGTGACAGCAAGAGTGTATTACGCCAAGGTTGTTTCGGGAGAAGAAATACAAACAATAGAAAATGTCGCTCCCGGAGAAGAAAAGAGCTTCAGTATCCCGATTGAAAAAGTAACTCAATGGACAAGCTTTAAAGTATTCTTGGAATAATTATTTTTGGTTAGATTATTGTGAGCTGATGTTAATTTTTTGTTTCGTAATTAGTACGAATAAAAACTGGCCGGGGTGCGGCAGCTGAATTAAATCTTATCAAAACTTATCTTAATATTTTTATCTTTTATCTTATCACTTAATTCGTACTTTCCCTTTCCGGAAAAATTCAATGATTTAGCTCCGCATCTTTCAGAAATCATGCTTTTGAAAGGAACCAAATCCTTAGCATCATCCGTTTCAATAAACAGGTTAATCTCATCTGTCTTCTGCAATCCTGAATCTTTCCTTAGTGTCTGGACTTTTCTCATCACTTCTCTCGCGAATCCTTCCGCCTCAAGATCTTTGTTCGTCTCAGCATTAAGATAGCATATTCCGGAAGGGAATTCTGAAGAGACCCAGTCCTTTGGAAGAGAATGTTCGGCCGTGAAATGTTCTTTTTTCAGCTCGAATTTTTCTGAATCGACTATAATGATAGCTTTGCCTTCTTTCTGTATTTTATCATTAAGTGCAGGCATAGTAATCAACTTTGCTAAAATACTTGTTGCTTTTTTGCCGAAAACAGGGCCTAATTTTGAGAAATCCGGCTTCAATGATATTTTAGCGTGTGCAAATGAATCCGAAATGATAAGTTTCTTCACATTTGTCTGAGAAGCTATCAAATCCTGCGTTTTCTTCAGGGATTTAGAGACATCTTCTTTATCCGTAACCAATACAACTTCAGAAACTGGCCACCTTACCCCTCTTTTTATCTTTTCTCTTGAGCTCAAAATAGACTGTATTGCATATTTTGCATGGCTGATGCTTGTTTCCAGTTCAGCATCAATTAATTTAGAATCAGATTTAGGCCAATCATATAGATTTATAGAGACCTCTTTATATTCGGATTTAAGTTTTGACGCATCAGACAAGTTCTGATAGATTTTTTCACATATAAATGGACACACTATATTAAACATTAATAGCGCTCTCTTTAACACATAATTAATTGTATAAAATACTCCGCTTTTTTCTTTCTTGCTTCCAAGCGCAAGTTTTTCCCTGATTAATTGGATGTATGTTCTCGACAACTCCGTAATCAGACTCTCTAGATGTGCAACACATTCGTCAATACGATATTCGTCCATCAGCTCCGTCACTTTCTTAAGTGTTGAATTTGCACGAGATAGGATATACTTATCTTCTAAGTCTAGAGAATAACTTTTCATAGATACTTCTTCATTTATAGTTATATCTATTAGAAGTTTATGAAGATTCCACAGCATTGTAAGATGCTTTTGTTTAGTGTTTATCTCATCCCAGCTAAATGCAAGATTCTCTCCAGCATTTAAAGAGGATAGATAATACCTCATTGTGTCTACTCCGTGTTTATCTATTATTTCGTAAGGAGAGATAACGTTGCCAAGTGATTTTGACATTTTTTCTCCGCCTATGGACAGTAACATTCCGGTACAGTATACATTATCGAAGCAGTCCTTATCGAACACGACGTTGGAACATATATTAAGCATGCTAAACCATAAACGAATTTGCTCCCTCGCTTCCAGAATAAAATCAATTCGCGGATATTTCTTGAGATATTCATCTGTCTGAGGATATTTTAGACAGTTCCAATATAATGTTCCAGAATCCAGCCAGACATCCAAAACATCAGGGATCCTATTCATAATAGAGTTGCACTTTTTACATGGCAGTTCAACAGCATCAATCCAGGGCTTATGTAGATTAGAAGGGATTTTCTTGGCGCCTAGTTTTTTTAATTCTTCAGATGATGCCACAACAATATAATTGCTGCACTTTTCATTCTGACATCTCCATATTGGTGCAGGAGTCCCCCAGAATCTTTGCTTTGTTATAGAATTGTCTCTTAGATTTTTTATCCACAAGTCATATTGCTCTTTTGCATCCGAAGGCACCCAGTGGACACGTTCATTTTGACGCCTCATTTTCTCTATTGAGTCTTCTATTTTCAAAAACCATTGCTTTGTTGTCCTAAATATTATTGGATTCTTGCATCTCCAGCAATGAGCATAATCGTGCTCAACGTTCACTGTAGCAATAAGAACTCCCAATTTGTCCAGTTCTTCAATAAACTTCTTGTCGTCTATTTTTGCCCTTAATCCTGCAAATTTTCCTGCTTCTTTTGGAAACACACCCTGTTCGTCAATAAAATTGAATGGAGGCAATCCGTTCTTGTGCCCTACTTCGTAATCTTCTGGACCGCAGCCGGGAGCACAATGAACAAGTCCAGAACCTGCAGACAAATCAACATATTCTTTTGATAAGATTACAGTGTGTATCTTTTTAGTTTTATGTTCTTGCTTTAATGATTCATAATCAATTATATTTGAAAAAGGATGCTTGTATTCTATTCCCTCTAATTCCTCCCCTTTTACTTCTCTAAGAATTGCAAACTTCTTTCCAACAACATGCCCCATAAATCCGCCGACGAGTCCTTTTGCAACCCACCATTTCTCACCTTCGTATTTCTTTTTATCTTCAGGACCATCGTGAACTTCTATTTTTACATATTCGAGATCGGGGTTTACCATGACTGCGAGGTTAAATGGCAAAGTCCAAACAGTTGTTGTCCATATTATTAAGTACTCTTTTTCTTTTCCTACAATAGGCAGTTTAACAAAAACTGACTTGTCAGTTACTGATCTATACTCCAATTCATGTTTTGCATTTGCAGAAGCACAATCGTAACACCAAGTCAGTGTTCTTAGCCCTTCATACAATCTGCCTTTATCGTGTGCTTTCTTGATTAACCACCATTCACTTTCAATAAAATCATTTGTTATCGGCATGTATGGATCATCATGGTCCATCCAGACAGCCATTCTTTTGAGATCTTTTATCATATCATTCATTTTTTCGATGCAGAATTTCTCACATTCCTTGGCAAACTTCTCTTCTCCTATATTTTTAATGATATCTTCTTTTGTTTTTGCACCGAATAAAGCTTGAACTTTTAACTCTGTCGGTAATCCATGCATATCATATCCTGAACGATCCCATACATCAAACCCTTGCATTCTTTTGTATCTGAGTACTGTGTCCTTCATTGAAGAATTCCATGCATGNCCCATATGCAAAGCACCGGAAGTATAAGGCGGCCCTTGTAAGAAATAGTATGGTTTTCCCTTTACTCCCTTGGCTTTCATCTTTTCGTAAGTTTTATTCTTAGTCCAGAACTCCAGGATCTCTTTTTCTATTATTTGTGGATCATAATTCATTGTCGATCTCCAACAGCCTCTTAATTACCTTATTTTCCCAACCTTTTTTGAAGTCAGTAGTTAGAAACTTGAAATCAAATTTAGTCTTATAAAAATCTAGATAATTGCCCGTAGTAAACGACCAAGATCCCTCAAAACTCAACGGTTGAGAAACAATTATTGGGAAAACTCTCTTTCCATAAACAAGCGGTAACATCTTTGATATGTCCATAAGAATCTTCTGCTTTCTTTTTTCTTTGCTCCTGCTTTCATTCTTGGCTGTGTGCATAGAGATTGCCAGGATGAATTTATTTCCTTTTGGACTGATTAGTTCCAAGTCATAAGCTCTTCCCTTAGAAATATAATCTACCGTGAAGCCATGTTTTAGGGACTCATTCATTAGACTTTTTGCTTCTTTTTCAACCTGTATCAAGAAATCGTGTGGAGCCAGATTTAAATCGCTCCATTGTTCCAAGTCGAAACAGACATAAACTGGCCTGGTGTATGTTTTCTTACCGCTCATCTCATATTCTTTCCAGATTTTATTAGGCAAATGTTTATTTAAAACAAGCTGCAAATAAGGATGAGAGCCAAAATAAGTTTGTAGCGTAGATCCACTTTCTTCAGTTCTCTCTAATTCTATAAACCATTGCTTGTCCTTTTTGTAAAAGTTTATTTTAACTTGTTTATGGTCCTTCCCTTTTTTGCTTAATCTGTTTACAAAGTTTGCACTTGTTATTCTAACGACTGCTCTTCTTGTTTTTTTCCTGTACGTGCTTATTTTATTAATGTGTTTCCATCTGTATTTTTGATTCGAGATGCCCTCTTCTATTGTAATGGACGCAGGAACGATAACCATGTCCATACAACGGATTTTAACGTTTAAAAGTGTTTCGTCGGGAAAATACCAGAATACATTATCCATTATAGCTTTAGGGTCATAATTGCTTATTTCAGCCATGTTTAAACGTCTAGAATAGTGATTTATAAAGGTTATTACGGCTGGTTTTAAATATAAGCAATTAATCGGGAATAAGCATGAAACATAGCTATGAAGAATCTACGGCTTCAGCAAAGAATGTTAATGAAGAACAGCCTGAAACACANATACGATACAGAGGATACCAGGACTGGAAAGACTGGCTCGACAATAATCACTTTAAATTNTCAGATGGAAGCATAAAATCGAACAATCCTTCTTTTTACAGATTTCTCACAAAAAATAAACTATTGCTGAAAGCCCAGTCTTATCTTAAAATAAAATGGGATATCACAATAGCCAGAAGAAAAGTCTCAGGAAAAAAGAAAATTTCGGCAAAAGAATATACAATCAACGCAGATGATGCTGCAAGAAAAGCATTATCCCGCGATATCTTTATTGATAAGATAAATAAGATAAGAGCTGCGGAAGGAAAACCATTGCTGCAGGTAATTGAAAGAGAACCTGACCTTGAGATGATGGTGGATGAATATTAAATAAACTCGCTCAAACTTGACTGTTCTTTCTCATCCAAAGCATTTCTAAAATCNACTCCTGCTGCCTCGAATATCTTCTCGACCGAGGGGATTATCTGATGCTCGACATAATAATCTGCGTCATATTCCTTNACTTCATTAGGCAGCTGGGAATTATCCGCAATCGAGCCTTCCCCTTTTCCGACAATATAACGGATAATTGAACCCGGAATTACATTAAATCCCTGCTTCTGCATCTTTTGCGCAACTGCGACATGGGGAGCGATTGTCTCATAGCTTGAAATCTCTCTTGACAGTTGTGTATAAATCATCATTTTTCGAAGAGGAACTTTGTTTTCCATGACATCAGAAATAACTCCCTTGACGTGCTCCAGGGCCTTTCTTAATTTTCTTTCTTTTAATATCAGTTCAAGCACTTTTTCCTGAGTCTCTCTGGCGATGGTGCTGAAATTTCTTTTAGCAGACTCTAAGCCGCGAATCTTCAAAAGTCCGTTTTCAGACAGCAAAGCATATCTTCTTCTTGTCTCCTTTCCTGTTTTTGAAGCGACAAACATCCCTCTCGGATAGAATCCTTCGTAATCCAGATTCATCTTTTCAGGAAGGGAAGCATTCAGCTCATCCAAAAATTTTCTGGCTTGCTCCTGTTTTTTACTCCCAAGTCTGATAAATATCACATCATTGTCTGCATAAAGAACATCAAATTTCTCATTTTTTGCTTTATCAACAGCATAGTTAAGATAATATCTTCCATATGAGGCGATGGCCCTTGAACATTCCGCATTATGCCATCTTGAATAAGGAAGACTGAATGCTCCGTAAATCGAGCNTGCGATTGAATTTATTGCATCATATCTTGCAGAGAGCTGCATTTTTTGTTCGAATGACTTGTCCTCCGCCTTGAGAATTTCTGAAATTCTCTCTCTCCTGTCAATGAGATTTCCAGTTAGTTTAGGGATGAAACCTGAGATCTTGCTGCAGAAATGCACATCTTCTCCCGGGACATTTTCGCTGCAGCAGCTGCATTTCAGCGATCCGGCAGATATGTTATGGGTTGCAGTTATAGATGGATGCAGTGACTTGAAGTCGAATACAGCTATGCTGCTGTAAACTCCCTGTTCCGGTTCGATAATAGGACCTGAATGAAGCACCTCTCTATTCTCATAAGAATTTGGCTTGCTGGGAATCAATTCATTGAAAAACTTTGATTCCTTTATCAAAAATGATTCTGCAAACTGGGAAAAACTTCCTCTTGAGACATCGAAGATATCAAGATTTGTCAGCTTGACGTATTCAGCAAGAGATGGAAATATCTTTTCAAATATCTTGTATGTTAAATAAGCGTCGTTTAGATTATAATCGCAGAACTGCCCCAGATCTCCTGAACTATCCCATACTTCTGGCAGCCTGCTTATATCAACCTGTTTCTTTCCTTCTCCAGTCAGTTCAAGGGAAACGTCCTCTAATCTGAATGTATCTGTCTCTAATTTCGAAGCCATTATTCTGGAAATAAACTTGTAGACATCAACATGAATTATTCCTTTTATCGAAGTCTCGGAATTCGAAATATCAGCGATTGTCTTATCAACACCGATATCAAACTTCAGCCCATATTTCTCTGCTCTTTTCTTAAGATACGGAAATGAATATATGTCCGAAGCATAACCAACAAGAATGTCCGGCTGAAATTCATCGATAATACGTTTGAATGCACTCAGCAGCTCAAATTCGCTTTTAACAAACTCTATTGATTTATCATCTGTCTGGAATTCATTCCACAGTATCGTTTTTTTATAATCATCTGAATAAAAAGATATCATAAGCACAGGATCAGATTCGGGAGAGGCTGATTTTTCTTTCGGAGAATAAGTCTCTATGTCAAACGCAAGAACTTTTGGCTTTATCATCTGCTCTTCCTCTTGGACTAAAGAATCTGCCCTTAGCACCGGAAGTTTTGAAGAAGGATTGGTAATCTCTCCTTCTGCGATTGTCAAGGCGCATGGAACAAGCCTTCTGTCAATCATATAGCTTGCGATTAAAGGGACGTCATGCTCATAAATGCCCAGAATATCCATTTTTTTTATCTCATCGGAAAGGTAAGAGCCGCCGAACACGCTGCTGACATAGCATTTAAGGACATTCTTTTCTTTCTCAAAAATCCTTACTTTTTTCTTTTCAACCTTAACTATTGAATGTATCTCATCGTTTACTTTAACCCGTATCTTCATCAGATCCTGCTCAATTGCTTCCGTGCCATGTCTCGGAACGACATAAAAATAAGGGAAGTAATTAGAATCTGTTACCGCTATCCTTTCTCCTGTTACTATCCTTCCGTAAAGCGTTATTACAGGTCTTTGGCCTACAGTACGCATTCTTACATCTAGCGGATAAAACTGCACCCCTGCCATTTTAACTATGTAAAAGTAATGAAATATATAATGATTTTGGTTAATAGGCAATACTAAGTCTGTTGTGCTGTCAATACCAGAAATAGACATCTGCATCAAAATCGAAGCCAAAGAACGCTTAGCAGCTTATTATGCCGCACTCATGCCAGATTTTATTCGTTAATTACTAGCTAAAAACCGTTGAAAGCAACGCCGACTCGCGATGTAATCCAAAACTATCACAAATCGTTGAAGCCCCGCAGGGGGCACAATCTCTGCAAGGCAGAGCTGTGCACAGCTTACGCTGTTGCAACCCTCTCAACCCTGTTTATTATTTGCTATCCCCAATTTCGACAAAGTCGAAATGGGCCCATTTTTGCCTTGCAAAAATTGGGTATCGCTCGGTAAATGGCGTTGCTTTCTATGATGACGCTAACTTTTAATCAAACGTATAATGATGACTTTCTAGGCATAACCTAGCTAATAATAAGATATATATAGGTAGTCACTATAAGTCTTTTAGAGGTTATAGACATGAAAAAAGAGATTCTAATATTGATGATGTTGACAATATTCCTTATTTCATGCCAAAAAATAACAGAGATTAGAAGTGCGGCGAATGGTGCTGCAAAAGGACCTGTTGTTGAACAGCCAAGGCCGGCTAAAACTCCTGCTAATTTTTCAAAAGCGATGGATCTGGAAGATGCAAGGATCTACTCTGTTGCCGTTACAGACATTAATAAAGACGGATTTGACGATGTCGCGGCAGGAATATTCGGAAGCTATTCTGATTTGTTCATCAACAATAAAGACGGCACTTTCACAAGAAGCCCACTGACTAACAAAAAATACAATACGGAGGAAATTGTATTTATAGATATCGATAAAGACAATAACAAAGACATAATTCTTGGAAACAACCAGCAGCCAATAGTCCTGTTAAGAAACAACGGCGACGGAACATTTTCACTTCTTAAAGAGCTGGACAAAACAATAGTAAATGAAATTGCTGTCGCTGATTTTGACAAAGACGGGTATGAGGATTTTGTTATCGGAACCCAGTTCAAGGAAAATTATGTTTATTTTAATGACGGGAAAAATGGATTCGAGAAAACAAAACTTCCCGGTATGATTTCTGATCTGCCGGCCAAGACAGTAAAAGCGGCAGACATGAACAATGACGGAAAAATCGATATTGTATTCGGAATGGACAGGAAACAAGGCAAAGTTTATCTTAATGAAGGAGAAAGAAACTTTGTCCTGAACACAGAACTTCCAGGAGAGCCTCACACATACTCAATTGCCCTGTTTGACTCAGACAAAGACGGAAAGATAGATATTTTACAGGGAAATAACAAAGAGCAGAATGTTTTGTTTTTGAATAAAGTGGTAGGATATGAAAAAACTCCAATCAACGGGGAAGGAAATACTTATTCTGTTTTGGCTGCTGATTTCAACAACGACAATAATGAAGAAGTCGTAGTCGGAGATTACGAAGTCAACATCAAGATTTATGAAAAATCAGAAAGCGAATATGTCTTATTGAAGGAGATTGAAACTCCTGAAAGAGACTTTGTCAGGGATTTAGAAGCAGGAGATTTTGATAATGACGGATATCTTGATCTTGTAGTCGCAAGAGAAAAAGGAATGAGCCATATTTATTTATCCTGATGATTTGGTTGTTCAAGAAAGATAAGGTGTCTAAATTAGAGGAAGTCCTCAGGAAAAATTCTAAAAGCCAGATAATCCTGAAATCCGAACTGGCTTCAAAAATTTCTGAAATAGAAACATTTAATGATGATGAAAAGAAAAGAGCAGTAGTCTGCGTACAGCCATATCTATTGCGGCTTATAGATGCAGGTTTAATTCATCAGGAATGTATTGCAAAATACCTCTCGATTTGCAGCAGGATTGACATGACCATAATTGCCGCTGTTTTAGAACATCTTGGCAGAGCAACCTCTCCAAAAGAAAAATCAAACATGTATATGCTTTCAGCTGGGATGGACAACAGGAACTTTTTCATAAAAAAACTTAAAGAATATCAGCCTAGTTTAAATTGACATATATCTGCTTCGGAGCATCTCCGTAAATCTTATCTGTAACTGCGTCTGTAACCTTCACAGAAAACGCATATGTTCCTGACGGCTTTCCTCTTGGAGGCTGTATCGCAATAGGAACTGTTTTTCTTTCATTCTTGAGCAAGGTGAACGGCTGAGGGTTTATTGTCCACTTGCCTGCGCAGTTCTGGTCTGAAATGCTGTCATCAACTGCAGCTCCGCTTTTTGTTATATAAACAGAGCATATTATGTTTATGTTGAAAGTTGTTGCATCATCATTTACATTTAAGACGCCAAGCCCGAATATCGCAACCTCATCTGATTTTATGTTTTTGCTCGATACAGGAAATGCCACTTTTTCTCCCCTGTCAAGCAGAGCGTTGATATTTTTTTCCGAATCCTTGTCCAGATTTACCTGAATTTCCTTTGCTTCAGTAAATACTTTTTGGACGAAGTATAAGCCGAATCCAAAGACGACTATTGCAAGAATCAGTGCTACAATAAAATTAATTGATAATTCAAATCCTTTCCTGTTCATGGTGAAATTTCGTAGTGCTTGATGATAGAAGAATCATCAGGATCAGAACAAAGGCTCCTGAAACGACCCAGCCGACACCATTAGCAACCTGGCTTTGAGTCAGCTGCCAAAATCCAAAAAGAAGAATGCCAAGACCGATCCAAAGAAACTTGTCTAAAACAAGCTTCATTATCTGGAATTCCTGCTCTTGAGTTAATCTCTTTTTCATCAATTGCCCGTGCTGACTTTCACATAAAAGTCATTGACAGAATAATCGCCTGCGCCAGTCGTCACAGTCATTGAGCATGGATATGTATCTGCATCAGTATCTGAGTCGCTCTTTATTATCAAAGTCATGACTGCATATTCTCCCGGCTTTATCGCTTTCGTAGTCTCATGAGAAAGCACTAATTTAACCGCATTTCCGCCACCTATTCCATTTGAGCATGC
>C687J50192_1000275_pt1 | contig 24466 bp, 25 predicted proteins | sample RifOxyD1_FD_50192 | JGI IMG/M metagenome (IMG submission 50192)
GGTAAATACCGTAATGGAGACATTGGTCGCAATGCACGCTTTACCTTGCCGTTCGACCGTCATAACCGTGCGTATCGCATCCGTCCTGCTTGCCCACATGGATATGGGCGTGATCGCGGCGCCATTACGCAACCGCCGTCCAATCGCACGGCGGGTAAGCATTTCAACACTTCTCAACCGCTTGGGACTGGGGTTGCCCCGCGCAGTCGCGCGCAATATTCTACACACTCCATCCAATAAACTCTGCATCGAAGACTCCTCCCTTCTTTCGGATTCCGTGATACTGAATCATGTAAACAGAACTGCACCTATTTAACCCCACAATTATGAGGAAGTCAAGAATTACTCCGCTAACGCGCATTTTGGACAAAAAAGAAGTCCGACATTCAATGGGTATAAAGAGGTTTGTCATTCCGAGTGCAGCGGAGCGGAGTCGAGGAATCTGCTGCCGCAAACAACTACAGATCCCTCTACGCCGGCTGGCGGATCGGGATGACAGAAAAAATTATCCCCGATATTGTCGCATAGTTCGCCATGCTTATTATTGCCGTTCGAATTTGTCCAAAATGTGCGTTAGTTAAGCAAGAATAGCCGTTTTATAAATTAAAAATGACCCTCCTCACAAGGGTCATCCTTAATTATTCAAATCCCTTTCGGTGCCGCGGGAGGGAGTTGCCTACAAGTCTCGCTTCGCCGTCGCTCAGCGAGCTCGCAGGCCGCCCCTCGCGATGCGCCCTGCTGGGCGCATATCGCTGCGGTCTTAAACTCCCCACGCGGGCAAAGCAGTTTGCCCGCTCCACGGCACCAACCAGATAAAAATAAAAAACATACTCCTCACAAGTATGTCTTTTATTTTATTCAAATCCCTTTCGGTGCCGCGGGAGGGAGTTGAACCCCCGACGCTTGCCTCTTCCAAGGCTAGTTTGGACTATCTCATCTCCGTCCTGCCAATGGCAAGATACGGAGCCGGGCGCTATTGCAAGATTATTGTTGGGACTCACTCGCTAGTCTCTACACCTTCTCCACCACTTCGTCATATGACGAACCCAATGGAGCTCGGCTCGGGATTATCCGTTGCTTTCACAACAGCCTTCCCCGAATTCACCCGGTTATTCAATCTACATTACTGTAGAAGGCCCCGAAGATTCAGGGCAACGCTCTACCGCTGAGCTACCGCGGCCTATACACCTATTCAAGATGTGCAATCATTATACATGGTTGGATTTTTTTTTCAATCCCAATCCCCCGTTATTGGTTATAGGTTATTAGTTATTTGTTATTTTAGTCGGAGAGCCGGGAATCGAACCCGGACCATATGCTCCCAAAGCATACATACTACCACTATACTACTCTCCGTTTTTTACGGGCGATTTATACCCACCTGCCTCGCAGTAACCATTACTACCACACCATGCAATGTTTGACAACTGTTGCAGTTTGTCGCTTTCTTATTATAATGAAATAGTCGATAAAGTAAACTGCCCCTGTAGTTCAATGGATAGAACAGGAGACTTCTAATCTCCCAATATAGGTCCGATTCCTATCGGGGGCACAAACCAAACACACAAACACCCCGCGCTGCGGGGTGTTTGTGTGTTTATCAAGGGCAAACAATCTTGGGGATCTCTCGGGCGATGCCGGTAATGCCGATCAGTTTTCCGGTTTCATCGTAGACCGGAGTTTTAATGGTCTCGAGATGGAGAACATTCCCATTTGGATCTTGAGTGGTCTCTTCCATCCGCTTTTGCAAACGACCAGCCATGACATCCTTGTCATCCGCCATATATTTATCGGCATACTCCTTGGGAAAAATATCGCGATCGGTCTTGCCAAGCACTTCGTCGCGCTGTTTTCCTGCATTCGCAAGAAATGCTGCATTGGCGGCAAGATATTCACCTGCGGCGTTTTTCATCCACACCGCGTCGGGGATGTTATCCAAGCAAACACGCTGTTGCACTTCATATGCACGGGCTTTTTCTTCGAAAATCACCTGCTCACGCAAATCCCACCCGATGCCGATGACGCCGATGTCATTGCCTTTTTCATCATTCAGCGGAGCAGCCGACCAACGATACGGAATGGTAGTGCCGTCCTTTTTGACAAGATGCGCACGAACCTCGGCGTAGCCTTTCAAATATGCGTCGTTGACCGCGGAAACCACCGACGGTCGATCACGCTCCGGGAGTAACTCAAAGATCAGCTTATGGGAAAGTTCTTCCGCCGAATATCCGCTGGCAAGCTCGGCCTTGCGATTCCATTTTATGATGTTGTTTTTAGTATCCAGCACATACAGCACTTCCGGAATATGCCGCATAAGATTTTGTATCTCATTCATCGCCTCGCGCAGTTTCACCTCCCGAACCTTTTGCTCGGTGATGTTGTCGAATACCGCGGTAAAAAACCCTTTCTCAAGACTATATATCGAAGCCGTAAACCACATCTTCAGCGGACCAAGATAAATCTCTATCTTTTCCGGCGTTCCGGTAGAAGCAACGCGTCCATATGTTTCAAACAATTCAGGGTTAGCCTCCCGAACACCCGGAATGACTTCTGTAACACGCTTGCCGACGACATCATTTAGTCCGGTCAATTTTTCAAATGCCGGATTGACCTCGAGATAGGTAAAATCGATCGGATTACCCACTCCGTCATAAATCATTTCGCAATGGGCGGACCCGGAAAGCATGTTATTGAACAGCATCCGATAATGCCCCGCTTCGTGCTCTTTTAAATGGGCCTGCGCTTTATGTGTGTGTTCCATAGTGTGAATAGTATAACAAAAAAACCGTACATTGTGTACGGTTTTTTATCAAAAGCCCCGGTCGAATGTTGTCATTTGCTCGTTGAAGGTCTCATTCAATTCATTGACCTCGATTGATTCGTCGTTGATCTTTTTTACCAACGCAGATACATCCGCAGTAGCCACTTCCGGATCACCGGTGATCTTGCCCTTGATGATCACCAGCAGTTGGTTCAGATAGTCGTTATATGTGAGCAAATGTCCTATTAGGGTAACTTCCGTACTGACCGCGCCCAAGGCCATTTCTGCAGAAGTCTTTGGTTCAATGGAAGAAACACCGAGTGTCATGGTCTGCAGATGCCCGGACAATGCAATGGCCTTATCGCGGATTTGTCGGTTGCGTTCAAGTTCCTGCTTTACCAATTCGAGCGCTTCGGCGTATTTTTTATCATTGTTCAATGCAGAAATATCGCCGATATGCTTCGCAGAATCTTTGGACATGCCAACAATGTCATGCGCAATGAGCGAAGCCTCCTGTCGGGCCTGCATAAACTCATCGGGAACCGTCTTTGTTTGGGCAAGCAAAAACCGACCCACAAAATAGGCGAAAAATACCATGATCAGAAAGATCACGAACAAGCGGATCTTTCGAGGAACTCTAAAATACAATTCGCTCATCATTAGGGATATTTAATCGTATTCCAGACCAAAAAGCAACAATGCCGGTAGACACTCGGAGTCTCTAAAATTGACCTTGTCAACCCTCTTCGCACCCCATTTGCGAGCCTGTGAAAATGGCGGACCAAATGGGCGAAAATAAATTTCCTCAGAAAACGAGTTGTTTGAGCCGTAGTAACGGCGAGTTCTCGTTTTCGTAAGAAATTTACGAGTCCATTCCGCCATTTTTATTCGCTCGCGACTTTTTTGGTACTTTTTTCCTAGAAAAAAGTACAGAAAGAGAGCCTCCCGCATCTGCGGGAATGACGAAAAAACAAAGGCTTGCCCATAGGCAACTCTTGCCATACAATGGAAGTATTATTGCCATGTCTAAAGGAACTACCAAAGGAAATCTTGATCCGAAACTGCCGCCACAGGACATTGACGCCGAAAAGTCGGTCCTCGGTGCGTTGATGCTCGACAAAAATGCTGTATTAAAGGTTCTCGATTTTCTCGAAGACCGGGATTTTTATGTCCCCGCGCATCAAAAGATCTATCAGGCGATCATTGAGCTATTCGAAAAAAACCAGCCCATCGATGTACTGACCGTTACGACGAAGTTAAAAGATAGAAATCAGATTGATACCGTCGGCGGCTCGACCTACCTTACCGAGCTTATTAACTCGGTCCCCTCATCCGCTCATGTGGATCACTATGGAGGCATAGTAAAGCAAAAGAAGGTATTGCGTGAATTGTTGACCACGGCCGCACGCATCAGCGAAGATGTGTTCCAAAATCAGGAAAACCCCGATGAGATGCTCGATATGATCGAGCAAAAGATCTTCGCGATCAACCAAAAGTCAAAGACATACGCATTTACGCCGATTTCCGACCACCTCAAGGCCGCGTACGAGCGCATGGAAAAGAACTTAGGCATGCAAGGTCTTTCGGGCACCAGTTCGGGCTTCAAGGGGCTTGATACATTGCTTTCAGGGTTTCAAAAATCAGACATGATCATTCTCGGCGCGCGCCCGTCCATGGGTAAAACCGCGGTAACGCTCGACATGGTGCGCGGCGCGGCAAAGGCTGGCGCTTCGATCGCGGTATTCTCACTCGAAATGTCCAAAGAACAGATCATCGACCGTCTCATCGCCACCGAATCGGGCGTTCCATTGTGGAACCTGCGCTCGGGCCGCATCACCGATGAAATGGATTTCCAAATGATCCAGGCCGCGCTCGATCGCCTGTCGCGCATGAAGATCTATGTCGATGACACGCCGTCTCCGACCGTACTGCAGATCCGCTCCATGGCGCGCAAACTCAAAATGGAACACGAGCTCGACCTGATCGTCATCGATTATGTCCAACTCATTCAGCCGAGCCGCCACAGCGAAAACAGCGTTCAACAGTTTACCGAGATCAGCCATGGCATCAAAGGCTTGGCGCGTGAATTAAATGTACCCGTACTCGCCTTGTCGCAGTTGAGCCGTGGCGTAGAAAGCCGCGACGATAAAACCCCGCGCCTTTCCGACCTGCGGGAAACCGGTTCATGGGAACAGGACGCCGACATCGTCATGTTCATCCACCGTTTCAACCGCGACGCAAAGGACCTTATGTCAGCCGAAGAAAAAAACAAGTCGGCCCTGATCGTCACCAAACACCGCAACGGCCCGCTTGGCGATGTTCCGCTTTTGTGGAACCCGGAAAAGGTTTCCTTTACCGAAGTGGATACGGTGCATACAATCTAATATTGGTAGTAGGTATACAGCAGCTCGTATACTGTATAATGCGGCGGCTTATTTCTATTCTTTCTTATACCGAATACTGTATACCTAATACCCGCTACTCCCCCATGCTTCCAAGCCAAATAAAAAACTTCATTGATGTATTTGCAAAGCTCCCCGGCATCGGACCGCGCCAAGCGACGCGGCTCGCTTTTTTTATGATTGGCGGAGGCAAAAGCAAAATAAATGAAACCGCGCGTGCCATCGTCGATCTCGGATCGATCAAGGTCTGCACGAACTGCTTCTTTATCCATTCCAACCAAGAAGTCTTGTGCGACATTTGCCAAAATCCCGACAGGGTCAAGGAAACGATCATGATCGTTGAAAAAGAAACAGACCTTATATCCATCGAACGCACGCGTAAGTTCAAGGGCAAATATCTCGTCATCGGCGAACTCACCAAGGGCGGCATACTCGACGCCGTGCAACGGTTGCGCCTGAATCACTTGAAAGATGTCCTAAAAAAGCAGCTTGACGGCCAAGCCGACGAAGTGATCATCGCCACCAACCCCACGACCTACGGCGATATGAACGCCATGGTCATCAAAAACGAACTCGAAGGCTACGCGAAAAAGTTTACCCGTCTCGGCCGGGGCATCCCGACCGGCGGCGAAATAGAATTCGCCGACGAAGACACGCTGGAGCAGGCACTCGAACGACGCATATAATGCACTAATCATATTTGTAACACAAAAAAGAGGCGGATCGCTCCGCCTCTTCAACATAGGTAAACATGCTATACCCGCTAATGCCGGGCTTTTTCTAGCTCTCGCAGAAAATCTTCGGCCCGCCACTCGGGAAAATTAGGAATTGCCGAGAATTTATACTTGACCATACCTTCAATAACAACATTTTTCGGAAGGCCTAACCTCTCGACGGCTTCAGATATTTCCTTGATAATCCTTTTCACTAACGCAATAAAGCATATAGTGAACACTATCTCATACACCGCAAAGATAGACCAAAAGCCTTCTGCAAAAGACACTTTAAAGAAGTAATGGATGAGCCAACCGAGAATTGTTGAAATACCACACGCCTTAATACTGTCTGCGAATACCATCATCAAAAGCCGCCAGTACAAAATCATCGCGCATACCTCCGTAAATAAATTAAAGTTGATAAAGTTTCTGAATATAGTATATGTTATATACTATATTTTGTCAATACCTTGTAATGGTTCAATACCTTTGCAACACCCTATAAACATGCGAAGCAGCAAATTCGCTTCATCACAGGCTAAGCGTCCGAGGTTCTGCGCGAAAAGAATAAAAAACACGACGCCCGCGCGTCGTGTTTTTTAAACAACCATTTTTATTGGGTAGCGGCCGCTTGCGCCTTCATACCCCTGCCCTGTCCGCGTCCATGCATACCCTGGCCCATGCCTCCCCGCTCGCCCATGCCAAGCTCCTGGCGAATGGCATCTGCCTGCCCCATCAGCTTGTGCATTTCGACGAATCGTCCGAAGTTGGCCTCGGTAATGCCGCTTGTCATCTCGGCTCCGCGTCCATTGCCCGGAAGCGAACTCATGGCCGCTTTCCAAGCCGTATAGTCACCCGCCTGAATGGCCGCGTCCACCGCCGTACGATGGGCTTCCATGGTCTCACGCTGTGCCGCAACCGCCGCAGTTGGCGCAACATTGCCGCCCACCATTCCTCCGCGAGCATAGGTCGTATTTGCCGCAATCCCTGCGACGCCCGCGACAATGACCAGCCCGACTACCCCTACTGCAATTTTTTTGTTCATAATGATATGCGTTAGATTATTTCAGGCAAAGCTACGGAGCAAAACAATGTGCACGATCGAAAAGCAATGCAGCAAAGCCTTCATTGATTACTACGAACGCAACGGCATTTTTCTTTCACGCATAAGCATCCCCCTGCCGTCAAATCGTTCGGGGATCATCATCGCGCCCTGTTTCGTCCAAGGGAACAGCTCGGTCGCGTGGAATACGCCCGGGGCAACCACGGAACCAAAAACTCGGATCCGTTCACCCGGCACAGCCTCGATCGTTCCGCGCGAGACAACAGCATCAGTCTCGACAATCCATCTCATTCCCGTAAAATCTTCTATCGTCAGCGTAGTGGTCGCAGAGCCGGAAACAATCCTGCCGGCAATCACACCTTCCTGCGGATGCATCCATAAGTGCATCTTGCGTGCATCCAATCCGCGATACTGCGGGACCACTTCGGCAAATCGTCGATCCACCAGCCGCCCAGCTCCGGCAGCATGCAACAATCCGCCAAGCACAATGCTTGCCAAAAAACTTGCACCCACAATAGTCGCCATTCGATAGCGATATCCGGCCTTGGTATGGCGCGCCTCAACATATGCCAAGACACCGAACGCGATCATAACCAGGACCCAAACATACGGCAAGTAGGTAAACAGGAACGGGCCCGGATGCATGCGCATCATGCGCCCCATGCCTGTTTCAACCGCATCGGACAATGAAAACAAAATGACTGAAACGGATATGCCTCCGACAAGTACCGAAAGCAAAAAGGCACCAACCAGCCCAGCCTGTTGCGCAAAAAATATCCACCGGGGCAAAGGCTGTATGTTTTTCCGTTCTATGGTTTGTAAAATATTTTTGGAAAAATCTTTCATGATATTAGCGGATTGTTGATAACGGACCGTCTTCGACCTTGTTTCTAAATTGCTTCTTCGCCCGATTGATAAGCGTGGCAATAGTGCCCATCGGTTTCTGCAAAATGTCCGATATTTCGCGATAATCCTTGTCTTCAAGATATTTCAGAACAAGCACTTCACGATATTTCGGATCCATGGCATCAAGCACAGCTCGAATGCGCATTGCGGTCATAGCACGATCCGCATCCCGTGCTACATCAACCTCGGACGCAAGCAATTCAAACACATTGTCATTCTCTTCGACCGAAACGGTCTGCGGTCGGGCGCGCCGCTTGCGGTGCTGGGATATGGTTTCGTTATGCACGATCCGGTATAGCCACGAAGAAAACTTGAGCGATGGATCAAACCCATTCAAATTGCGATACGCGCTAATGAACGCATTTTGTAATATATCGGCAATGTCGTCATCCGAATAGCCAGAAATACGCCGCACATAGCGGGCAAGTGGAGCTTCATAGCGACGGATCAAACACGCATATAGTTCACGATCCTTGAGCGTCAATGTTACCAGCTCCTCATCGGTTTTTTCGGCGCACTGCCCGTGGTCGGTCATATGGTTACAGTATACTACGCTTTTCAGCAACATTTTCTTTCAGAGCTGTGCCATCCAATACCCTGTAAGGCGACTTGTCATTCCGAGCGGATCCGTCAGCCGACGGAGAAGCCGAGAAATCTGAACTTCAGATCCCTCTCCGCCGACTGGCGGATCGGGATGACAACTACAAAAAATCGCCGAATTTTATTCGACGATTTTTATCGTTAGGAAATTTTACCAATTTCCACCTCAGTATAATCCTGCCTATGCGTCTTAAACTTTCGATAGCGGTTCTTGTTGTGGTAGCGGAAGACGATCTTTTTATCATCGCGATCCTTGCTCAACACGGTCGCTTCGACTTTCGCATTGGCCACATACGGAGCTCCGATGGTCGCATCGGCGCTATCTTTTTGCTCGTCGGCGACAAGCAAAACCTTATCAAAAACAAACTGCTCGCCAATGGCGGCCTCCAGTTTTTCTACTCTTAGCTTTTGTCCGGCGGAAACCTTGTACTGCTTTCCACCCGTTTCGATGACTGCAAATTTCATATCACTTAAAGATACCTGAAGACCCTTAAAATGTCAACAAATGGGCCCTCTCTCTACACCCTATCCGGAAAATTGGAAAAAATGCCGTCCACGCCAAGCGCTTTGACCCATGCGATGTCCTCCGGCTCGTTTACCGTCCATGCAAACACCTTTAATCCCCTCCTGTGGGCATCCTCGACGAACTCTTTGTTTAAAAACGGAAATGCCATGTTGACCGAATATGCCCCCAATCGCTCGCCAAATTCGGCATACCCGATGGGCACCCCGGCAAGAATTGCCGCAAGCCCGATACCCGGCACCAGTTCGCGAAACCGCGCCAAAAAGTAATGGTCGAACGCCGTAGGCAAAAAATCATCAGCACCCCACCCGCGCTCCGCGATATATGATCGCACCAGCGCGGCAGTCGGCTCCACCACCTCGGCATGCTTCAACTCGATGACGACTCGCGCCTTGCGATCGATGGCATCAAACGCTTCCGCAAGCGTCGGGATTTTACCCCCGTCTTTAATATCAAGTTGTCGCAGTTCTTCAAGCGTCAAGTCGGAAACAGCCCCATGCCCGTTCGTCATACGGTCCACTTTTTCATCATGCAATACCATAACCTCGCCCGACTTGCACAGCCGTACATCGAGTTCGATCATGGCCACATTTAATTCAATTGCCTTCACGAACGAAGCAACCGTATTTTCCGGCGCATAGCCACATGCCCCGCGATGTCCAAGTCGGAGTACCATATCAAAAATATAAATAATACACCGTCGACCCGATGGCCAATAATGCAATGAATGTCAAAACAGATAGGGCGATGATCACGCGTTCTTTTTTCGCATCTTCGGGCTTCAAATGCGCCTCTTGAGCGATGTCATTGAATACCTCATCGGCCTTTTTAAGAACATCCTCGCCGGAAACCTGGGCAGGTTTCGCATCGCCCGTTGCAAGCACCGCCTGCATGATAGCATCCACATCGGCCGGCTCGACGCCCCGATATACGAGCAGTTCACGAACCTGGTCCTGTCCGATACCTCCCTTCAGCTGGTCTTTTGCGATTGTGATTAGTTTTTGTTTATCCATGGTTTTTTAGATTGATATTTACACACTGATACGATTCAAACCAAAAATCATTCTGTCATCCCGAGTGCATCCGCCAGCTGGCGGAGGAATCGAGGGATCTGCATACATACTACAGATTCCTCTCCGCCGGCTGGCGGATCGGAATGACACACTCAAAGAAAATACTCTCGAAGACATTTCATTATTTTGTGATTGATATTTTAACCCCCCCTTCCGCATACGGCGCCCGCACGGTTATCTTTCCCGCCTTCGGGTCGCGGAGCACGGAATAACCGCTCATTATTGCCGTTCCCCTGCTCGGGTCCCGCGGCAATGCGCGCAGGTACCATGGCACAAGGCAAGGCTCGATGGCATATCCGCTCGTACCCAGAAACTTTGCAGTCGTCGGCAACGGTCCGGCAGAACAAGTAAATGCGCCGTCGTTATCGGCTTCGTTTTTCTTGATGGCGTTGATGATCGCTTCGACATCAAAACTCCTGCGGGCGTTGCGCTCCAGCGCGGTCTTTGGCGCGGGGATGCGCGCATCGCCGCCAAGCATCTGCGTGAACAAAGATTGCAAAGCGCTATCGATCGATCGCGCATCTTCCGGAGGGAAAATGTCCACAGGCTTATCAAAGCTGTTACCGGTAAGCGTTACCAGAACACTCGCACTGCGTGCGCTGTCTTGCGGACCAATCGCAATGTGCATCTGCACTTTGCGTGGCGCCCCTCCAAGTTTCCCGATCCACATATGGAGATCATCGATCGCAATAGTGGCAAACATGTCTCGCGCTTCCGGTGAACCATTTTTTTCAAGCCAACGAATAAAAGCCTCCTTATCGAACGCAAGCACATAGTGCCGCGATGAAACACCGTCGATGGCCTCGTCTGCCAATGTACTTTGCACGGTCAAAAATCGATGTTCTTTCCATGCGGCAATACTCGTACTGCGCTCCTGCTTTGAAAGCCAAGGCACAAGCCCACTCGCAGGATCCGCAGGTGATCCAAACTGTTCATGCGCATCTTTGTCTGACACCATGAACCACTGTTGCTGCAATGCGCTCAGGTTGAGAAACCCAAGGTTGGGCATAGTCGTTATATTCACATAGCTAACCTGATCGATATTGTTATAAATAAATCCGAGCGTCGCCTCGCCCACAGCCCATTTGTCCATGGTCGATACGGCGGTAAAGGCCAAGCGAGGAGCACCCTCTTGCGTTCCGTCAAAAGAACCGACAATATTTGTCGTAAGCGTCGCCGGCCCAGTAGTGGCAAACATGCTCACAAACGGCCCCGCGGCTCCTGTTGTTGCGACCAAACCGGCTTTTGCATTTGCCATTTCCACCACGATCTCGCTCGCGAATGTAAACGACTTCACGCTGTGCAATCGCGACATAGCCCGATCGATATCGCGCTCGGGCGATATGAAATAGGCGGCATAAGCAAACCAAACGCCCAGCGCCAATACCGCAACGCCAACGATCGCAATGGCGGTAAATGTAATGATTTTTTTCTTGTTGCGAATTTCGGAAACAGGTTTTTCTACAACAGCAGAAGCGGTTGCTTCAATAACAGGGACTGACGAACCATTAGCAACGGCGAACGGAACGGTGGGTTGCAAAGGCGGTACCGGGCGGACCACGCCATGCGCTTCCGTGCGTAAAGGTGCAGACTCAGGCGACGGCGCTGGCGGCGTTGCAACGGGAACGATCGGGACTTCTTCTTTTACCACAGGAACGACTATTTCGGGAACTGGCGCTGGCTCAGGCGCCGGAGTCGGCTCGGCAACGATCTCAGGGGTTGGGATGGGATCAGCAACCACTTCCTTACGCGCCACACCCGTAACTCCGGGCGATACCAGTTCAAATATCTCGCGTATTTCTTCCTCATCGGTTCCCCGCCTACGCAAAAACTCGCGGACCTCCGCTTCGCTCACCCCTCCACCCAATTGGTTTTTTACTACTTCAATAAGCGCCTGTTGTATCATGCCTGCTCAAAAAATAACTATATACTAAGTATATCCGACAACGCCCAACAAAACAAAAACCATGCATTTTAAATGCATGGTTTTTGTTTTTGTGGACCTAGGCGGAATCGGACCGCCGTCTCAGCAATGCGAATGCCGTGTTCTACCACTAGACTATAGGCCCTTTTATTAGCCTTTTTATTATAGGGATATTGGGGTAAAAATCAACCGACAGAAGAACTGAGTAACTGCGATATGCGCTTATAGGTCCGTCCCCTAAAAATGTCATTCCGAGCTTGCCGAGGAATCTGTAGCACGGATTCAGATCCCTCGGCTCCGCTACGCTCGGGATGACAATACAAAAACTTGGTTTATTCGGGAATCTCCACAAAATGGTAATTCTTCTTACCCCGTTTCACGATGATATATCGATCGAACAAAATATCGTCCTTATCCATTAATGCATCCGGATCGGAAATCTCCTTCCCATTAATCTCAATGGCGCCATTTTTAATATCTTCCTTAGCCTGCCGCTTCGACAAAGGCGTTTTCCAATCAAGTGAGCTAATAAAATCAACGACGCCACTTATGTAAACAAGAGACATTTCCTGTACAGCGAAGTTCCCGACAAACAACGCTTCACACTTCTTTTTATCCTTGATGATCTCCGAAATATCTCCGCCAAACAGCGCCTCGGAAATGTTTTGGGCCTGCTTCAGCGCTTCTTTCCCATGCACAAATTCCGTCACCGCTTCCGCAAGCGCCTTGTGTGCTTCGCGCTTCTCGGGTGCGGCCTGCAACGATCGTTCCAGTTCTGCAATTTCTTCAAGCGTCAAAAATGTATAGTATTTCAAAAATTTCACCACATCGGCGTCGTCAACATTCAACCAAAATTGGTAAAAATGATAGGGCGAGGTCAATGTTGCGTCGAGCCAAACAGCTCCCCCTTCGCTCTTGCCCATCTTCTTGCCATCTGCCTTTGTGACGAGCGGCATGGTCAAGCCGTAGACTTCCTTGTGCAACGCTTTGCGAACCAACTCGATGCCCGCGGTAATATTTCCCCACTGATCGGAACCGCCGATCTGCAATGCCACTTCGCGCGATTCATGCAGTTTCAAAAAGTCATACGCCTGCAACAACATGTAACTGAACTCGGTGAACGAGATACCCGTCTCCAATCGGCTCTTTACCGATTCCTTGGCAAGCATTTCATTAACGGTAAAATATTTTCCCGCATCGCGCAAAAAATCAACAAGCGGCATTTGCCCGAGCCAATCGTAATTATTCACATATTGCGCATGTTTGAAATTGAATTGCCCGATTTGCTTTTCCAGTCCGGCAGTCATCGATTCCACAACATCGCTTGTGTTAAGCGTGCGCTCCTGTGCCTTGCCGCTCGGGTCACCGATCAGGCCTGTGGCCCCGCCTACCAGCATCACCGGCACCATGCCAGCATCTTCAAGCCGCTTGGCAAATACAATGCCCAAAAGGCTACCCACATGCAGGCTTGCAGCCGTCGGGTCGAATCCCATATAAAACAGGCCGCCTTTACGGTCTATGAGCGCCCGGAGCGCTTCTTCATCGGATATCTGATAGATCAGTCCCCGTTCCTTTAATTCATCCAAAATATGCATACCCCGTAGTAGGACTGCGGCCTTGATTTTCGCAAATCAAACCCATACAACCCTATAATTAAAATTAGTATATATCACATACCCATTCGCTACCAACTTGCGAAAATCATCGAAGACTGCCGCAATCTCACTACAGGGCACATGTGTGTATTGTATCGCAAAAGGCCGACCTTATGAAAGGGTTACGGCACGATGCGGATTTCTTCCTCCAAAACGATTCCGTACCGCCCAAGGGCCTTCTTTTTGGCGAGCTTGATCAAGCCGATAACATCGGCAAAGGTCGCATGGTTTCGATTGATGAAAAAATTGGGATGCTTTTCCGATATTTCAGCGCCGCCAATGCGCGACCCCTTCAGCTCAAGCCGATCGAGTACCGCGGCAACGGGGATCACGGGAAACGGATCTACCTTGATCGCGGCGGCAAACTCCTTTCGCACTTGCGGCGTGACGGATGCAACAGGAATGTTCTTGAATGTACTCCCCGCACTCGGATGTTCAAGAGGCTGGAATCGTTCGCGATACGCAATGCATCGCTCCACCTCCGCACGCACGGCTTGTTTGTCTCCCGGCGTGGCACGCACCACGACGCTCGCAATGATCTCGTTGCCGTTGCGCTTGAATACGCTATCGCGGTAACCAAACGCACATTCTGCAGCACTGCGAACGCGGCGCTCTACCATTCCCGCTGCGCGATCATAAAAAATGCTCTCCACTGAAACAACGCAGTCTTTCATTTCTCCTCCAAAGCAACCTGCATTCCCAAACACCGCACCGCCAACCGTACCGGGCAAACCGCCCGCCCATGCAAGATCGTTGAACCCCTGCGCCGAATGATATTGGACCGCATCCCGCATGGATGTTCCTGCGGAAATGCGCACGCCTCCCGCCTCTTTACGAATGCGCTTGTTCACATATTGCATGATCAGCCCATCGTAACCTCGTTCGGAAAAAAGCATATTCGTGCCGGCACCCAAAAAAAGAAAGGGTACATGGCGCGCAAATGCCCAACGAACGGCATCGATGATATCTTGTGCATTCTGCGGCTCGCAAAAATAACGGGCCTTTCCGCCAATCCGGTAATGCATGCGCCGTGCAAGTGAAATGTTCCTTCGAATAGCAATGCTCATAATTTCTTTCCGCTCCACCGCAACAACAACGCATTAACGGCAACGACCACCGTACTCAATGACATAAGCGCCGCCGAAACCGAAGGAGAAAGTACAAATCCCTGCGTATACAAAACGCCAGCGGCAAGCGGAATGGCGACCACATTATACCCCGTCGCCCAAAACAGGTTCTGCAACATCTTGCGATAGGTCAATCGGGAAAGTTCGAAAATCTTGGCGATGTCACGCGGATCGCTCTTTGCCAAAATGATCCCCGCGGATTCAATAGCGACATTCGTACCTGCGCCGATAGCAACCCCGATGTTCGCCTGCATCAATGCAGGCGCATCGTTAATGCCGTCACCAACCATAGCAACGCGATAACCTTGCTCCTGATATTTTTTTACCTTCTCCACTTTTTCATGCGGCGATATGCGAAAGAAATAATCGGTAATGCCGATTTCCAACGCAACCCATTCGGCAACCTCTTCGGAATCTCCGGTCATCATGACCGGCTTGATACCAAGGCGTTTCAGCGTGGCGATAGCCTCGATCGATTCCGGACGAATGACATCGGCAAGCGCGATGACCCCAATCGGCGCATCATCCACGACGACATACACGATGGTCTGCCCTTTACCCGCAAGCAATGCAACCTCTTGGCGCACTTCTTGTGGCATCTGATCGACGATCTTTGCTCCCACAAGCGTCTCTCCCCCCACCTCCACGCGAAGCCCGCGCAATGTACCCCGCACACCCTTGCCGGGTAATCGCTCAAAGCCGGTCACCGGAAACAATTCAATCTCGCGCTGTCGCGATTCCGCCACGATGGCGCGGGAAACAGGATGCTCCGAAGCGGTATCAACCGAAGCGGCAAGACGCAATATGTTTTCTTCGACACGGGATTCAACCGCGCCTTGCGCATCACCCTCGACAGCTTCCCGCTCGAATGGAATGATCTTATAAACGCCATAAGCACCGGTCGTCAATGTGCCGGTCTTGTCGAACAATACCATGTCAATGGTACGAGCCGCCTCAAGCGCAAGTCTATCCTTAATGAACAATCCATTGCGCGAAGCAAGTGAGGTCGATATGGCGACCACCAAAGGCACGGCGAGCCCAAGCGCATGCGGGCATGCCACCACCAACACGGCGACGATGCGGCCCAATATAAACGATGGATCGGCACCCAATGTACCCCAAACGACCGCGGTAGCCAAAGCGGTAACGATGGCGATCCCGGTTAAATAAGAAGCGGCTCGATCGGCAAGAATCTGCATACGCGACTTTGACATTTGTGCCTTGGCAACCAGCCGCATGACCCCCGCCAAAAATGTATCCCCGCCGATGTGGGTTATGCGTATGACCAATCGCCCATCTGCATTGATGGTGCCTGCAACGACCCCACTGTCGAGCCGCTTCGCAACCGGAGCGGATTCACCCGTGATCATAGCTTCATTGACCTGCGATTCCCCTTCAACGACCACGCCATCGGCCGGTATTTTCCCGCCCGGCTTCACCACGACCATATCGCCAAGATTCAATTCATTCAACGCCACAGTCTTTGTTTCTTTTCCTACAACAACCTCAGCGGTGTCAGGCAACAACGCGGCAAGCGCCTGCAATGCACGCTGAGCCGTATCAATTGAACGCATTTCTATATAATGCCCCAACAACATGATGGTGATCAGCGTTGCAAGTTCCCAAAACAGACCATGCGGATCGCCCACGGCGAATGCGTACATGCTATAGGCATATGCGTTGATGATGGCAAGCGATATAAGTGTCATCATCCCTGGAACCTTTGCGCGCAATTCGCGTACCGCGCCGACGAGGAAGATCCAACCCGCATAAAAGAATACGATGGATCCAAGCGCAGGCGGAAGATAGCGTACGCCAGAAAATGTGGGCATGGAAAAACCGAACAATGTCTCGGGGAGTTCGGAATACAATACGATTGGAATGGTCAACACAAACGAAATCCAAAACTTTTTCAAAAATGAACCGGCCGTATGGCCGGCATGTGCATCATGTGCCGGAGCCTGTTCGCCCGGCAGCGCATGATCAATGGAACCGCGTATGACAAGCGTCATGCCGCACTTCGGACAATTACCCGCATGCTCCGAAGAAACATCAGGATGCATGGGACAGGTATATTCGATTGCCGGATCGCTCAGAAGATCGTGTATCATACTATGTACAGTATACCTCATCAAGGCAATCCATTAAACAGGCCAACAAAAAAACAGCCCCAATAAAGGCTATTTTTGTTAAACACTATGCGAATCGCTTCCTAAAATACCGACTATATCATTTTTTATTGATATACTTCCACAATGCGGCGATGCCAAGCACCAATAACACCAGCACCAACAAAGGGATGATCCAGCCGAAAAAGAACCCTCCCCCACCCATCATATAATTATAATTCATCATGCTAATGCGTAATTGAATAATAAGAACATATGCGCCGTCTACACCCTTTGTGCAGACGGGGTTCGACCTTTTTCTATTGTTTACCTATAGTATACCACAAAAAATAGGCCACTTACGCGAAAAGTATCAACATTCAACATCGATGCCTTGTTGATTGCGCTCACACCATGACCCCTCCGCCGATAACAACGCCATCGGCGTCGTAAAAAACGGCCGATTGACCCGCGGCGACAAACCGTTGCGGCTCATTGAATTGCAAACGATACACATCGCCATCGGCGATCAACATGGCCGCAAACAACGGCTGGCGATAACGAATGCGCACCATGACCGAAAGGGACTTTGGACGCGCTATGGCATATGCACCCATAAAATTAAGCTCGCCAAGACCAACATCCGCATGTGCCTGCTCAAGCAGACGGTCATCGTGCGAAACCGTAACGATATTGTTTACGACATCTTTTTTGACCACAAAATACGCCGGTCCGCCCCCGACATGCAATCCGTGCCGTTGTCCAATGGTATAAAACCAAGCACCATCATGCTCACCCACCTTTATGCCATCACCGGTAACGATATCACCCCTCTGCTTCGGCAAATACTGCTCCAAAAATTCTCGCAATGATATCTTTCCCAAAAAACAAATGCCCTGCGAATCTTTTTTCTGCGCCGTCGGGAGTCCTGCGGCTGCCGCAATTTCCCTGATCTTCGGCTTTTCATAGGCACCGATCGGAAACAAACAATGCCGCAGTTGCTCCTGCGTCAATGTCCACAAGAAATAGGATTGGTCTTTATTAGTGTCAACTCCTTGTTGTAATGCATAGACCGTGTGCGCATGCTCATTTAAAATTTCAAATTTAAAATTTAAAATTTTTACATAGTGCCCCGTCGCCACATAATCAGCTCCCAACGCGAGCGCTTTTTGCAAAAATACGCCAAACTTGATTTCCTTGTTGCACATCACATCCGGGTTCGGGGTAATGCCGTTGCGATACCCGTTGACCAAATACTCCACTACAAACTGTTTGTATTCTTCTTCAAGATCGATGACATAAAATGGGATGCCCAAATGTTCAGCGACGCGCCGCGCATCTTCCGCTTCGCGGTCTTGGCATCCGTCCACATTATACCCTTTAATGAACGCTCCGATCACATCATAAATTCCCTGTTCGCGCAACAAAAAAGCGGCGACGCTCGAATCGACGCCGCCCGACATCATGACAAATACTTTCTTTCTCTCGTCATTCATAACTTCGACAGCCTACCAAATGCCGGCAGAAAAACAAGCCACACTACCAAACTAACCCATATTCCCGTATTCACTATCAAACTTGCGCTGTATTTACTAACGAGCTTCTTTTCTATTGAGCTATCAAGTTTGCCTGCTATTGAGCTTTTATCACTTCGCCTGTACGGATACGATTCCTTTAGCCGTTTTGATACCCCAATACCACACCTGCCCGGCAGGTCCGTAAACCGCCTCGACGCTCAAGATAGGTACCTGTTCATTCCATGGCGTCTGTCTAAACCTTCTGATTGCTTCTTCCTGTGATATGGTTTCGACCGGATAATCAGCCCCAGTTCCGACATACGGGATCTCCATCGCCGATGTCACCTCTCTATCGACGACTTCCACAACAAACCCCTTCCCTATAACATCCTTGGAAACAAAAACAACCTTCCATGCTTTCGACTTGTCGGTATCCCCGATGTCACCGGAATTGATTCGATCCATAAGAACATCGGGCTGCCACTCCCGCGCCCGAAGCAGTGCGATATCATATGCGTTGCGTCCATCGATCATATTCGGGTCGCCCGTAAGATACAACCTATTCCATGGGATGATTCCAAAAATGCTCAATGCGATAACAACAAGAACCACAGCTCCGCCAATACGAACACGCCGCTGGGCTGCAAGCTGTTTCATGCGCCCCTTAAGTTGTCCAAAATCAATTTTTTCCATACCAGTTTATATAATACTATCACGAATTATTCCCTCCTGCATTCCTTGTTAAGCTTCCCTTCTATAAAGCTATTGAGCTTTACTGCGGCGTCAACTGCAAGTCGGCGCCCGCGGTAATATTGGTCTTTGAACCATAGGTGGTATCAGGGCACGACTTCACGCCGCTCCCCGACCCTCCCGCCCAATTCGTCTGCGCGCATATCTTATTTCTCCACCGGAGCAGATATTCCCCGGTACTCAGCGTATCTCCGCCATCCGGCAATTGCACGGACACGGTTACCCATTGGGTCGATGGATCAAATGCGCCGCCGCTTGCCGTGCACAGCATAGTAGAGCCGCCCGTATCAGTGATGCCCGTGATGTCGCGTGTGGTCGCATCCCTGCAAACATTGGCAACGGTAACAGAGCGAACATAGGTCTTTGCACCGACGGCAATAGCGTCGTCTCCCGAAACAAGCGCCCATGCTCCCGACGCAACAACAGGATGATAATGCACGCCTGTTTTGTTTACATCATAGATATACTGCCACTGTTCGGTTGCGATATTTCTCACCGCGCCGATCCCTTCGTCAACAAGCCCGATACCGACATTGCGATCGCCTGAAACTTGGTTGCTACGCAAGCTCACATACACAAGCTGCGCCCCCAAAGAAAGCACGATGACCGCCGCCGATATCGCAAGAAGCGCCTCCATAAGAAGCTGTCCGCGCCGGCCATATGATTTGTCCCTTGTTAGTATGATCATATCAATAGGCGCTCCCCGTCGCGGAGATCGTAATAGTTCGCGTTTCATCAGGAGATGCAAGAATGATGGCGGTAGCGGTAGCCGTACCGCGAATGCGCTCAAATAAAACATCTGCAGTGAAATCAGAAGCCGGATCGGAAAAGGTGATCTGCTGGGAAAGATACACGGTGGATGCGATCGTCGTAGACGCAGCGGAAAAATCCGTCGGCGTGGAAAATACCTGATAATAGTCATCAACCCCATTGACGAAATGCACTCCCCATCGCACGCCGCCCTCTCCGGCCATGGCGCCTGCTTGCGCGCGCTTAAGATCGGAAATGACGCCCGCCGCCGTCGTATGCAACTCGATGTTTTTTATCACATTAACATAATACCCTGTCGCGATACTCCCGATGATGGCAAGGAGGGCAATAACAATAAGCAGCTCCAGCAATGAAAATCCGCGGGAATAGCCCGGACGAAACACCCTGCCATTCGTTTTTAAAGAAACAGTGCGTGCCATGCTCATACGAAGTTTCCCACGAGTCGATAGATCGGCAATAGAATGGAAAGCGCGATCGTACCAATGACAAGGCCCATCATCAACAACAGCATCGGTTCAAGGAATGTGGTGAGGTCTTTAAGCGTATGGTCGACCTCTTCATCATAGAAATCGGCGAATGTTTCCATGACATGTTGCAATGTGCCGGTCCGCTCTCCAACGGACACAAGTCCGATGAGAAAATGCGGGAATAAGACCGGGTACTGTTCCAGCGCCTTGGAAAGCGGTACGCCATTTTTGATCTGCACGATCGACGCAACGATGGCATTTTTATAATAGATATTTCCGACAGAATCGGCGGCAAGCTCAAGTGCCTCGATGATATGCGTACCACTGCCGATAAGACTGCCAAGCGTGCGGGTGAACCGGACCAACGCGACCTTATGTACCAACTCGCGCACAAAAGGCATCCGCATGAACGCCCACATGAAAAATCGCTGCCCCGCATCGGTCTTGCGGAAAAAAATGAAAAACCATACCACCACTCCCAGCAGAATAAGATCAAGCGTAATACTATAGGTAACGGCGCCGCTGATGCTCATGAGTATTTGGGTCGGCAACGGCAATTCCGCGTTGCTCTGCTTGAACACCTTCACAAGCCGAGGCAGCACAAAAATGAGCATCAATGTAATGACGCCGACGGAAGCAACAAGAAGAATGACGGGGTATGCGAGCGCGGATCGCACCTTGCGTAAAAGATTGTATTCCCGGGAAAGATGCCGCCCAAGCTCGTTCAATGTTTCTTCAAGCCGGCCCGATGCCTCACCCGCTTTGATCATCCCGACGAAGATGACCGGAAAATATTTTTTGTAGGTCGTAAATGTTGCCGAAAGCGGCTGCCCGCTTTTAAGATTATTTTTTGCATCATTCAAAATAGTGCGCATCAGCTCCTTGGTCGTATCGCCAATGAGAATGTTGAGCGCTTCGATGATGGTAAGCCCCGATCGCACGGTTGCCGCAAGATTGCGCACAAGCAAAATACGATCAACCGCGGTGATCGTCTCGAACAGCACAATACCCTTCTTTTTAGTGTCGCCCGCCAACCCCTTTTCCTGTATGGAAACGGGGATCATATCCTTTCGCGCAAGATATTCGACGACACTGTCTCGGTCTTGGGCATCATATTCCCCTTCGATGATTTTCCCGTATTGATCGGATGCTTCGTATGTATAGATCATAATAAAATATATTATTCGCGCACAACGCGCACGATCTCTTCAATGGTGGTTACTCCGCGCTCGACCTTATCCATGCCGTCTTCAAACATGGTGACCATGCCATCCTTGATAGCCTGCGATCGGATCTGAGACACGGGAGTTTCCTTTGTCAAAAGGTCTCGGATAGTATCGGAAACCTGCAGCAGCTCATAGATGCCGATCTGCCCGGAAAATCCGCTCCCGCCGCAAACCTTGCACCCTTTGCCCCGAAAAAGCATCTGCGGAGTATGTTTGCTCGCCTTGCCCCCGAGCAACGCGGTTTGTACTTCCACAAGCCGTTTCATCTCGGGAGTAATCGGGTAGGACTCGACGCACGAAGTACAGATCTTGCGCACCAGCCGCTGCGCGATGATCAAGTTTACTGTGGAAGCAAGCAAAAACGCAGGTGCGCCCATATCAAGAAGTCGCGGCAATGCCGAAGGAGCATCGTTGGTATGCAACGAAGAAAGCAATAAGTGTCCGGTAAGCGCCGCGTGCACGGATATCTCGACCGTCTCGTTGTCACGGATCTCGCCGATCATAATGATGTCCGGATTTTGCCGCAGTAGCGCACGAAGCCCATTGGCAAAGGTAACACCGGCCTTAACATTGACCTGGGTTTGATTGATTCGTTCGACTTCGTATTCGATCGGATCTTCGACTGTCGTAATGTTTACATCAGGCGTATTCAACAAATGCAATATCGCATATAATGTCGTGGTTTTCCCATGTCCGGTCGGACCGGTAACCAAGATCATGCCGTGCGGCTTTTTTATTTCATCCAGCACGATGGCCGTAGCGCTCCCGGAAAACCCAAGTTCTTCGAGCGTAAAGGGACGCGCAGAACTCTTCAAGAGGCGCATTTCGACCTTCTCGCCGTGCATGACCGGCATGACATTCACGCGCACATCGACAACAGTGCCAGCCTCAACCTCGAAACGAAATCGCCCGTCCTGCGGAATGCGATGTTCATCGATCTGCAGATCCGAGAGGACCTTGACGCGCGCTACAAGAATGGGCTCTATCGCTTTATTAAGGCTCAGTATTTCATGCAATACGCCGTCAATACGATAGCGGACCAACACTTCCTTAATAAGCGGCTCAAAGTGGATATCCGACGCATTGAGCGCGACTGCATTGTCGATGACACTGTCAACGATGGTTACGATCGGGACCGCCTCCGCAAGTTTCGCCACATCGACCTCTCCGCCTCCGGCAAGCAGCTTATCGACATTCTCGGATATGATCTCATTGAACTCAACGCCGATTTTTTTCTTATATTGGCGCAGCCCGAATCGCAAATTAGACGGCGTGACAAAATAAACATCAACCCACGCGGCAAGCTTTGCGCGTAAAAATTCGATGGTATCGTAATCAAACGGATCGGTCATAGCCACCTTGGCAATGTGCTCCCGCGCATCAAAGTCAAACACCATAAGCCCTTTCGACTTTGCATATCCTTCAGATACGAGCGTAAGCACTTCCGGCGCGATCGCAACGGTATGCAAATCGATTATCGGAGCGCCAAAATAAGGCTCCAGCAACTCCATAAGATACTCCTCGGTAAGTGCGCCTCTTCCAATCAAAACATTGGGCAACGATTGCCCCGAGCGGACTGCTTCTGCCTGCGCAGATGCAAATTCTTCATCGCTCACAAATCCCGACTCCTTTAATAATGATTGTAATGTTGCGTCGGTAATGTGCATAAATCGTTTCTATGTATACCATCAGTATACGGAAAAATACCGACATTGTCATCGACTGCCGCTCAGATGACCAAAGCCGTAAGATGCATGCCAATGATCGCCTGTATGCCAAAGAACAGCGCAATGATCGAAGCAATAAAAAAAGGCAATCCAAGAGTCGTGAATTGCTCCTTGAAAAAAATGCCGCGAATGGCGCTCAGCATAACGACAAGTAAAAATGTCAACGGGAAAAAAAGCACGAAATGAGGCCAGCCGACAACGATCGTCAACAGCATGCCCAGCTCGACTTCTCCTGTGTCAAAAAATCGTTCGTTTTTTCTTTGCAAAACGCTTAGGAGAAGAAGTACGAACAGCCCCACGCCAACTGCAATCAACGGATTGATCCAGAAGTGGGTCCACGCATAGCGGACAAAAACGAACACGCTTTGAATGGGCGGGAGCAACAGTTTTCCCATCGGATCCTGCGCCCATGCATAATACTGCAAACCGGTTTTTATTAGTGCAAATACGACGCGAAATCCAATGACAATAAACGCCAAGGAGAGGAAAGTTTTTCGACGAAGCGCTCCTGATGGAGAAGAAATGTAATTGACATAGCCAGCCCAGAAAATAACGGCAACAAAAAAAACGAGCGGGATCGCATCAAGTACTGACAGAAAAATTGGATTTAAAAAAAATACCGCCATATCAATAGAATTGATTTCAATACAGTATACCAAAAACAGCCCCCGGAATCCAAGGGCTGTTTTTATAAGAAGGAATGGCTAACTATTAGAATGCACCTGATGACGGCAGGATGGCGAGATCCGTTCCAACCTCATACAGCGTCGAATTGTTTCCTCCATCTTTCGTTGCGCGGTTGTCAGTCGTGGTAAACGCGATACTCTCAAGTTTTGCATCGAGCTCGAAAGTCAGTGGCGACTTTCTGCAGGCATACCGATAGTACAGGTCGGTATTCGCGGGAGTCGCTGCAACAGCAACCGTATTGATCGGATCAATCGGCATATTCGAGATCGGACTGCCGCCGACGATTCCGCTCAAGTTAACGGGAATCCATCCGGTTCCATCGGTAAGCGAACTGTTTGCCTCAGCTACTTGCGAAAAAGCAGTGAACCCGGTAACTATGCCAAATGTCAGCGTCGTTCCGCTGTCGATGGAAGGAAATATGGATTTCGTTCCTGACCCGCCGAGACACTTGTTGTTGCGGCTC
>C687J50192_1000285_pt1 | contig 23973 bp, 23 predicted proteins | sample RifOxyD1_FD_50192 | JGI IMG/M metagenome (IMG submission 50192)
TGGTCTAAAAAATTCTTCATTTATTTTTAACGGGCATCGTACTAAGGCAAAAGTCAATGATCCCACNGCTGCATTGAAATTAGTATTNGATTATTTAAAATCAGACATCCTCGGTTCTTTATCCGAGATAAATGCAGTAGGCCACCGCGTTGTGCATGGGGGAGATAAATTCTATAAGCCCACTTTAATCAATAAAAACGTGATAGATTCAATTCGCAAATTTAGTTCTCTTGCCCCATTACACAATCCATCAAATTTGTCAGGCATTATGGCATGCAAAAAGCTTTTGCCAAAAGTTAAGCAGTTTGCAGTTTTTGATACTGCTTTCCATCAAACTATCCCTAAAGAGGCCTTTCTTTATGGGATACCTTTGAAATATTATCGAAAGTATAAGATAAGGAAATATGGATTTCATGGTACAAATCATCAGTATATGTATGAGGAAGCTTGCAGGATATTGGGGAGAAAATTGAAAAAGGTTATTACCTGCCATTTGGGGAATGGTTCATCAGTTACTGCAATAAAAGAAGGTAAAAGTATTGATACTTCAATGGGATTTACGCCCTTGCAAGGATTAATGATGGGTACTCGCTCAGGGGATATAGATCCAGAAATAATAGAATACATAATGAAGAAAGAGCACAAGTCCATAGCACAAGTCATGCTTTTGCTTAACAAAAATTCAGGTCTCAAGGGGTTGACAGGAAATTCAGATTTTCGGCTCGTAGTTAAAAAGTCTATGAAAGGCGATAAGAATGCCAGTTTAGGATTAAAAATGTATTTATATAAATTGGAAGAATATATAGGTGCTTATCGTGAGCTTCTTCAGGGTTTGGACGCATTGGTCATCTCGGGGGGCATAGGAGAGTACAATCCATTTGTTCGTAGCAGAATATGTAAATCTTTAGGTATAAAAATAAATAAAAAAGCAAATGCAAAAAATAAAACAATTTTATCAAAGAAACCTGCAGTTTTAATCATAAAAGCAAATGAAGAGTTAATGATTGCAAGAAAAATTCATTCTAAAATCTGATCAATCCATTCTACAGGCCAGCCTTTATCCGCAAACATGGCGCGTATATCAATATTGGAATAGCCTTTCATTTTCGCTTCTTGCACAAGAACCCGAGCATTCAGCAATTTTATTTCATCTTCTTGTTGCTTCAGCACGTTTTCCCTTTCAGCAAGATTGACCATACGTTCTTCAAACTTCTTATCTTCAGCAGCTCTTTCAGCGCGCATTTCATTAAATAGTCTAGATTGTTCCTGAAGCGCATCGGCCTTTGTCTTTAATTCTCTTTCGAATCTTGAAACATGCTCTTCTTTTTTCTGCATTTCCGCATGCATAACATCAAGTTGGTGTTTAAATTTTAACATTTCTATTTTTTCAACACGCAATCTCTCAAGTGCAGGACCTGCATTTTTCTTTTCTTTCATGAAGGCCGCCTTGGCTCTATCCATCAAAGAGCTCTCATTATTCAGACTTAATAGCTGTTCTTGAATTTCTCTTTCTTTCAGTTCTAAGTTCTTCTTCGCAAGAACTATATCATGGTTCATATCAGTTATTTGCCTGAGTTTGATATCATTTTTTGATTTTATGTCAGCAATCTCTTTTCGCTTAAGCTCAATCTGTTTTTTCAGCTCCATTGATTCTCGATTCAACGATTTCAACTCAGTTATATCATTATTTACAACAATTTTTTTCTTTTCAAGCGCAGCGGTATTTGAAAGCACTTCTCCCTGCTGCTGGACAAGCTTCTCTCTTAGTTTTTTAAGTCCTTCTTCTTGCTTTTTATCCTTTGCAATGCGCTCTTCAACGCTTTTAATCATAGCATTAACTTCAATTTCTTTATCTTTTATGAAGTCCGTTTGACTCTTAATCTGAAGTTCTCTGCTTACAAGTTCTTTTTCTTTCTTTTCATTTATCGCTGTTTTAGTTTTTGCCTTCTTCAATTCCTTGTCAAGTGAATTTCTGTCGGCATTTATTTTAATTATTTTTTCTTTAATCTCTGCATCTAGCTTATTGAGCTTCTTACTCTGAGAGTTTACATATATCTCTTTTCTTTCAATGTGTTTGACTCTTGCTTTCATCTCTGCAAATTCAGATTCTCTTCTTTGTACTTCTTTTTCGCGCTCATCAAGCATAGCATCCCTTGCTAAAAATTTCTTTTCCACAGATTCTGCTTTCTTTATTTTTTCTTCAGATTCAATTATAATTTTAGATTTTTTATCAAGATCTTCTTCCTTAGTTGTTAAATCATTGTTAATTTTTCTCAATTCTTTTAATTTTCTGTTGAAATATTCCCCAATCTTCTTTACATGTTTATTTTTTTGCTTATAATCTTCAAGTTCATTTTTTCTGTCATACAATTCCTTTTCTCTTTGATCTAACATCCTATCTCTAGATTCAAAAATTCTCTTAACAGAAGCAATATGTTTTTCTTTATCTTCAAGTGTTTTCGCATAATTATTAATATCAGATTCTTTCTTTTTTAATTTAGCCGTTATTTCTCTCACTTCCAGTTCTCTTGCATCAAGGCGCTTCATTAAAGGCTGGTAATCTTCCTTGAATTTATGAAATTTTTTTATTTCTTCATCAAGAGTTTCTTTCTCTTTTGTTAGACGAATCTCTTTATCGAGCATTTCTCTTTCTCTACGTTTTACTTCGTGTAATTTCTTTTCAATCTCTGTGGCTTTGGCGTTTAACGTATGCATCTTATCAGAAACAGCTTTGTTAAGCGATTTTAACTGATTGTGCTTGTTAGAAATCCCCTCAGCTTCATTCTCCAATCTTTCAGCCTCGGTCTTCAAGAACGACTCACTTGGTTTTTCCGCCACAATTTCACCTCTTTAGTATAATAAAATACATATAAGTTAGTATTTATAAATGTTTTGAAATTATAAGGTTAACCGCAAGTTAACGCTAGGTTAACAGTTAAAACACCTCTCTATGAAATGCATTATTTAATTCGTTTTTGGCCCATAGAATGATTTTAGTAGGATTAAAATATTTTTTTTATTATTTTATTTGCTGCTTATGTTATTGAATTATAATTTTCTTGTCTGCAATCTCTCATACAAAAAAAGTCTAAAACAGAAAAAAATCGCTTATATCCTCAATTTTTTTTATAATCATATTAATGTTAATTTTTCAACCTTTGAGAGGCCAAATGCTTCAATATCATATTTATTAAATCCCTCAGCAAAGAGTTCATATCCCTTTCGGTCATAAATATAAATTAGATTTTTTGCCATAATAAATGTAACAAAAGGTTCTTGCCTGCACCTGAAATATTTAATCACAAGCTCTTTTCTTGGTTTTAATATCCCTTCTTCCATTACTGTCACATAAAGTGTTTGTCCATCATGTTCCCCATCAATAAATTTTTTTTCATTAGTAAAATTAAAAGCAAAGGGAATCTGCATTTTTTGCACAGGACTTAGGGCAAAATGGATTCTATTTGCGTAGAATCTTTTATCCGCTTTGAAAAGCCAATGATCCATCATTTTAATTGCCCTTACATCCAACACAAGGTCAGATCTTCTAAGGATAGAGTTCCCACTGTATAGCGCAACAACTCCCTTATCAGTCTTTAAATCCCCAGAAAATTCAAATTGCCTCTTATCCAGCTCATTTGTTATAATTTCACTCAGTGAATTATATGGTTTATATATCATTTATCTCGAGGCATTATTCTGAGTTTAAATAACTTTCGGTAAAAAATATAAAAATAAAAAAAGAAATCTATCTTAATCGTATTATTTCTTCGTTTAACAAATTTTCTCTCACTGCCTCGCAGGTATTTCCCACACAGGCGCACGTTGGAGGCATAGGGCACATCATCATGCACCGTATCAATGGGTTGCATTCAGCAATTATCGGACCTTGTTCAACATTAACACAGCCAAATCTTTCCCCACAACAGCTACAACTCGTAGCAGCCACTTTGCAATCTGCATTCGTATTACAGCTATAATCAATGTTTGGGCAATCATCCGCACAATTACAGGAATTTTCTCCTGGGCCACAATAGCTATCGCCACAATTAATGCAAGTTTTCTTTATACAGCTTTGCTCACATTCATCAACTGTTTCAAATGGAGGCAGAACCCCATCTGCACAATTGGCCCATTCAACAAGGTCGCATGCATTATTTTCAGCATTGTAATAATAAAGTGTTGCAACTACCACCGATTTGCATGTTCCCACGCTGCCTATTATATCACAGTCTGCGGGCTTTGGATTATCACAATCTCCATTAGCAGTTATTTCAGAAAAATCAATAGACTCTAATCCAGCGCAACATTTTTCTTCTGCCGATTCACTTTCTCCATTTGTTGCACAAGCACAGCCTTCATCAACATATCCATCGCAGTCATTATCAAGACCATCATCACATTCTTCAGTCACGGGATTAATTGCCTTATCACAGGTGCTCCATTTATCTGAGAAGCAGGTTTGCGATCCATACTCGCATGCACCTAAATCCATGCCACAATTTCTTATTGTATTATCATCACATCCGCAGTAAGCCATTTCAGTCCCTGAACTTTTGCATAGCTCGCCTGCTCCGCATTCATAATCGGAGAAACAGGCTACTTTTAAACATATTTCACTTGCACATATCTCATCATCTGCGCATTCATCATTTGAGGTGCAATCAACTGTTTGGATTGTAGCGCTCTGTGGAGCCCCATTTGAACTCCCCCCAGGTAAACCGCTAGGTGGAGGCAACGGAACAAAACCCCCGCTCTTAGTTTGAGAGCCAGGATTATAGATTACACCATTGCTGTCATAAGTATAAATGGGTATAATCTTTATATCTATAATTGAGCCTATATTCTGCCCGTATTCAAAGATATATTTTTTAATATTTAGTGGATTCAATGAATCTGCTATTGTAACAGCTATACTTCCGTCAGTTCCAGTTATGCTAGCTGTAAAACTGCCGACCGTAATACTGCCAACATTTTCTATTTCCACTTCTATCCTGTTTCCGGACATTAGTTTAGAGCCTAATATTTTTATATCTCCCTGAGCCATGACATTCATTTGAATTTCTTTCTCTTGTACGCCCGTTATTACTCCTTTGCTGAATTCTCCGCCCCAAACAAAAATACCGGTGGCAATAATGACTACAAAAGCAATCAGCAGAATAGTAGCAATTAAAGGGGATATCCCTTTTTTCATCTCATTGGTATTTATCATAAATCTAATTAAATAGATCCATAATTTATAAATTTTCTTGATTTTGGGGTGATGTGACCCAAAATAGACAAAAATCGAAACATTTATAAATCATTTAAATAACAAATGATAAAATCCAAATAATAAAGGATAAAAAAATGGCAAAAAAAGTATTAATATTAGAAAATCATGAAGGGTTAGACAAATTTACAAAATCTGCTTTTAATTTTTTAGTTAGCGGACTAAAAGATTTAGAAGATAAGGCGTTAATTTCTCTATCTATAGAGGATAAGATTGACGGAGGGATAGAATATATTCTTTCAAACAACGTTGATCTTGCAGTAATAAATACAAATTTTAGAAATAATAAACCTAATAAAGTGGTTGAATTTTTAGAAGAATTAAACAAAAGAGGAGCATATGTTGTAATCATTGGATCATGCGAATCGCATTCAGGGTTACTGCCGGGTAAACATTATTCCCACAAATCTACAACCTATAATCCCCGTTACATTATTAGTCTGATTGATAAAAAGTCGGATTGATAAAATCAATCCATGATTTTGTACATGTCAGAATCATGTATGGGGTCGCTTCTTCCGATATTGTACCCTAACTGCATAAATCTTTTTTCATAGGCATAGAATTTTCCCTCTTTCACAGCAGGACACCTTGAAGAGAATATAACCATTTTTCCAAATATAAAAATAGGGAAATTCTTGCAGGCTTCAGGCCTTATATTTTCTTTATGTATTGTGCACTTTAAATCTTTCAATTTAGGGCAGGTCATTCCTAAGTTCAAGGAAAATTTTCCGTCTTTAATCCTTTTAAGAAAATTATTCTTTTCAAAATCTTCAATTTTATTTGATGTAATCAATTTGGCCTGCGCTTCATCAAGCACTAAATAACCCTTTCTGCAGCAGTAAGCATTGCATTCTTTATAGCAGTATTCACTTATTTCATTTCTGGCTTTATCTGCTATCGTTTCAGCATCCATTTTGGTTTAACTCTATTTAAGTAGTATATATAGCTTTCTCTATTTTTTTCTTAAGAACCAGAGGCATATTATAGCTAAAACCAAAGGAGCAATGAAATAAAAATTGTTCATAGTTCCTCCGAATATCAGCGCTTTTTTTATCATAAGCACTTCCGCATCAAGAGGCATAATCTTTGCAAAGAATTGCATAATCTTTGGCATAAACTCTATTGGATAAAACATTCCAGAAAGCAAAAGTAATGGCAGTGTTATTATAAGGCTGAAAAGAACTGCGACGCCTTCTGAATCAGAAATTAGTCCAATCAGCACACCAATCAAAGTATTTACAAGCGAAACAAAAAGTAATGCTTTTAATAATAATATCCAGCCTATCTCATATCTTGCGCCAAATGCAAAAAATACTATGAGGATAAAAATAAATTGTGCGACCGCAACAGCAAAAAAGAACATTATTTTAGAAAGCAAGTATCCTATCATCGATGAGTTGCTTGCCCTTATTCTAAAAAATAGTTTCATCTTCCGATCATACATTACGCCTGTTGAACAAAGCATTAAAAGCATAAACATTGATAGCATTCCATACAAGGGGGCTATCCCGACATCTAATGTTTTATACTTTTCATAGACCCCATTAGCATTTGAAATTATTGGTGCAGTCACAAAAGCAGGATCAAGGCTTTGCATCCTTTCTAAATCCTGATCAACTCCTTTTATGCTCATCTTTAGATTGTTAAATATATCCCCCTCAAGCGCTTCTGAAATTCCAAGGGCTATTTCAGTTTTGTCTTTTGCAGAAGTGCTTTTGTCTTGAACTTCTTCAACCAATGAATAAACAAGCCTTTTCTTTATTGGACCCAAGGCCGAATCAATTTTCCATGTTGCAAGCGAAGCAACAGAAGGGTTACTATTATCATAATATATAAAAATCTCAGACTGTTTTAGATTAATCAGCCTCTCTGTAAATCCCCTTTCTATTACCAGCCCAAAAAGATATTTTCTATCTCGTATTTCTTCTTTTAATGTGCTTTCACAGTCAATATCAGAATTTTTATTAATATTAAATCCATCAAATCCATCCAAGGCTTCTTTTGTTAAGGCTGTGTTGTCATAATCACATATCATAATATCTAAAACTGCACCATTGCCTGTTAAGGTATAGATATATATGATGCTTAAAATTATCGGCAGCAGAATTGATAAATATAAATATTTCTTTTTTGTGAATAATAAATCATACTCCTTTCTCAATAAACCTATTACCCCGATGGGAAAAGTACTGACTATTCTGAAAAGTCTTCCAATCATTCTTGAATCACCTTCAATGACAATTCATCTAAATTTGGCTCTCTGAATCCTATCTCTTCATATTCAAGTTTGAGTTTTTCAAAATTTTTTGTCAAATAATTTTTCTGCCCTTCTCCTGTTAGTGCAAACATTAGATAGTTATCAAAGCTATCCAATATGGTTATATCATGTTCAGTGCAGTATTTTTTTAATTCCTCCAATTTGCTCTTGCCTAAGTTATGGAATTTAAACTCAGCGACATATCTTATTTTTAATTTCTCTTTTATTTCTTCCACTTTTCCCTTTGCATAAATTTTTCTCTTGTGCAATATTACAATCATATCTGCATGATGCTCAGCTTCGGCGAGAGCATGAGTTGTCATTATAATTGTTTTGTGCCTATTTTTTTGATGCTGCAAAAAGTGCCATAAAAGTTTTCTATTGGAGTAGTCTAAACCTACAAATGGTTCATCAAGGACTAAGATTGAAGGGTCATGCAAGAAAGATACTAAAATATTTAGCCTCACTTTTTGTCCGCCAGATAATTCTGAAGGCAAACGTGTAAGCCCCACATCTAAATGCAGTATTTCCATTAATTCTTTTCCTGCTTTCAATGCTTTATTAAGTGTAAGTCCATTTATCGCACCAAAGAATTCTATATTCTTTCTTATGCTTAAATCAGGAATTATCGCAAGTTCCTGCGGTACATAACCTATATCTTCCTTTGACAATGCCCTAGAAAATCCCAAAATAGAAATATTCCCCTTGAAGCTTGAAGTAAGCGCTCCGACAATCAGGTTTAAGAATGTGGATTTGCCTTCTCCCGATTTTCCAACTATTGCAACAATCTGGTTGTTTCTTATTGTTAAGTTTACATCTCTTAGTACTTCATTCTGGCCGTAGCTGAAATTCAATTTGCTGGCCATTAATGGCAGTCTCTTTCTCTTGAACCAGTTTTTAAAAAACATTAGAAAAATTATAATTAGAGGATATATAAATCTAACGATTTAAAATATTTTGATGGAAAGCTTTATTAAATGCGGTTATATTAGCCATAAAGGAATGGGAGAAGCAGATTTTTTAATTGTTGGCGCAGGTCCTTCTGGCCTTGCAGCAGCAGATTCGTTATCAAAGAAAGGTTATTCTGTTATTTTATTAGATCAGGGTTCTTCAATAGACCATCGTATCTGCAAAAATGCATCCGTAGACCGAAGTAAGTGCACTAATTGCCAGCCATGCAATATTCATTCAGGCTTTGGTGGGGCAGGTGGAAAATCAGACGGTAAGCTTAATTTGAATCCCTATATTGGCAAAAATCTTTTAAACTTAATAGAAGGAAATTCAATTGAAGATAAAGAAAAAACAGCTTACGATTATATCCACAAAGTTGATCAATTTTTTATTGATTGTGGAGCCCCAATAGAATTAAAATCAAAAGCAGACGACCCAAGGGCAAAGGAATTGGCAAAAAAAGCTCGAAAATTAGGATTGGATTATATGTTAATTGATCAGAAGCATATAGGATCTGATAAGCTAATTCAAGTTATGAAGAATATGTATGCCCGGCTTCAATCTCAGACAGTCAATATTATTTTAAGAAAAGAGATAGCCGATATCATTTTTGATAATGGTTCTTGTTTAGGTGTTGTACTTAAAGATAAATCCGAAATAAAAGCGAAGCATGTTCTATTAGGTTTAGGCAGAAGGGGCGAAGAATTTCTTAAATTTTTGGGAAAAAAATATTCATTGAGTTTATTGCCTTCCCCCGTTGATATTGGTGTAAGAGTTGAAACACTAAATGAGGTTATGGAAGATTTGACCTCTGTTACATATGATCCAAAAATAAGATGCGGATTCTGGAGAACATTTTGTACAAATCCCAGTGGTTTCGTAGTAAGGGAGCAGGGTGACAAGTTTGTAACTGTAAATGGTCACGCTGAAGCTAATCGCAAATCCATTAATACCAATTTTGCACTGCTTTGTACAATTGAACTCGAAAAACCAAAATCAGATACTTATGACTATGCCGCCCTTATTGCCGGTTTATGTTCTAATGCCGGTGGAAAAAAGCCTTTGGTACAGACTATTGCCCGATTTATGGAGCCAAGGCCCCATAGATCAACAATAGAGGAGATATTTAGATACAAGGGGATTAGACCTACACTTACAGATGTCACTCCAGGAAATCTATTTAAGGTATTAACTGGAGAGATTTTTTACGGTATAAGGGATGCAATGGAAAAACTAGAAGAGCTCGCACCAGGCTTGTGCAAAGAGCATAATACCCTGATGTACGCTCCAGAAATAAAATTCAACGCATATTTGCCCAAACTTGATAGTTGTTTCCAGTCAGAAATCAATAATCTATTTTTTATAGGGGATGTTAGCGGCAGAACAGGCAGCATAGTCACCGCAGCAGCAATGGGTTTTATTCTTGCGGATAAATTTTAGTAGCCCATAAAAGATACTTTCGCTTTAGACATTGTCTCATAGAATTTATAATCCGGCTTCTTTTTTTTAGAATCGAATATCACAAGATCAAGCCCTTCCCAAAAGAGAAACCATCCACCTGGCTCAAGAAGCACAATCATGAATGACGTTATCAGACTGCTATCCCCGAATTCATACAGAATAAAAACTGCAAAAAACATCAGGAATATTCCCGAGATTGTGAAAATCCAACCCTGTTTTAATATTCCTCTTTGTTCAATGGAAAGAATCTGGTGGTGTTTTTTAAAATGTTCCTTTAGCCTTTTAATAATAATTGATTCATGGTAAGAATCTCTTTTCTTATGGGGCAATAGTAATTTTAATTCAGCTACACCAAATTCTCGGTCTCTTACGGCCTTTTTAGATTCAGTTATGAAATCATCAGATAACCCTTTCTGATTATAGGGTCTTGGATCAAAATCCGAAAAAATCTCATCATATTCATCCAAGATTAAAGCAATTTCAGACATACGCACTAATTTTTCCTTCTCTTCCAATATTTTTCCACCAATTTTCACATAATTATGTATATCAAACATATATATAATGCTTTTCATAAAAAATTATTCCTGCAAAATGTGTAATTATTCATTTTTACTACTGGAAATATACAAATTTTACCAAAATCTTTAAAAAGTCCAAAATCTTGTCTAATAATCTAAAGTGCACAATAATTGCCCGATGAGGACGTAATTAACAGCAATTTAGAAGGCTGTTTCATCACATGATTCGGGTCAACCTGATTACACAGATGAGTAACACAAGAAATAATTCGTACACTAATTGCGAGGAAGGTGCATGCAAAATCACAAAGAAGAAATCGATTACAGGTACAATTTTAAAGTCTACTTTGGACTTCTTTCTAGGTATAAATTTATAATATTTTTCCTTCTAACATCAACCCTCATTGTTGAGACCAGTTATACTATTGTAAATTACCTTTTTAAGAGAGTAATCGATGATGGTACGGCGTTTTCAGCAGGAGATTTAGCAAAGGCAGATTTTGTTAATGTTTTAATTTTTATACTTCTTTTTTTCTTAGGTGTCCTTGTAATTAGATTTATTGCAAAATGGACCGAGATTCATCTAATCAATCGTTTAGATGCCCATATGATGGCTGATGTAAAGAGGAAATATTTTAATCACATCCTTAGCCTATCTCATAGTTTTCACACCGGCCATAAGACTGGTTCATTGATTTCAAGATTAATCAGAGGTAGTGGGGGCATTGAGAGACTTACTGATGTGATAGCGTTTAATGTTATGCCTCTTGTTTTTCAGCTAGTTATCGTTGTAGGTTCGTTAGCTTATTTTGACTGGCTTTCGGCTTTGGTTGTTCTTACAACGGTATTTTTATTTATTGTCTATTCTGTGTTCTTTCAGTTCAGGCAGCAGAATGCCATAGCTATCGCTAATCAAACAGAAGATGCTGAGAAAGCAAACATTAGTGATTTCTTTACAAATATTGATTCTATAAAATATTTTGGAAAAGAAAGCAAGATTAAGCGTGTTTTTTTCAAATTATCAGAGAATACTCTTATTACAGGTATAAGAAATTGGGATTATCATAGATGGATAGATGCCGGTCAAGTTTGTATAATGGGTTTAGGGACATTATTTTTAGTTTGGCTGCCCTTACTTAAGTTTTTGGACAATCAACTCTCTATCGGCACATTAGTTTTCATTTACACAGTCTACGGAAATTTAGCGGGTCCTTTATTCGGATTCGTCTGGGGCATAAGGAATTTTTATCGGGCAATGGCTGACTTTGAAGATCTGTTCAAGTACGGCAAGATTGAGCAAGAGGTTAAAGATGAGCCTGGAGCAGATAAGTTGAAGGTTCGTGAAGGGGGGATAACTTTCAAGAATGTTTACTTTGGCTATAACAGAAAGAAAGAATTATTTAAAAATTTCAATTTGAAAATTCCTAAAGAGAAAAACGTTGCATTAGTTGGTCCGTCAGGTTGTGGAAAATCTACCTTGATTAAATTATTATATCGTCTGTTTGATGTGCAGTCCGGAGAAATCTTGATTGATGGTAAGAATATCAAGAAGTTCAAGCAAGAGTCATTAAGGTCAGCATTCAGCATTGTTCCTCAGGAATGTGTTTTATTTGATGATACCATATATAACAATATTAAATTTTCAAAGCCTGATGCGACTTATGAGGAAGTAATGCGTGCCATGAGATTTGCGCAATTAGATAAAGTCGTTAAAAGATTTCCCCAGCAAGAAAAGACTATTGTTGGTGAGCGTGGCGTAAAATTATCTGGGGGAGAAAAACAAAGAGTGTCCATAGCTCGTGCTCTATTAGCCAATAAGAAAGTTTTAGTTCTCGATGAAGCAACTTCTGCATTAGATTCGGAAACAGAGCATGATATTCAGAAAGCATTAGAGAAGCTTATGGAAGGCAGAACTACATTAATGATTGCTCACCGCCTTTCAACAATTATGCTTGCTGATCTAATTGTTGTTATGGATAAAGGCAGAATCGTTCAGATTGGAAGGCATAATGAACTAATCAGGCAAGAAGGTATGTATAGAAAACTTTGGAATCTTCAGAAAGGGGGGTACATTAAATAAAAATTATTTTTTCATTTTAATATATCCTGTATTTTTTTCTCTAAATTTTTTTTGAAAGCGATAGCAATAGGTTCATAAGACCAGAGCATCTCAAAAAAATAAAAAGATATATAAAGATTTAATGTTTTATTTCAAATGGTGAACTAAAATGGAAGAAGAAGAACAAAAGCAACAAACTGCTGAAGAAGCAGAAAATTCGCAACAGGAATCAACTCCTGAAACGGAAGAAGAAAAGAAGAAGAAAGAAGAACAGAAAAAAAAGGAAGAAGAAGATAAAGAGTCTTCCTCCGAACAACAAAACTAAACTGATAAGTTTTGTTGAATTTTTTGATCAGGGTATAGGTGGGCGGGATTACATTTTATCGACTGGAGCACCATTACATGAAAAATGTGTTTTCGTTTTGTTTTAAATAAAATTTAATTACAATTAACATCAATCCAAATTAAGTCTAAATGAGCATAGAGAAAAACAGGGTAAAAATTTCAAGTTGTGAGTTCAAGCCTATATTAGATTGCCTATCACGAAAATTGTAAGTATCCCTAAACTATGTAACAAATATGCAATTATCATGAATTTTTTAATAGACATTGTCTTTATATTTGCCATCATGGTTACGCCAAATTCAGTAGGTAATGGAGAGGCTATTAAAAAACCTGCAAATGTGGGGAATATATGTTTATAGTAACGACCAAATAAAGTTTTTTCTTTTTTTGAAAAATACTTAATTATCTTTTCTTTTTCTAATTCCTTAATTTCACCAATAAATGAATATCTAACAAATTTAAAAATAATTAAATCACTTAATAAGGCACCAAATCCGCCTATTAAAACGGCTAAAACAATATTTTGTTCTTCTGCAAGAACTAACAATACTGCTGTTGATGGTGCGGCAGTAAAACCATACGCATAAAATAACCCGCCTAAAAAAGTTCCAAAATAACCCCCGGAGGTTAGAAAATTATGAAATGGGACATAATTTCGACCCTCATGAAATACCACTATTGCAATGAGGATAGTAATAAAAAAAATTATTAATCGGGGGTATTTTACTTTGAATTTCATGTTATCCACAATTTAAATCATTATAACTTAATCTTTAATTATATAATTTAATAGGTATTTAAAAATTGTCATTTTTAGTTGGGTTTTTAGAAAACATTATAAATTATTTGTTCTAATATTAAATATGGGGACTAAATAATGAAAAAACAAAAATTAGGCATTTGGCTCGCCTATATCATGCAATCAGTTATTTTGGTATATATTGTTTTGGCTTTTATTAAAAGGGATTATCTAGATGTATTTGGAGGGATTATCGCACTTTTTATTACTTTTTTGCCTTTAATTTTAAAGAGAAAATGGAGAATCACACTCCCATGGTGGCTTAATCTTTTAGTAGTTTTTTCTTTATTTCTCCACATGGGGGGGCAGGTAAGAGAATGGTACATACTATTTTATCCCTTTTACGATAAATTTGGGCATTTTGTTGGTTCTGCAACCATTGCTCTTTTGGGTTTTGCATCTGCATTGATTGGGGAGAAATTTTCAAATATAAATCTCAATAAAGGACAAATGATATTTTTTATAATCATTTTTACTATGGCGATTGGATCTTTTTGGGAAATCGGAGAATTTATATTGGACCAAACAATAGGAACCAATGCGCAGCATGGATTGATTGATACAATGCAGGACTTAATTTTTAATTTTTTTGGGAGTTTGATTATAGCCTTTATTATTTTTCTAAAGATTGATGAAAGGAAGAAGATGGAATTAATAAAAAAATTATGGGTACTAAAATAAAACATAAGTTGTTATTACCCTTTGAAAATTCGGTTCAATCACGAATAGGAAATAATTTATTTCCATAAGGTATGTTAATTACTTTAAAAATCCTTTTAAGTTCATCGTTCAACCCCAAGAAGAAGTATTAAGGAACAATTCTAGTTGTTCATTACATTATATATGCTCTAAATCAAAAAACTTCGTCTTATTATTAATATATTTTAACAAATCAAAAATGATTACTAAAGATAAAGATAAAACTATTACTACAAGTAGCCCATCAATGCCTAATGGCACTGTTTCAAATACCTTATTGAGTGGGGAGTAGATTATTACAAATGTAGCAATCAAAGATATTGCAGAGGCATAAACTAAGTAGGGATTAACTATCAACCCCCTGTTCAAAACTCCTTTTCTATATGACCTGAAATTAAATGCAGAAACTATTTCTAAGCCAATGAGGGAGAATAAAGCTACAGATCTTGCATATTCATGAGTCTCTCCTAAAATATTAAACACTAAGAAGTAGGAAGATAGGACAAGTAATGTAAGCAAACTTCCTGTAAAAAATAGCAGAAGGAATAACTTTTTATTAAGTATTTCTGAATTTTTTCTTGGGGGTTCAGTCATAGAATCATTTGATGGCGGATTTAATCCCAAGGTAATTGCAGGTAAATTATCTGTTACAAGATTCATAAAAAGAATCTGCAAAGCAANTAAAAGNGGGNTTTGCCACCCTAAAAATGGAGATAATAGGACTCCGATAAATANGATTAATAGTTCTGCAAGGTTGCAAGAAAGCTGGTATGTGGAAAATTTTCGGATATTTTTAAAAATAGTTCTGCCTTCACTAATTGCTGACACTATCGTGCTGAAATTATCATCCTTTAATGTTAAATCTGCAACTGAACGGGATACATCTGTGCCGTTTTTTCCCATAGCAATTCCAATATGTGCTTCTTTTAATGCAGGAGCATCATTAACGCCATCACCCGTCATTGTAACAATTTCTCCATTAGATTTTAATGCTTTTATTATCTTTAGTTTGTGTTCAGGCTTAACTCTTGCAAAGATAGTTATTGTGTTTATTATTTTAGCTAACTCTTCATCAGACAGGTTGTCGAGTTCAATTCCTTCCATTATTTTTCCATGCAATCCAATCTCTCTTGCAATGGAGAGGGCAGTTTCTTTATTGTCTCCAGTTATCATATTAACCTTAATTCCAGCACTATGGCATTGAATAATTGCTTCTTTTACCTCTTCACGAGCAGGATCTTCCATTCCAGCGAAACCAAGAAATACTAAATCCTCTTCAAAATGATCTTTTGCAAATGTGTTCACTTGTTTATAGGCAAAGGCTATCGTTCTTAATGAAGTAGAAGCCATGCCCTTATTATATTTAAGTATGTTCTTTTTTTCTAAGTCAGATAATTTATAAATTTTCTTATTTTTCTGAATGAATNTGCATTTTTTGATTAAATACTCCAATGCCCCCTTGGAATAAATAATCTTTTCATTGTTTATTTCGCATAATACAGACATCATTTTTCTTTCAGAATTGAATGGAATCTCTTGGACTCTTTTAAATTTTATATCTTCTTTAAAGAATCCTGCTTTTATGCCCGTAATCAAAAGTGCAGATTCCGTAGGGGAGCCGATTGTTCTGAACTCCATGTCATTTCCCGTTCTTTCTATTATTGAATCATTACATAGAACTGCGTTATATAACAAATTTCTTAAAACTGGCTCAGCATTAACATTTATCTTTTTGTGATTATATAAGAAATCTCCTTTTCCTTCATAACCTGTTCCTGTAACGTCATATACTCTGTTATTCACAAAGATTTTTTTGACTGTCATTTCTCCTTTGGTTATTGTTCCGGTTTTATCAGCGCAGATTATTGTTGTCTCCCCAAGAGTTTCTATTATAGACATTCTATTCACTATTGCATTTTTTTTAGCCATATGGTGTGCGCCTGTAGCTAATGTAGTTATTAACACAACAGGAAAACCTTCTGGAAATGCCGAAACTGCCAAGGCAATAACTAAAATTAGGATACTAAGAATTACTTCTTCATTTAATACGGTGCTTCTTGAAATCATAATTAAACCAATCAAAACTGAGATTATAATGGCTAAAAAGACCATATACTTTGCAATCATATTGACTTTTTTTTGCAGAGGCAATTCCTTTTCTGTGGATGATATCAATCCGGCAATTTTTCCAAATTTGGTATTCATCCCTGTATGTAAGACTTTTGCCATGCATCGACCATTTACAATGTATGTCCCCATAAAAACTAAATTTTCATCCGAATATTTTTTTTCAGAACCAATTTTTTTGCTTACTTCATTTGATTCTCCAGTTAGAACAGCTTCATTTACCCGCAATTCCTTTTCTTCAATTAATAAGCAATCAGCGGGAATTTTGTCTCCATTTCTTAAAAGAAGTATGTCTCCAGGGACAATATTTACTGATCTAATTTCTTGTTCTTTTCCATCTCTAATCACTATGGAAACAGGAACAAGCATGTTTTTCAAGGCACTAATTGCCTTTTCGGACTTATACTCTTGAATAAACCCAGTAAATATAACCATCAAGATTATCACAAGAATTGTATATGCTGTGACAGATTTGCCTATAAAAAAAGAAAGAAGCATTGCACCTAAAAGCAGATATACAATGAAATTGCTTTTTATCTGCCGAAATAAAATCTTTAAAGGGGAAGTCTTTGAAGTATCTTTAATTTCATTCAGACCATATTTACCAAGCCTTTTTTCAGCCTCCTTATTAGTTAGGCTTCTTTCTTTATGCATATATATCTATACAAATAGGATATTTATAAAAACTTTGTTTTTTTTAAAAAAGATTTTGTTTAGTCGCTCTATTACTCCGTTCTTAGTTTTTCGTTCTCGTTAAAATTGTCCCCCCTTCAGTTCGTTAGCTCTCTTTTCCGATTGGATTTAACATCGGAATTTAACGAAGTTTATTTTTCAGAGCGGAGTGAGGCTGAGGCAACCCACAGTTGAGACCCTCGAAAAATAAATTTGGGTGGAGAAACCTGCAAGATTTCGGAACCGTTAAATTCCTGTTAGTTTCTCCGAATGAAATGAGGATGAGATTTTAATGCAATGTTCGGACGAAGTCCGAAAAATCTCGAGTAAGCGGGCGAGCGTCTTTTAGGGCAGGGCTGTATAAACTCCAAAGTAACAAATGATAGAAAACTTTATAAAGAATCCATTATTACTCAAAACTATGGCAATAGACGAATATGTAACTCAAACTTATCCGATTGAATGTAAAGGTAGAAATGAAGTTGGAGATGAAGTTTTGGACACTCCTGTAAGTGTCAAGGTTAAAATAGATAAGAGTATGGGAAGCAACATGATTTCAAGTAATGTTGAGTGCCCATACAACACGGGTGGACATGGGCAAAGATGTAAAGCTTCTCATCCTCAAGTTGATAAGGTTGGAAAAGGTGTTGGGTGCCCATATAGTTTTGATATTCCATATGCACTTGAAGTAAAAAAGTAAGCCCTGCCCTATTTATCAATTCTTCAAAATTGAAAATTTTGACTAACTTTTAGCTCGCCCGCTTATTGGATTTAACATCGCGACTTTATAAACTTCATGAAGTAAAAGTTAGGTGGAACGAGCCGAAGGCGAAGTGGAACCTTGAAACGGCTGTTAAAGAATTGAGGCGAAGCCGAAACTAGTTTAGACCAAACCAAAAGCTTTATAAATAAGTTGGACTTATTCTAACTTAGGTGAACTAAAATGGTACAAGCATTAGTGCAAATTGATGATAATACAAATCGTGTTTTAAACATAGTGAAAGCGACATATAATCTTACTGGCAAAGGCGAGGCTATAGAATTTGTTGTTGGTAGATATATTGAAGAAATGGACGAACCAGAATTAAAGCCTGAATTTATTAAAAAAATGATGGTCATTCAAAAGCAGAAAAGTATTAAAGTTAAGAATTTTGCAAAGGAATACGATTTAGAATAAAATGTATGAACTTCTAATTAAGCCTGAAATAGATAGGATATTTAGGAAGCTTGCTAAGAAAAATAAGAAGCAATTATTACAGATTTCTAAAAAGATAGAGGAAATTAGAACAAATCCAAACCATGAGTATAAACATCTGCACAGCCCTTTGCAAAATTTTTGTAGGGTGCATATAGACAAACATTATGTCTTAATTTTCAGAATTATTCATGATGAAAAGGCAATTGAAATTTATTATTATGATCATCATGATAATGTTTATCATTGGAAACCTTAGGTTTGGTCTAAATTTTCTTTAACATCGCGATTATCTGAAGTTTCACAAAGTGAAATTTGGGGATTTTTCGCAGGAAAATCCCAGATAATCGCGATGTTAGGCGTCCCGAACGAAGTGAGAGCCTGCAAGGCGTGGCAAAATTACGAAGTAATTTTGAGTTCAGAAGGTCACTCGGTGGTGGGACGGCGCACGCTTTTTTCTAAAATTCCTGCTTTTTCTAAAACCTGGCGAGGCGTGTATTTATAAGGATGTATTTTACCTAATGCTTTTAATGCTTCTTTTTTAGTAATGAATCCCACGGTTACTTCTCGTGCCAATCTTGTACTATCTGGATGAAATTCTAACAATCTTTTTGCCATTCTTTCTGTAGATCTTGCATATAAACAAGAATTAGAATTTGATTCAATAAAATCTTCGCCCTTTGGTGGTTTCCAATCAAGTTTATCCAATATCTTTTTAGTATCTTTGCTATTTCTTTGAAGTAAAAAAGGGAGATGGAAAACAAATACTGGCGGTTTATTTTTTGTAGGCTGAAGTTTTCTTACCCCAGAAACTTTGTAGCCTTTACCTTTCTGTGCTGCACTAAGGTTTGTCCACTCATTGATCCCCAATATCATCACATTTACTCCTCGTTTCAAAGCCTCTCGGTAGTAAGACCTAATAACCATTCTCCTACATAACTGACACGTTCTTACAAAGGCGGGAGAATGTTTGCACTTAACCGAATAATGTTCCCTCCCAGTTTTGTAATATTTCTTGAATTTAATTTTTGTTTCAAGAGTAAATGGTTCTTCATAAAGATTGACTGTTTTTTTATATGAGTCTAAATCTATCTTTCGAATATATTTTTTTATACTTATGACTTCATAGTCTACATTAAGAAGCTTTGCCGTTTCTCTTGCTCTCGGGATGGTTGTTTCTGGAAGATATCCTAAATCAAGCGTTACTGCAAGGGGCGTAAAACCCATTTTTTTAATCGTGTACAAAGTAGCAGTACTATCTTTACCTCCCGATATTCCGACTAAAAGGTCATATTTGCCTTTTCCGTTGCCCTTAAATGACTTAAGAAAATCTAATTCTCTTTTCAAATGATTCAAGTCAAGATTCTTAATATAAGAACTACATATATTACAATAACCCTTTTTATTAAATGTTATTGAGGGGTTTTTACCGGTATTAACACACCTTTTGCACATTTTATTCCAACTTTCAACTTTTGATAAAATCTTCTTAGAAACTTGCTCAACATTATTTGTGTGAGTATTAATAACTAAATCCGCAACATTTTCTATTTCTTTTGTATTGTACAATTTTTGTTCAATTTTTAATTCTTCGAGTGCTTGCTGTTTAGTATACCCTTTTTCTTTACATAATCGGTTTACTAATTCATTCTGATTTGTTTTAAGATAAACAACCAAGTCATTATGTAATCTACAATATTTTGCATTATCTAATCCTCGTAATCCTGTGAAGATTACAGATTTATACTTGGAGTTTTTTACATAAATCTCGTGTAATGCTCTTGCAATAAAATCTGAAGAATAATTTTCCTTCAAGAGGCTAAATGTCTTTCTGGCTTCTTCCCTACTTATTTTTTTATCTCTCTTTTTAAGTTTAGGTAGTTTACGTAATAAATAATCTTCAGAAGGTAATTTCTCAAAATTTGATGCAATAGGGAAGATTATTTCTTTTGAAGCCTCTATTAGTTTAAAATTACCTTTCTTTGTCATCTCTTCTGAAGTTTTTGTTTTGCCAGTACAGGGCTCTCCAAAAATTGCAATTCTGTTCATACTATATTGATTAATCCTGTTTTTATTAAAGTTTGTGATTGGCGCGCCGTCCGTCTGGGTGGGTGGTCGGGGGAAAGAATAACCTTCTGAATTACGCCTAACATCGCGACTAAAAGAACTTTTGAGCGCTAATGCTTGAATTATTTATCAATGTCGTTAATGTCAGTTAATGCCATTCAAGGCGGAGCCAAAAGTTGGACGGAGACCGCAGGTCGGAGTCTTTTAGTCGCTGTTTCTTGAGGGAGCGCAGCGACCGGTAGTTTTCAAAAATCTGCGTGATTTAAAAGTTAATGAGAAAACATTTATAAACAATGGTTGAATTATTAAGAAAAAATTAGTCGGAGGATAAGAAAATGAATGCGATAATAAAGACGTGCTATGAGGAAAGAGGTTTTGGTTCTCCAAATTATGTTTGGTTTACAGATAGAGATGTTTCTCATTATGAACAAAGTCTCGCAAAGATTGTAGAAGCAGATTGTAATGTTTCGTTAAATCTAGAATTAGCGCTTAAATTTGAAGATGGTGAGATTGACACTTGCGAATTGAGAGTACAGGATGCTTTAATGCTTCTTAAAAACATACAATCCCGTTATTATTCAGACGTAATTGGCAAAGATGCAGTGATTTACAGAGATGATTGTGAAAGAATGAAATTTATTTTTGTTAAGTAAATAGTTCATTAATTTTTTCTTTTTAGATTTTTGAAAATTCGCAAGAAACATCGCCGTTTCATGAACTTTTACGAAGTAAAAGTTAGGTGGAACGAGCCGAAGGCGAAGTGGAACTTTGAAACGGCTGTTAAGTCTTGTTCGGGGAGGATATTGTTTAAAAACTGCTAAAATCGTGAAATCTAAAGAAAAATTTATAAATAATCTATAACTAAAAGATTCTGGAAAGAGGTAGGATGAATGAAAATGGAAGATAAATGGTATAGTAATGGTTTGTCTGCTGAAGAAGCAAAAAAATTGAAAAAGAGTTATGCTAGAGTAGGAAAATCTAATTTTGGAATTAACGATAGAGATGTGCTTGCTCTACAATTTGGTTTGAGATATGAGGATGGTAGTGGTACTTTTTGGCAATTAACCGATTCAGAAGACATATATTCTTTTCTTAAAAAAACTCAAGTTTATGAAGTTTCAAAATTAGAAGGGAAAGTTGTTGAGGCTTTTCATGATGGGGATATGCTTAAGGGATTAAGTGTTAATGAAAATTTGATTTAAATTTTTCTTTTTTATTATTGTCCGTTTTCCGAATTGGACTTAACATAGCCGTTTCATGAACTTTTACGAAGTAAAAGTTAGGTGGAACGAGCCGAAGGCGAAGTGGAACCTTGAAACGGCTGTTAAACTTCTTTAGTCGAGCCGAAGGCGAGATGTCACTTCGAAAACCAAAAGATTTATATAGGTGGTAAGATTAATCTTACTGGGTGAATAAATATGGATATTGCTATAACAAAAATGAGTTCAAAAGGACAAATTGTAATCCCTGCAGAAATGAGAGAAAGTATAACTGAGGGAGAAAAATTGGTTATTATTCAAAGTGACAATCAATTATTATTGAAGAAGGTCACTGATTTAGATAAGAATTTTGAAGAAGAATTAGAATTTGCAAAAAGAACTGAATCTGCATGGAAAAGTTATAAAAATGGTGAATTCAAAAGTCTTGAACAAGATAAGTTTTTGAATGAACTTGAAAAATGGTGATTGTAGAATTCGTTAATTCTTTTGAAAGAGAAATCCGAAAAATTAAGGATGAATCTATAAAAGTGCAAATTAAAAAGCAAATTCAAAAGATTATTTTTTCTCCCGAAGTTGGTAAGCCTATGCGATATGCTCGAAAAGGGACTAGAGAACTTTATATTACCCCCTATAGATTATCATATGCATACATTAAAGAGGAAGATAAGATTATATTTTTAGATATTTATCATAAAAAAAAGCAATAGTTTTTTCGAAGTGATGGGGTTTAACACCTATTAGATAACCTATTGCGCCTCTTGCCCAACGGTTTTCCCAAATTTTCCTGAAGGATTTTCGGTTTTAATTTAGTAACGCATTTAAAGAAGTTCTCTTTCACAGCAAAGTATGGAAAACTACCTGAACGAGCTTAAACTTAAAGGATTCAGTCCTAAAACAATAAAATGCTACACTTATCACATTGAGAAATTTCTTAAAACCATAACAAAGAGTAGAGAATTAATCACAAATCAGGATATAAAAGCCTACCTGATTAATTTAATTAATGAAGGATATACTTCAAGCACAATTCGCTTAACAGAAGCAGCCTTAACCTCATTCTTCAAAAAATTAAAAATTGAAGATCTCCCAAGGCCAAAGAAAGCAAAAACCCTGCCAAAGGTTCTAAGCAAGCAGGAAATAAAAAGTTTAATTGATGTAACAGATAATTTAAAGCATAAATTAGCCATTGAATTATTGTATTCTTCTGGCATGAGGGTAAGCGAAATAATAAACTTAAAGAAATCTGATATAGATATAGAAAAAAATAGATTATTTGTAAGAGCAGGAAAAGGGAATAAAGACAGAATTACAATATATTCAAATTCATTGAACAAAAGATTACTAAAATATATTCTAACAGTAAATTCTGAATACTTATTTCCTGGAAGAAAAGGAAAATATACCGTGAAATCAGTGCAGAAGATTCTAGACATTGCAAGAAAGAAAGCTAATATGCAAAAGAAAGTCACCCCACATATGCTTAGGCATTCATTTGCAACTCATTTGCTAGAGCAAGGTGTGGATACAAGAATTATACAGAAATTACTGGGCCATGAAAACATAAGAACAACACAAATTTATACTAAAGTTTCAGATGCAAGCTTTGATAAAATTAATAATCCACTGGATAATTTATAAGGTAATCAAGAAGATTATTCTACAAGCAAACTACCTTGGATATAATTGTCATAGATAAACTTATAAATAAAATTAAAAAAAATTATTCTTCCGGTTCAACTGCTAAAAATGCCCACCAAGGTTTTCCCACCTTTAAAATTTCACCATTTTCAGCATCTATTTGTGCCCTAACTTGCATTTTGGCATTAAATAAACCCAATAATTTTGAATGTCTTTCAGCTTGAATTTCATAGGCTAATTTGGTATTATTCCCCTGGCCCACTTCTTTAAGTTCAATCTGGCAAGTTTCAGGTACGCAAACTTTTAATCTTAACCTTTCTAAAGCTCTTTCCGAAGCAGTATTTGGCATTAATTTAACTTCAGCATTTCGGCCATTATTTAAAATAATTTTAATCTTACCGTCTTCCTCAGAAATTTCAAGGTCAGAATTTGCCTCTACATTACTGTCTTTAATTCTAATTCCATTACTATCTTTTTTCTGAATCTGGATTTGCTGACCATTTTCACCCATTATTTGAAATTGGTTCCTATATTGAGTTTCCTGGCCCATATTCTGTATTTGTGTATCCTCATCAGGATTTTGTCCCTGAGTTTGAATCTGATTGCCTGAATTATCCGAACCCTGCATTGTTGCAAGGCAAACAGAACTCATCAGCAAAAACACAAAAATTCCTAAAAATACATTTTTCA
>C687J50192_1000306_pt1 | contig 22622 bp, 28 predicted proteins | sample RifOxyD1_FD_50192 | JGI IMG/M metagenome (IMG submission 50192)
AGGAATCCTGCAGCGATAACTGTGATCTTCACTTCATTCTTCTTCAATTTCTCATCTCTTACTGTACCGAATATGACCTTGGCCTGTGGATCAATTGATTCTGTAATAATCTTTGCGGCGTCTTGTATCTCGAACATTGTGAGATCTTCACCACCAGCAATAGAGAATAGTACACCCTTTGCACCGTGTATAGAAATATCGAGAAGTGGGGAATTGATAGCGAGCTTTGCTGCTTCTATTGCGCGATTCTCACCAGATGCAGAACCGATACCCATGAGTGCAGAGCCTGCATTCTCCATAACAGTACGTATATCGGCGAAGTCAATATTAATAATTCCAGGAGTAGTAATAAGATCAGATATACCTTCTACTGCTTGGCGGAGTATTTCATCACATATTGCAAAAGCATTCTTTACTGTTGTGCTCTTATCTATTGTAGAGAGTAGTCGGTCATTCGGTATTACTATAATTGCATCTACTTCTTTCTTCAATTCCTCTAATGCTAATTCTGCGACTTTAGATCTCTGTTGACCTTCGAAGAAGAAGGGCTTCGTAACTACACCCACAGTGAGTGCACCGAGCTCCTTTGCTGTTCTCGCTACCATCGGACTAGCTCCACTACCTGTACCACCACCGAGACCACAGGCGACGAATACCATATCTGCCCCCTTTATGGCTTCTTGTACATCTTCTTTACTTTCTTCTACAGCTCTCTTACCCATCTCTGGATTCATACCAGTACCGAGACCTCGAGTGAGATTCTTCCCTATATGAATGCGTTTCTTAGCAGAGCTATGATGTAGTTCTTGGGAATCAGTGTTTATTGTTATGAAATCAACACCCTTAACTTTGGAATTGATCATATGGTTCACAGCATTTTTTCCTGAACCTCCGACTCCGATGACTTTTATGCGAGCGAATGCTTCTATATCTGGTGTAATGTTTGGCATGAATAATGAATTAAAAAGGGATAGTATCTACATCATACCACCCTAGATTTAGCATGCAACTTCAACTTTCTATATAATTATGGTAGAAATTGTTTTATAGAAGAGACTATGCTTCTCCACATTTTAGACAGGAATTGAGCGCTAGTATCTATACTTTCATCTTCTTCAGAATGAGTACCGAGTATACATAATCCATAAGCGACTGCCCATGTTGAGTCTTTCCAATTCTGTTTCTCACTACTCTTTATACCGAGTCCACCGATCCTAGAAGGAAGACGGAGATATGCCTTGGCCATCTCATCGATATTAGAAAGTCCAGATCCTCCGCCTGTTATTATGATACCAGCAGGGAGAAGACCATTCCTTCCTATCTTTTTCAAATGTGCTTCTATTAATTCGAATATATCAGATAATCTCGCAGAAATAATTTCCTCTAATTTTTTCCTTGGGAAGGAGCTACCTGTTATTGCGCCGATCTTTATTTGCTCTGCTTCTTCTAATGGTACCTTGAGCCCGAGAGCAATATCATTCGTAATATCTGTGGAACCAATAGGGAATATTTCTAGAGANACTGGCATATTATTTTCGAATACGGCTATCGCTACTGTCTCNGCTCCAATATTAGCGAGTACACAACCAGCGATCTTCTGTGCCTTGGTGAGTGTTACTAGACTAGCGGCAATAGGTGAGGCTACTATATCTTCTACAGATATTCCTGCTTCTTCTACTGATTGAATAATATCATTCAGATGATGTTCTAGACATGTTATATATAGAGTCTTCACTTCGAATTTGCTCCCCTTCATTCCTTCTGGTTTTCCTAATATAACTTTCCCATCTATCTTGTATTGCAATGGAACGCTATTTATTATTTTCCTATTGAGAATTGCATTATTCGGAATATCTTTTTCACATTGTTCTTGGACTTTCTTTATATCTAGATTAGTAATCTCTAGATCTGCTTTAGAAATAATAATAGAGCTACTATATACCATACTACCGAGTCCTATACCGCCGACAGCGACGAAGGCTTTCCTCACTTTCACATTCGCTTTCTTCTCGGCTTCGTTCATGGCTTTTCTTATACTCTGTGCTATATCATGAGGATTGATTACATATCCATGTCGTAATCCTCTAGAGTCTGCGATACCTGTAGCCAATATCTTCGGGAATCCTCTTTCACCGACTTCGCTCCCATGAGCAATAACCACCTTCACGTGGTATGTGCCGATATCTATACCAGTTATTATTGAGCGTGACATATTGGAGCATTCTAGATACCAAACTTCTTTCTGAATTTTGATTCTATACGCTCCATTGTACTACTATGATCGTATCCTTTCAAATGCACCATACCGTGTATAACTAGGAAGTCTATAAAATTTTCATATTTTCTATCGAATTTCTTTGCTTCTTTCCTCGCTTCGCTTTTACAAATATAAATTTCACCTTCTTCCTTGTCTAAAGGGAAGGAAAGTATATCTGTTGGCTTATCTATATTCCTATATATTTTATTTAGCCTTCTTATTTCTTTAGGACCGACAAAAGCAAAGGAAAGGTCATAATCCTTTCCCAATATTTCATCTTTTATAGATTCTACAGAATGCATTTCAGAGGAAATGGAATTTATCTGGAATAGCGAGAAGTTTTCTCTGGCATTTTGCCCATTTTTATTAATTCTTGTATTTCTGCCTTTCTTTTTATTGATTTTAAAGTCTTGACTTTCGTTTTATAAGATGAGAGTGAGCGCTCATTGTATCTTTTACTTCTTACACGTGGAAGAACTCCAGATCCCTGGACTTTCTTCGTAAAACGGCGGAGTATTCCTAGGCTATTCTCTGTGCCGTGCTTCTTTACTTCTACATTTATCATATAGGGGATATTAGCATAGATACTATTTCGTTTCAAGCTTTTTCATATACTTTGGTAGATCTGTGAGATCCACAATATCCTGTGCATGTGTATCTTGATTCCTCACAATTACACTTTTCTCTATTGCCTCTTTCTTACCCATAATGATGGCATATGGAATATGATTTTTCTCTACTATTGATACTTGTGCACCTAGGCGATCTTTAGCAAGAGATAGACATAAAGGTATCTTCACCTGTCTTAGACTCTCTACTACAGAGAGACTGAGAAGCTTGGATTCGAATCCTAATTGTACGAAAGATGCGATAGGTTTCTTCACTTTCTTCAATTCTTTCTTGAGATCCGCATGACCACTCTTTATCAGAATAGATATACCCACACCTTGTATTTCTTTCTTTATACCAATCTTCTTCGATAGTCCATCATATCTCATTCCTATTGCTAATATTTTATGATCTTTACTTTTCTTTTCATAATCCATATTTATTATTGAGAATACAGTCTCTGTGCAATATTTCCTATTACCCATAAGACTATGATTTATCTTATATGGTATATCCAATGCCTCTAGATATTCCAATACTTCTTGGAAATGTTCTCTACTAGCTTCTCCTAGGAAATTCATAATATGTGGAGCATTACTATTTATTTTTTTACATTTATCATTCTTACAATTCAATAATTCTAGAGGATCCTTCTTCAATAATTGTCGACATTCACTATGCATATCATTTATATGTCTCCTATAATAATTATTCAGATCTCTGGCGAATCTTGCCATAGAGTCTCTATCACCAATACTATTTATCTCTACACATATATTCTCATAACCTTCTTCTTTCAGTATCATTCTCGCTGTTTGTATAAGAGTAGATTCTGCTATACCTCTCGATCCTCCTATTATTTCCATATCGCAGTATCTATTATAGTCACCATTCCTTTTTAATGATCCTGGGAATGGTTCTTTGAAATATAGAAAGATAGGTTGTGATAGGGTATAGAGATTATTTTCATGATACATACGTAGTATCGCTATTTTCTCCTCCACATGTAATGGTAATTTCAATGTATCTTCTTCGTCTGATACATAGTCAATATCTAGGAGACCCTTTGCTTGTGCAATATCATTCTTTGTAATTTCTGGACTTTTCCAAGGTTGGAAACCATAATACACAGCTATCTCTCCTATTTTATCTAGGTTTTCGTAATTTATGAATTTCGATTCAACTTTATCTTTTTTTATTATTTTCTTTGCCATCAATCTGTATTTATTGCCCTGGTAAAATACCTATTTTAGAAATTGGTAATAGTCTAAGAAGCGGTCTACCTATAATATACTTCTCCTCAAGAGGTCCCCATACTCTGGAATCTGTACTATTGGATCTATTATCACCCATAACGAAATATTCTGTACTACTTAATTTTATTTCGAAACTCTCATGAGTTCTATGTTCTGCTATGACATAATTATCATCAATATTTATGCCATTCGGATTTTCTTTATTAATAATTGTGACTTTGCCATCATTCACATATACGGTCTCTCCTGGAAGACCGATAATGCGCTTTATTATATATGTACCGGGATTTGTCGGATATCTGAATACTATTATTTCTAGTCTCTCCGGTTCACGGAAACGGTATGTTAGCNGGTCCACGATGAGATANTGTCCAGAATCGAATGTAGGATCCATAGAAGCNCCTCTTACTATGAATGGTTCTGCTATGAACATTCTTATAGGGACTACTATTATGATAGCAATGATGGCGAATTTCACTAATTCTTTCAGAGTATTTTCTTTTTTGATTGGAATTTCAGAGTTCATCACGCTTATTGTATTATGATAAGTCATTTGACACAAGATTTATATCTGTGCCACACTATTGTTATGTCATATATAATAGCAGGACTAGGAAATCCAGGAGAAGAGTATGAAGGGACACGTCACAATACCGGACGAATAATACTTTCCTATATTGGAGAATTGAAAATAGGGAAAGAAAAGGTACAGATTATAACTCCAGATACCTTTATGAATAATTCTGGTAAGGCCATTGTTAAATTTGTGAAGAGTGTGAAAGCGGCGGAGAAACTCATNGTGATCTATGATGATTTCAATTTCCCTATTGGGAAAATCCGTATTTCATTCAATAGAAGTTCAGGAGGGCATAATGGCATAGAATCTATTATAAAGTCTCTGAAGACAGAAGCATTCATCCGTATACGTATCGGTACTGCTCCAGAGAATGCGAAGGGTAATGCGAAAGTTCCTCATGGAGAGGATAAGATTGAGAAATTTATTCTCGGGAAATTCAAGGATGATGAAATGAAGATAATAAAGAAAGTAGCAAAGACAGTAGGTGAAGCTATAGAAGTAATAGTAAAAGAAGGTAGGGAGAAAGCGATGAGTATCTACAATGCGGGGTAGTTCTATTTCTTCTCCCCTGTGAATGACAATGCCATTTTCTGTTCTTTCACATCGAATAATGTGATTTTGAAATCATAACTCTTTCCTAATTCTAGAGTCTTACGTAGCTTCTCTTCTCCACCAAATTCTGATATATGTACTAGTCCAGCAATACCTTCCTCGATAGATGCTAGAGCTCCATGTTTATTAAATTTAATTACTACACCTTTTACCAACATATCTTTCTTGTATTTCTTGCTTGCCTCTACCCATGGATTTTCTTTTAATGCCTTTATCGATAGGGAAACTTTTCCTTCTTTTATTTCTATTATTTTCACATTGACTTTCTGACCAACCCTGAATAATGCTCTAGGATCTTCTACTAGTGACCAATCAATCTCTGATATATGTACTAGACCCTCTAGACCCTCCTCAATTTTTACGAATATACCGAAGTCTACAATACCCGTAACTGTACCTTCTACATCATCATCAACTTTATACTTTGCTATACTCCTTTCTTTATCTTTCGTATCTGGACTTTTCTCAGAGAAAATAAGCTTACCTTCTTTCGGTAATGCAGAGATAATAGAGACAGATATATGCTGTCCTACTAATTTCTTCAATTCTTCTAATATTTTATCCTTATCACCATCTGTGACTCTAGGATAATGCTCGGTCTTCAGCTGTGATGCTGGGAGGAATCCTGTAATACCTTGCCATTGTATTATAAGACCACCTTTATTGGCTTCTATTATAGGAAGTTCGAGTANATTCTTATTCTTTATTGCTTCTTCTGCATCACTCCANATGAGAGCTTGTCTAGCTTCCTTNAGGGAAAGTTCTATATAACCTTCTTTATTATTAACATCTACAACCTTGGCAGCTATAGCGTCTCCGATATTAATTTTCTTTATAATATCGCGAGCAGTGATGAATTCCTTGCCGTATATGATACCTGTACCCATCGGTGCTAGGTCAATATACACTGCATTCTTCTCTATATTTATAACTGGTCCTTCTACTAGATCTCCTACAGATGGAGGATTCTTCGTCTCATTTAACAGTCTTTCCATCAAGACTGAGCTTTCTTTTAACATTATATTGATATATGGTCCGCTTTTTAGCTAATAATAATAAAGTTGCGGATTGTCATACTTCTGCCACTATAATAGAAAATTGCTTTTTTGTCTATTTTTGTTATAATTAAAAGAAATTTATTATGATAATTACTTATTATGGAGGAGAGTTTTTTAAGGTTCAATTCGGCGATATTACACTCGCTTTTAATCCTATTTCTAGAGATTCTTCTTTGAAATCCAGCCGTTTCGGAGCAGATATAGTCTTTATAAGTACTAATCACAAAGATTTCAATGGTATAGATCAGGTCACTCATGGAGAGAAGAAACCATTTATAATAAATAGCCCTGGTGAGTATGAGGTGAAGGGAGTTTTCATAAAAGGCCTTCCTTCCAAGTCTGGACTGGGAATGAATACTATCTATAGTATCTCTCTGGAGAATATGAATATTTGTTTTCTCGGAGCGATGAATAGTCCTGAGCTGGATGCAGAATCAGAAGANGCACTNGATGGTATAGATATACTCTTCGTACCAATAGGTGGAGAAGAAGTGCTAGATCCAGTGAAGGCATATAAGCTCGCTATTTCCCTAGAGGCGAAGATTATAATACCGATGCATTATGGAGATATGGGAATGAAAGATGCTCTGAAAGTATTTCTTAAGGAAGCAGGGGAGAATCCTATCTCAGAATCAAAGCTCACATTGAAGAAGAAAGATCTAGAAGGAAAGGAAGGTTCTATAGCCATACTAGATTCTTCTAAAGAATAATTAAAAAATATTATTTATAATTTATAAAATATATGATGGAATTTATAGAGAAATTAAGAAGTAAGCCAGATCATGTGAAGAAGAATGTTGCTTTCTTCACCTCTCTTGGGGTTACTGTTCTTATTTTTGTACTATGGCTCGCTTCTTTCAATATTATATCTGGTACGAATAGTAATAATATGGCAAAGAATACTAGAACACCATTATCTTCTCTTACTGCAAGTGTAGGGGATGTATTCGGATATATGAGAGACCTCTTCACTGGAGGCAATAAAGTGCTTTATCAGGCAGATGACAATATAGAAGTATTACCAAAGAGATAAACAGTAATGAAGTATTATGAAAGAAGAATATAAAAAACCAGAAATAGAAAAGGGAATTATTGAGAGAAATATTACCACAGAGATGCGGGAATCTTATCTTGATTATGCCATGTCCGTTATCACTGCTCGTGCTCTTCCAGATGTTCGTGATGGTCTGAAGCCAGTGCATAGGAGAATATTATATGCAATGCATGAGAAGAATCTGGTTTTCTCTTCGAAATTCCGCAAGAGTGCTGTGGTTGTGGGAGATGTACTAGGTAATTATCATCCTCACGGTGATGTTGCTGTATATGATTCTATGGTAGTGATGGCACAAGATTTCAAAATGCGCTATCCGCTGATCGCTGGTCAGGGAAACTTTGGTAATATAGATGGAGATGGTGCTGCAGCTATGAGATATACAGAAGCCAAGATGTCTAGACTCTCTACTGAATTACTACGTGATATAGAGAAGGATACTGTAGACTTCCGTCCGAACTATGATGGTACGAGGAAAGAACCAATAGTGCTTCCGACAGCAGTTCCCAATCTACTTCTGAATGGTACCTTAGGTATCGCTGTAGGTATGGCGACGAATATCGCTCCACATAATCTCCGTGAGGTAGTAGATGCTACCGTACATCTATTAGAGAATAAAGATGCGACTATGGATGATCTCTTCACATATATCAAGGGTCCAGATTTCCCTACCGGAGGAATAATGTATGGTGAGAAAGATATACACCATGCATATTCTACAGGTAGAGGAGGTATAGTAGTACGTGGTGAAGCAGAGATAGTAGAAGATAAGAAAGGTCAATTCCAAATAATTATTTCTTCTATACCTTATAGAGTGAATAAGAGTGATCTCATCATGCGTATTGCAGATCTTGTAAGAGAAAAGATGATAGATGGTATAAAGGGCCTCCGTGATGAGAGTGATAAAGAATTACGCATAGCTATAGATCTGAAGCAGGGTGCGTATCCAGAAAAGGTATTGAACTATATCTATCAACATACTCAGCTAGAAGATACATTTCATGTGAATTGCGTAGCTCTAGTGAATGGTGTTCCTTTGACCCTCTCTATCAAGTCTATTCTAGAAGAATTCATCACACATCGTATAGAAGTAATAAGAAGGAGAACAAAGTTTGATCTCAATAAAGCAGAAGAAAGAGAGCATATATTAATTGGTCTGAAGAAAGCTCTAGATCATATAGATGAAATCATTACTCTTATCAGAGCTTCGAAGGATGCTGTAGAAGCACATNCCAATCTTATTAAGAAATTCAAATTCTCTGATAAGCAAGCTACAGCAATACTCGAGATGCGTCTGCAGAAACTAGCAGGACTAGAGAGACAGAAGGTTCTAGATGAATTGAAAGAAATACAGATTCTCATAGGAGAATTAAAAGAAATATTAGGTAGTGAGAAGAAAGTAAGAGATATTATAAAAAGGGAGCTCTCAGAGATAAAAGAGAAATATGGTGATGATAGACGTACTAGACTCATCAAACATAATCTGAAGGACTTCAATCCTGAGGATCTCATAGCAGATGAAGAGAGTGTACTTGTACTCACTATGGGTGGATATATAAAGCGTACTAATCCAGATGAATATAGAAGACAGAAACGTGGTGGTGTGGGTGTAGTAGATCTAGATACGAAAGAAGAGGATTTCATTTCTCATTTACTATATAGTACTGCACATAGTGATCTCCTATTTTTCACTGATAAAGGCAAAGCATATCAGATAAAGATGTATGAATTCCCAGAAGGAAAACGTGCAACGAAGGGTAAATCAATAATGAATTTCCTTTCTCTTTCCGATGGCGAGAAGGTGACATCTATATTACCAATGCCAAAGAATAAGAAAGAAGCCCAAGGATTATCGCTTATGATGATTACGAAGAATGGAACAGGGAAGAAGACTTCTGCTGAGAATTTCAAAGATGTTCGTAGATCTGGACTTATCGCTATTACTCTAGATGATAAGGATGAGCTTATGTCTGCATCTTTCATAAATAAGGGTGATGATGTTCTCATTGCAACGAAAGAAGGCCAATCAATCAGATTCGAAGATGGTGATGTAAGGGAAATGGGTAGGAATGCAACAGGAGTGAGGGTGATAAAGCTCGGTAAAGGTGATGAAGTAATAAGTGCAGATATAGTACCGAAGGAGGCTAGGAACCCTACGCTTTTCGTAATGGGTTCTAATGGATATGGCAAGAAAACTAAGCTTGGAGAATACAAGACGCAGAATCGTGGCGGATCTGGTATACTTACTATGAATGTCACAGCGAAGACTGGACCACTCATGGCTGCAAAGGTAGTAACAGATGATAATGAAGAGATAGTAGCAATGTCGAAGAAAAGTCAGGTAATCAGGATTGATATAAAGGAAATACCGACTCTAGGACGTTCTACACAGGGTGTGCGTGTGATGAAGCTACGTGATGGCGACTCTCTAGCTAGTCTGATTTGTTTCTAGAATATATAAAATATAAAAATGAAAAAAATACAAATAAGTGAATTATTATATGTAATATTTACACTACTAGTCAGTGGAGCTTTCCTATATAATTATTATAGGATAAATATTATAGAGGGTGAAATAGATACTCTGTCTCTAGAGATATCAATATTGAGATCAGACATCTCTGATAATACACAGAAATTGCAAGAGAATATTGCCAATACATACAATACTCTTTCTAATAATCTGAATGAACAGAGACAGAATGTCGGTAATATAGAGCAGAAATTACAGCAACAAGTTGGTAATATATCTGGTACAGTGAATACATTACAGAAATTAAGTAATACAGATCAAGAATTATTGCAGAAATATTCTAAAGTTTTTTTCTTGAATGAATATTATGCACCAGCTAGACTAGAAGAAATACCATCTGAATATAAATACAGCGATCTTCGAACTGTGAAGATTAATTATCCAGTCTGGCCATATCTGAAACGCATGATAGATGATGCGAAGAATAGTAGTATTACATTATATGTACATTCTGGGTATCGATCATTTAATGAGCAACAGTCACTCAAGGGTCAGTATAAAGTCGTTTATGGTACTGGTACTGCTAATCAATTCTCTGCTGATCAGGGATATAGCGAACATCAGCTAGGTACTACTGTGGATCTTATAACTACAGGACTAGGTGGGGAATTGGAAGGGTTCGATGAAACAACTTCATATAACTGGCTCCTTGCGAATGCTTATAGATATGGTTTCGTATTGTCCTATCCGAAGGGGAATAAGTTCTATGTCTACGAACCATGGCATTGGCGCTTCGTCGGGGTGAAGCTGGCTACGGATCTGCATAATCAGAATAAGAATTTCTATGATATGGATCAGAGAGATATAGATGCATATCTAGTTAATATATTTGATTAAATAAGACTATTACTAGCTCTATCTCTTTGAGAATTTATAATTGAAAGAGATGAAGCGATAATCATAGTCAATATACCTATACCATAGAGATAATAACCGACTTTATCTGCATACTGTAGTATTCCAAGTGTATTCAAAATATAATTCCAATCATGCCCGGTAGTGTTTCCACCGAGTAAGGGTAATTGCATTCTCATAGCATCAGAAGCATATATTGAGACATTTATAATATTTTGCCCTAGCCAGAATACCAAGATAGAACTAGAGAAATAATCTCTTTTAGTATAGAAATAAATAATGAAAATAATAGGACACATTATCTGGAATATTGTTCCAGCAGATGCATGTATTAATTCACTAGTAAAGAAAAGGAAAGTGTGTCCAGCTTCATGAATAATAAGATTGAAGGCATCGATAATATGCCATTCATTCGTATTCTGTAGATAGTATGCAGAATAGAACATAGCTAATATTGCTACTATTAATTTCCCAGCATGGAATGATTGCCATCTATTTTGCATTGTCGTGTTATGTAATTATATTATAACACTATTTCTTAGTATAATATTCCAGAAGTGCCTTTATCCCTGCTAGATTGCTATTCCATTCTATATTCTCATGAGTTGCAAGCTCTACTGTGATGGCTGGTATACCGATAGAAGCTAGCCAATCATCTGCGGCACCCGTGGTTACATATGCAGTAAATTCTTTTACTGCAGGATATTGTGAAGCTTTCGAATATACATTCATTATTGCTAGAGTTTCAGGGAGTATACCGTCTTCACATTGTGATGCATATACTGCATTGCTCTTGCTATGCCAGAATATTACTGCTGTTGGCTTATCCTTGAAAATAAAATTTCTAATAGCCATGGTCTCTGGTTCAGAGAATGCTTCTTTTCCAGCATCTACTATTTTATCTTGCCATGTACTCTCGGTTTGCCATTTGCAGTCGAAATTACGATTGAGATCTATATTATCTGCATTGAAGCGTCCGCTCGCTAATGTTTTACTATCATCTGATACATCATCAATACTGAATCGGCCCTCTTTCTCAGTCACTACATATACTCCGTCTGGATTCACATTCGGTATGACTGTAATAGTGATATTTTCTGGGACTATATTATCATTGTCATTTAGATAATCTATAAATCTATATGCGAGAAGAACACTATTCCATTCGTATCCACCATGTATACCACCGATAAAGACTAGTTTCTTCTTCCCATTTCCATAAGTATAGCTATCTATTTTCCTTCCCTCTACAGATGTGCCTATTGTATTCTGTACCGGCCAAGATATTTCTGAATCTATTATTTGTTTTGGAACTTCTTCATCCTTTCTACTGATTGCAATAGAAATTGATAAGATAATAATAACAACGATTATAATAGCAAATAGCCTTTTATGATTCGATGGCATTATTATTTAATAATTTATTTATTTTGAATAGTATTCTAATAGAGCCTCTACACCCGCTTTATTCTTATTCCATTCTATATCTGTATGATTGGTAAGTAATATGCTTATTCCAGGAGTATTAACTTTTGCTAGCCAATTCGCCATATCACCTGTTGTAGCATAGAAGTCGAAGCTTTCATCATATTTATATCCTGATGCATCTGCATACGCCATACCTATTGTCTTTGTTTCTGGTAATACACCACTATGACAATTGGATGCATATACACCGCCTGCAGAGCTATACCATATTACTACTGCTACTGGTTTATTCTTCTCTATATAGCTCTTGATAGCTTGGGTCTCTGGTTCTGAGAATGGATTTGTTCCACCACTCACTGTCTTGTTCTGCCATTTACCTGATTCTTTCCAGTCACAGTCGAAATTACGATTGAGATCTACATTATTGGCATTGAAGCGACTTGCTATTACCTTTGCCTCTGATTTTGATACATCTGATTTCATGAAATTACTTGAAGTTGTCCCTACTGCACTATTGAGTCCATCTGGATTTAATACTGGTATAACAGTAACCTTTATATTACTTGGGACTATGCTCGGATTAGTTTCTAGATACTTCATAAGTTCATAAGCGACTGATGCTGTATTCCATGAATATCCTCCGTGTATTCCACCGACGAAAAGTAGATTCTTCGCACCTGTACCATAGTTATATGCTGTGATATCACGGCCTTGTACGGATTTACCTATTATTGATATAGGGCTATTATCAACACTATTCTGTGTTGTACTTGCTTGTGATGTAGTGTCATCTATTGTAGATCCTTGGTCTACTGGTACTGCTGTATCTGGGCTTCCCTTGAAATATCTATAACCAAAAAATGCAATTATAATAATAACTACGATAATGATTGTTTTTTTCATATCCCCCTATTATACCATAATCAAGATAATAATATATCTTTGACCACTATACATTATTTCTCTCAAATGTTATAGAATAAGAGTATTAGCATTAATATATAAAACTATGTATTCAATAATTTCAATAATAATTTTTCTATTGATAATCAGCTTGCGACAGATTAATCAATATGAAAGAGGTGTAAAGTTCACCATGGGGCGATATACGAAAATCATGGAGCCAGGATGGAGAATAGTTATTCCTGTTTTCCAATCATATAAAAAAGTAGATATGAGAGTGAAGGCTGTAGATGTTCCAGATCAGAAAGCTATAACAAGAGACAATGTCTCTGTAATGGTAAATGCTGTTATATATTACAAGGTCTCATCCGCAGAAAAAGCAGTTATAGAAGTTGAAGATTTCTTTTATGCTATTACCCAATATGCCCAGACTACTATGAGAAATATAGTGGGAGAAGTAACTCTAGACGAGCTTCTAAGTGGTAGAGAAAGGATTGCAGACAGAATAAGAGAAATTGTAGATAAAGAAACAGATGCATGGGGACTCAAAGTCAATAATGTAGAATTGAAAGACGTTTCTCTTCCTGAAAATATGGAAAGAACAATAGCAAAACAAGCAGAGGCAGAAAGGGAAAAGAGAGCAGTAATTATAAATTCCGAAGGAGAGCTAGCCGCGTCAAAGAATATGTCAGAAGCAGCAAGAATATTATCTGCTACACCCGGTGCTCTACATCTTCGTACTCTACAATCAATTAATGATGTTTCTTCAGATCAATCAAATACTATTATATTTACAGTACCATTAGAAATAATGCAAGCCTTTACAGGGTTCAAGAAGGCGGGGAATTAGGGGGGAAGTAATAAACAAAAAGCAAATTTCGCTGGCAGTGTGGTACGAAGTTGGAACTTATTTAATATCATAAGAGGTGTCCCAGTTCATATCGACTATTGTACCGATTCTGAAGACAAACTTACAATCTCGGTGGGTAAGTCTATCACCCACCGAAGTACTTCCATAGCAAATATTCCCTATATTTATAGGCTGTATAATTTGCCACAATGGAATCAGAATGGCAATAAGTGCAATTAATAAAGTTCTATTATTATTTATTTGACCTAGTTTCCTATCTAGAGCCCGATCAATAACTTCTATGTATCCGACTCCTTCAGAAATGGTTTTTCCAAATCCAGTTTGGAATTTAAAATACGCAACTGCATTAGAATCACTGTCGCCCATACTTTCAAAAAGAAGATCTGGCGTTTCCAGTTTCCTAACAACACCAAAGAACTCTTTTGAAAGAATAGTATAATCTTTTTCTAATTTATTAAGTTGTTTTGAGTGTAATTGGTAAGTTATTCTACAGGCCTGGATATCTACCATTAGTTTTTTAATTTTTTCGATTTGGGGAAAAAGCTCGTCTTTTACTACCATTAAGACTTTGTGTTCGGAAATTGTAATTTGTATAGTTTTGCTGTTATTTTCCATGAATCATTTGTTGGACATCTGGCTTGACATTGGAATTGCCTTATTATTTAGGTAATTATTTTTTACTGCGCACAATAAAACTAAATAACGCATCATGGTCTTGGTGGTGATCAGGAAGTGTTGTTGTTACGCTAACTATTTTATAGGTTTTAGCCATATTTGCTTGCCATTCAGGTTGGTTATGTTTTTGTTGGCAGATAGCTAAAACATAGTACGGAAAGGGATACAATTCAAACCTTTGAATTGTATCCATGTATTGTGCTATAGCTTCATTACTACAATCGATATTTTTTATTTCTCCGTTGCTATCAAGAGTTATGTAGTCTTTGCTCCACCCTAAAGCAGGGCTTTGACCATCTACTGAAAAACTTGCTCCAACATGTTAAACATATGAACCAAAAAAACTCCAGCTCGCTACTTCTTTGTAATCAAAAATACTTATAACATTAAGCTCGAGTTGTCCGATTCTAGTAGCAAGCGTACTTAGTGCTTCTTCTTGAGAGGATGAAGGAAACTTTGTGAGAGCGGCTGTTTTGAATGGTAATAACTCTTGTTGTAGACTTATTTTTTCATCTTTTAATGGACTTATTTGAAATTGATTTAACAACCAATATGTTACTCCGACTGACACAACAGCTGTTGATATCATCGCAAAAAGTAATTTATGCTTTTCAACGAAATCTGGAAAGTATTGTTCTATTAAATCTTGAAGATTCTTCATGGTAGATTAAAAATAATCTACCATATTTTTATACCTTTATCAGGGTCTATTATTTGGGTACAGGTAAACCAATTTTTTCCAATGGCAAATACTGGAAATAATACTGGCAACCGACAGATATTATGTAATCAAGTGTGTCTTTATACGCAGGATTTCGGAACCAATCACTCAAAATATAAATGTATTCAACGTCAATGTTGAGCGGTGCCAATAGCTTTTTGTATTGCTTTTTCTTGAAATCACATGTCTGTAATTTTTCATCTACCGATCCTGCGACTTTTTGAAATTTCACCTCAATTATAAAAAGCATATTATTCTTGATTACATAAATAGCATCATCGGGTAATAATTTTTTTGTGATATATTTCTTGTAATCAATGCCACTAGAAGCAAGATAAACATACAGATTATGCTTGCGATAATTTCTCGCCACTTCTTTCGATTGATAATAAATAATACTATCTTTTATTGAATATCCTTTTTTATCTTTTAACAATCCCAAAATATCGGCTTCATGTTCAAAGTTAAGTCCTGTTATTGTATTTCCACCACCAAAGCCTTTTTCAATCATATTATTTCTTTAAATCATTAAATCTTTTCTTTGATAATTCTAAATAATCTTTCTCCATATCAATGCCTATATATTTTCTACCATTCATAGTTGATGCAACCCCAGTAGTAGAACTGCCAGTAAAAGGATCAAGAACAACATCACCCTTATTCGTGCTTGAAAGAATAATACGTTTGAGTAAATCTAAGGGCTTTTGAGTAGGATGTTTACCATATATCTTTTCGGCAGGTTTTGGAGTTCCCATAGCCCAAACAGAACGCATTTGCAATCCCGCTTTCTTNAACTGATCTTCTGGCCAGTTGCCCTCTTTCATCAAATCATAGTTAAAAGTATGTTTGGCTTTTTTGTCTTTTCTCGCCCAGATGATTGTCTCATGGCTGGCAGTGAAAAAACGACAGCTCAAATTTGGCGAAGCGTTTGGCTTAAACCATGCAATATCATTAAGAATGTGGTAGCCAAGGGATTGCAAAGCGTGTCCGCATTGGTAGATTGAATGATAAGTACCGCTTACCCAGAGTGTACCGCTTGGTTTTAAAACTCTTTTGCAGGCTTCCATCCAACGAAAATGAAAATTATAGTCGTCCTCGAAACCCTTGCTTTTGTCCCAATCGCCTTTATTTACACTTACCATTCTTCCAGCATGAACTGTAAATCCGTCATTTGAAAGATTGTATGGTGGATCAGCAAAAACCATATCAACAGAGTTTTCAGGTAATTGAGCTAGAATATTTAAGCAGTCTCCAAGATATAAAACAAAATTACCTTCCATAAAGTACGGTTTATCCTTAACTATTGCAAGTATTTTTCGTTCTGCTACTACCATTAACTCATTTTATCATTTTTCAAAAAGAAAAGAAACAAAAAATATTTTGGAATAATCTAAGGAAAAGTCAATTGCTGCCGGACTTGGAATCGAACCAAAATTTTCGCTTTCAGAGAGCGACGTCCTACCGTTAGACGATCCGGCAATATCATTAAAATACCTTAAAAATGTATATTATTCAAGAGGAGCTAGTATTTATACACAAATTCTAATAGCTCTATAATAGACAAAAGGGTATAATAGAACTATGTTTTCTGATCCGAAAAAGAATATAGCAGAACTAGGACTGATGCCCAGTATGAAAGTCGCAGATCTAGGTGCTGGATCAGGCTTCTATACTATAGAGGTCGCGAAGCTCGTAGGAGCTAGTGGTAGAGTCTATGCAATAGATGTAGAACGAAATCTATTAGATAAAATAAAAAGAGGAGCAAGTATCGCTGGAATGTATAATATAGAAGTAGTATGGGGAAATGTAGAGAAGATCGGAGGGACTAAACTCCGAGAGGCACTCCTAGATCGTGTCATACTTTCCAATACACTTTTCCAAATAGAAGAAAAAAATAGAGATAATCTAGCTTTGGAGATAAAGCGTATAATGAAATCAGGAGGGAAGCTTATGGTTATAGATTGGGATGCAGGTAGTCCACTCAGTCCGAAGACATTGATACCACAGATGCTTGCAGAGGGGATATTCGAGAAGGTTGGCTTCACTATAGAGAAAAGTTTCGATGCGGGAGATCATCATTATGGTATTATTTTTAGAAAATCATGAGTAAATTTCAGATCATCACTATAGCAATCTTTGTAATCTGTATTATGGCAGGTGTAGCACTCTTTGCTACTTATAAGAATGATAGAAGTGATACCACATTACCAGCTATCACTGTATGGGGAACATTTCCTAGCGATATAATAGGTACTCTAACAAGAGAAATAAATAATACCAGTGCAGTGCAGATAAGTATTAATTATATAGAGAAATCAGAGAATACATTTGATCAAGAATTCATAGAAGCTCTAGCACGTGGTGCAGGGCCAGATGCAATACTTATTCCACAGAGTATGATACTACGCCATGCAGATAAGCTGACACCTATATCTTATGACATATTGACACAGAGAGACTTCAAGAATGCATATATAAAGCAGGCAGAACTATATTTCACACCAGCAGGGACTATAGCATTGCCTTTCACTATTGATCCATTAGTAATGTATTGGAATAGAGACCTATTTACCAATGCTAATATCGCAGAGCCACCAGTATATTGGAATGAATTCAGTAATATTATAAATAAGATAGGAGTAAAAGATGGGAATAGTAATATACGTAGGAGTGCAATAGCTATGGGTGAATTCGCAAATATTACTCATGCTAGGGAAATATTAGGAGCATTAATGTTACAAGTAGGGAATCCCATCACCTCTATGAAAGATGGACTCTTCAATAGTACATTAGGCGAAGGTCAATACTCTGGTACCCAATTAACAAGTACCGCTCTAGAATTCTATACACAATTCTCTGATCCTAGGAATGCACAATATTCATGGAATCGCTCCTTACCAAGCTCTAAGAGCTGGTTCTTATCTGGATCACTAGCTACATATATCGGCTTCGCTTCAGAAATATTCGATATACAACAGAAGAATCCTAATCTTGATTTCGATATTGCTCCTCTACCACAGATAAAGGGTGTAGATAATATAGCAACATATGGTTCNATGNACGGTCTATCTATAGTGAAGAGTTCTGTGAATCAGAATACAANATATACAATATTGAGAATNCTCACAGATCCAAGCTCTTTATCTTTATTAAATAATATTTCATATTTACCACCAGTGAGAAGAGATATGCTCGCCGCTGGTACGAAGGATCCCTATCAAGCAATATTTTTCAAGTCTGCACTTATTTCCAAGAGCTGGCTCGATATGAACCCTATGAAGACTGGTCAGATATTCCAGAAAATGACAGAATCTATAACTAGTGGCAAGTCTACATTATATAATGCAATACAGACTGCCAATGGCGAGCTAAATCTATCACTTCGAGGCACAGTATCTATTAATAATAGTTCTATAATACAAACACAGAAAACATTATTAGCATCTATTATATCTTCTATTACGAATGTCGCTGCTCTTGATTATAGCGGATTCGTGAAATGTGATGGAGTGTTAACTCCAGGTGAAGAAGGAAGAAAGACAGTATGTGATTTCAGTGCATTAATGAAGACAATAATAGGTCTTATTAATTGGCTATTCATCATAGCTATACCTATTACCACTGTACTCTTTGCTTATGCTGGACTATTATATATGACAGGTGTATCGGGGAATAGGGTTAAGGCGAATAAAATATTCACATCTGTAGCAATTGGATTCAGTATTATGCTCGTGGCATGGATATCTGTACGTACTGTAGTGGATAAATTCACAGATAAAGATTCTGGTGCAACAACATTTATAAAATAAAATATGAAAAAAATATTAATTTCATCAATAATCTTATTAACTTTTATTATAAATATAAATTTAGTTTTTGCTGAACCAGCAGACACTAGTATTGTAAATACTGAATCATCACAAGATATTACCGATACGACTCCGAAGAATTCCGTTTTTCCAACATTGAATCCATTAAAGGCAAAGGATCTTAATTCACTCCTTCTTACTATTGTAGATCTAGCTGTAGTGATAGGTGTAATAATGGCAGTACTCATGTTCATCTTCATCGGCTTCAAATTCGTCATGGCACAGGGTAATGAAACGAAATTGAAGCAGGCGAAAGAATGGTTTCTCTATGCTGTTATTGGTACTGCTATACTCATAAGTGCCAAGCTCATAGTATCAGTAGTGCAGAATACCCTTATTTCAGCTGGAGTAGTAGACGAGAAATTACTTAAAAAATAATAATAAAATATATAATATAAAAATATGAAAAAAAATATATCAGAAAAAATAAAATCTAATTTTGCATTACTAATTATTATAGTATTATTATTTCCAATAATAACTTTTGCAGTAAATAATAATATGACATTGATAGATGTTGCCGCACAAATAACTATCTACTTAACAATTGGTATAAAGTTGATAATATCTCTAGCTGTTGTAACATTTATATGGAATGTGTACAGATATTTCTTTACAGAGAAAGATAAAACAGAAGCAGGGAAATATGTAATGTATAGTGTAATTGGTTTCTTCGTTATACTTTCATTCTGGGGACTTGTAGCAATATTGAGCAATTCTCTCAATTTACCAACTAATCAACCAGTATGGCCATTTAATAATAGTTCTAATACTAATCCAAATCCAAATAACAATAATATCCCATCAATAACACAATAGGATATAATATCCACACCCTCATTTGTACTCTATAGACTATATTGATACAATATGTAGGTAAAAAAGGTTTATTAATTATTAATTATAATTTTGTTTATTTATGAAAAAAATAATCGCATTCGTTATCACTCTTATGCCTAGTTTAGTATTAGCACAAACAGCACCATTAACAGATATAAATTCTGTTGCTGGTAAAGCTACTAATATCGGCACTTTAGTAATAGGTCTTGCAATATCTCTTGCTGTTATATGGATAATAGTAAGTGTTGTAAGATATCTTATTGCTGGAGGTGAAGATGACAGGAATAAAGGGGGAATGGCAATACTATGGGGTGTTGTTGGTCTATTCGTTATACTATCTATCTGGGGTCTTGTATCAATATTAAGAAAGTCTTTTGTTACTCAGGATCAGGTTCCAACACAAGATATAAGGAATGTTTCAGAGCTTCCTCCACCTGTTAATGTCAGATAATTGATATTAAATGTTCGCTATTCTAGCAAATATTGCTTATGCACAGACTTTTTCTAAAGTCTCTGAGAATCCTGTTGTCGGTCCGATAATAACGAAGATTGTCAATGTGATAGTTATACCACTTGTCGGTCTGCTCTTCGTCACTGCTGGGCTAGTCTTCATCTGGGGAATATTCATGATGATTACGAAGGGAGAGGATCCTTCTGCTAGGAAGGATGGTCAGAGACATATGTTCTGGGGTATTATAGGAATGTTCATTATGGTTGGTGTATATGGGATAATTAGACTCATTGCTAATACTGTCGGAGTACCGGATCCATTCTTATAATCAGGAAAAGCTGAATATATAAAAAGAAGGAGCGTCACACGAGGTGACGCTCTTTTTGTATCTATACCATTACTTCTTGGTATAGACAAGCTCTGCTTCATGCAGAGTGTTACTTCCGGGAAGTAGCCGGAATTTCAGTCCATCCCCTATAGTCTTCGGTGGTTTCCATCCTTCCTTTCTCTGACTCCTAGGGGGGACTGGGTATTTGAGATTTTCCCCATCCTTCCCACCATTGACTACTGTGACCTCCACCCACATCTCTTCACCCTTCACATGGGCACTGATGTTAACTGGTAGGGTCTCAATCATCGGTTCTTCGGTGATGGTGATGGTGTGGGTAGTGGGTGATTGTTGTTTTGTTCCACTGTACCCACTTTCTGTAAAAGAGAATCTAAGATAGATTATGGTAATGAGTACAACAATAACGATAATGATCGTACCAATTATTTTACCTAAATTCTCCGCAGTCAACTTAGTCTTCATCTTAATTACCACCTTTCTTTCCACTCTTTTTCTTATTGGAATTGCCAGCAAGACCAGCCATTTCTAGTATACCAATACCGGCTTTACCTTGACTTACAGATGCCCATTTCATGGCTTCTCCATAAGACATTTTTCCATTTGATCTCCTAACCATTTCATCTGCCTTATCCATTGCTTGTTGGATGATATTGGCTTCATTGATGGCTTGTTCAACTTCCTTCGGTAAACTGATATCGAAGATCTGTGGAGTACTAGTCCAAATACCTAAATCCTTTTCATCATCTTCAAGATGTTTCGGGCCTCCATAGAGATCTTCAAATTTGGCTTGAATGCCCTCCATTGTTTTCTTATTGAATGATGCTTTTTCCATCTTACCAATCTCTCCCTGCAAAAAAGCCATAGCTTTGGCTCTAACTCTTTTGATTATATCCTCTTCATCATGTCTGACAAAGTTGACAATGTAACCGGGAAGAGGAACGACAGATACAAGGAATTTGAGCTTTACTGTACTCCTGTCTGCTAATGTGTATGTTTCTTCAGGATCTCCTTCTACAGGAATGATTCTTTTCATATTTACTTCTTCACCTTTCTCTTCCCATGGATAAATCCAGTGTAGTCCAGCCTGGAACTCTGTCTGAGCCTTTATCTTTCGATATCCTGAGAATTCCTCAGTCTTATCTGAGCTTTCGTTCTTGAATCTGTTTGCCATCACCCATGCTTGATTTTCTGGCACGATAATTATCATTTTTGGGAAAATTCCCATGAAGTAAATCAGCGAGCTCACGATTATGCTCGCTGAAATTATGAGCCATAATGGCAGATTGAATAACAGAATCAAGAATAGGGTGATAACATATATCAATACTCCTATACTAATTCCGAATTGTTTTCTGGTTAGTTTCACTTGTTGTCCTTTTTGTTGTTTTCGTCTTCTTAGGACGAGGGGGTTGTTATTTGATTGTCAAATCCTCTGCAACACTAACATAATTATATATAAAAGTCAAGGTTATTAACCATAAATAATTCTAAATATAAAAAAAGAGAGCGGGCGCTTGCGCGTCCGCTCTTTGAATTCCACACATTATTCAGTATTTCCTGGAGACTCGGAATTTTACTTCCAATTCCCCGGAACTTATATTGCGTAGTCGCAACGACTGAACGATGTTTGTCCCTCGCGTGAAGTCCTTTGTCTGGACCCACTTGTGAGACTCTTCTGTGCCGATATTGAAGGCACTGAAGACCCTT
>C687J50192_1000327_pt1 | contig 21356 bp, 22 predicted proteins | sample RifOxyD1_FD_50192 | JGI IMG/M metagenome (IMG submission 50192)
AGTATTTTCTCTGGATAATTACAATCTTTCTGTTTATGATCTACTATTGCAAAAGCAGGTGGGAGCTCGGTATGTGGTTCATGATGATCAGTAATTATCACATCTATTTCTTTTTGTTTTGCTAGCTTTACTGCTTCTATATCCCCTATTCCACAATCAAGAGTGATTATTAGATCTACTTTATCATTTGCAAATTGCTCTATTGCATCATTATTCAAACCAAATCCCTCATCATGTCTATGTGGAATATAGTTTATGAAATTATTGAAGCCAATTTTCTTGAAAAAGTCATGTAGAATAACACCTGCTGGTATTCCATCTGCATCATAATCGCTATAAATCACTACCTTTTCATTATTTTCTATGGCTTTTATTATTCTTTTTGCTGATTTCTCTGCGTCTTTCAATAAAAATGGATTATGGATATGATTATCATAATCAGGATTAAGAAATCTTTCTTTCTCATCAGGAGTCTTCACACCACGATGAAAAAGGAGATTATCTATGAAGTTTCCATCCATTTTCTCGCGGATTTTGTATTGCATAGAAAGAAGTATAGCATTTGATATAATATAAACCATGAATAATAAAAACAATTCACAAGATAATTGTATTTTCTGCAAAATTATAAATAGAGAAATCCCTGCTCATATTGTCTATGAAGATACTGATTTCCTAGCTTTTCTAGATATTAATCCACAAACTCCAGGACATGTACAAGTAATCCCTAAGAAACATTACAGATGGGTCTGGGATGTACCGAATGTCGGAGGATATTTCGAAATAGCAAGAAAGATTGCCCTAGCACAGAAAAGGGCTTTCAATACTGACTTTATATTAAGCAAAGTAGTAGGAGATGAAGTACCCCATGCGCATATTTGGGTTTTTCCAAATTCTGATGTAAAAGGAGATAAAAAAGATTTTGAGGGAAATAGGGGGAAAATAGTGGAGAATTTGGGATAAATCAAATCGAATATTAGATGATTATGATTGTATTGACATTGTCATTACATTTGCTATACTTGTTTTATGTCAATAAATACAACAATACAATTGAGAATTAATAAAAAAACAAAAGAGCAAGCTCAAAACATATTCAAAAAAATGGGTATGGATATGTCTTCTGGTATGAAGTTATTCCTATCCCAAGTAATAAGGACAAAATCCATACCTTTCATTGCTCGCACAGAAAATGGTTTTACTCCGGAATATGAGCAATTTATCTTAGATCAAAGTAAAGATATAAAAGAAAATGGAAAAAGATTTAAGACAACAAAAGCTTTAATGGAATACCTTAATAGCTAGATCGAAATAAATATGTATGAAATACACACCAATAAAAAATTTAGAACAGCATATAAAAGACTTGCAAAATCAGGTAATTTTAAAGATAAAGAATTCAATGAGATAATTAAATCATTAGAAAATGGTGAGGAACTACCTGAGCGATATCATGATCATATATTAAAGGGTAATCTATTAGGACAAAGAGAGTGTCATATAACAGGAGATATACTACTTATATATGAAACAGATAATGCAGATAAAATAGTTAGATTATTAAATATAGGTAATCACGCTCAACTTTTCGAATCATAATAGAAAAAACAGCCAGTATACTGGGTGGTATAGGGGCTGTTGGAAAGTGGTTCTCTTTGTTTTGTATTAATTGAGAAGTCTCAGTAAGATGAATTGAGACGAGCCCAGCTTTCCTTGTCCTTCGGACGAATAGCCTCCGAACCTTGTTTGCATAGAGGACATTCATCAGACGTCCACATTGGCATGGGACAATCAATGAGTGTGATAATATTCTTTTTGCCTGCTTCCATGAGGCCAGATCTGTTCACGAGAACAAGAATGAATGGCAAAGTGATTCCACCAGCATCAGTGACAGCAGTCACTGCAAGATTTACACTACCACCAGTAGTGAGTACATCCTCACAAAGCAGGATGTATTGACCCATCAAAAGTCCACGTTCCTTGTCACTGAAAACCATAGACTTCTGTCCTGTCTGTTCATTCTTTGCAGGCGAAACCCAAAGGCATTCGCCTCTGGTAAAGGCCGTGATCTGATCACTCAATAACTCGGCGAGTTTAGTCGCTCCAGTCTGTGGCCCAACGACACCCTGAACTCCAGAAACATCTCCACCTTGATCCGCAAAAAGTTCTAGAAGATCGGAAGCGGCATCACGCAACAGTATTTCATCTGGAATCACCAATCGGCTATTGAAGAAACCATTTGAATGTCTTCTTGATGTAAGCAGTGCATGTGGACTTTTCGGATTTCCATCATGGATCCAGAGAGCATTTTTCTTTTTATACTCTTCAATCCATTGATTTGTATTCCTAGTCATAGGATCTCTTTCATTACACACTTCAGCTGTGTGAAGAGCTTGCCGATTTATTCGGCTCTATCACCTAGACTATACCAAAATAATCCTTAAATCAAACTCCTCTCCAATGCTTCCACCCCCGGTAATGTTCCCTTTGCTAGATACTCTAACATCGCACCACCACCAGTAGAAATAAAGGTAAACTCTCTCTCAAGACCAAGATCCGCAAGAGTAGCAAGAGTGTCACCTCCTCCTAATATAGATTTCGCACCATTTGTTGTGGCATTCGCTATTGCCTTTGCTATACTCTGTGTTGGCTCTTTGAACCCTTTCTCATATATACCAAGAGGGCCATTCCATAATATATGTTTCGCCTGACTTATTTCTCTTTCCAATACCTGTACAGTATCTGGACCAGCATCATACATAACATCTTGCGGTTTTATATTTGTTACTTTTCTTATTACTTCTTTATTAGAAGAGATAATAGCATCAATAGGAAAAAATAATTTATTATTATTGAAAAAGCGAGAAAGATTGAAATCCATAGGAGAAACGACAGATCTACCTACTTCCATGCCTTTTTCTCTGAAAAAATTATTAGATAGAGCTCCTCCAATGAATATCCTATCAGCAATATTTATAAATTTCTCTATCAATGGCAATTTCGTCTCGAACTTCGCACCACCNAGTATNAATAGGAATGGATGAACAGGTTTGAAGGCCATGCTTAGATTCTCTACTTCTTTCTCGAANAGAAGCCCAGCATAACTAGGAAGGAAATTTGTAATAGCAGATACAGAGACATGATTCCTATGGGAAACAGAGAAAGCTTCATTCACATATATATCAGCTAGAGAAGCCAATTCCTTTGCGAAATTAGTATCATTTTGTTTTTCTTCAGGATATTGACGAATATTTTCTAATACAACAGTGTCACCACCATTCATTTTCTCTATAGTTTCATATGCATTCCTATAATTTTTTATAAATGAACACTGAATATCATGATTATCTAGATATTTCACTACTGGTTCTAGAGTAGGATTCTCTTTCGGAGTTTCTATATGACCAATAAGTATTATTTTCGCTTTTCTTTCTTTCAAATACAGAATAGTAGGAATTATTTTTCTGAGACGGAAATTATCCATAATCTTCCCATTTTCTATAGGAACATTGAAATCAACACATACGAGCACCTTCACTCCATTCAAATTTTTTATATCTCTTAGATAATTCATATTAATTAAACAGTATCTACAGCCTTCAATAATTCTATAAAGCCAGGGATATTGACACTCTCTCTACCGATAAGTAGTCCATCAACTTGGCCTTTCTCTATAATATCTGATGCATTACGGAAATTGACAGAACCACCATATAGAATAGGAGTATTTATCGCATTATCATGACCATAGATATCAGAAAGGACTTTCTTTATAAAAAGTGACATTTCATGAACAATAGAGGGATCCATCGCTTCTTTTGCACCTATTGCCCATATAGGCTCATAAGCAATAATAAGCTGATTTATAAGTTTCTTCGGAGCATTCGCAAGTGAATTCTTTATTTGATCCTTTAGAGTCTCTAAGTATAGACCATGTGCATCTCTCTCCTTCTCTCCCACGCAGACTATTGGATGAATTCCAATTTCTAGTACTGCCTGAGTTTTCTTCGCGACTATTTCATCTGTTTCTCCACCAGCNCTTCTTTCTGAATGACCGACGATAATATGTGTCACTCCAATATCCTTGAGCATTGGGGCACTTATCTCTCCTGTATGAGCACCATGCTCTTCTGAATAAACATTCTGAGCTCCGATACTGACTACAGGTAAAGGTTTATTATTAGAAGAAAACTTTGATATATAGAGTGATGGCGGACATACTACAATATATATTGATTTGAATTGTTTCGATGAGTTCTTTACTTTATTCCATATGCGTCTAGCTTCTGCTAGGCTCGTAGGTTCCATTTTCCAATTACCAACTATGATTTTCCTTTTCATATANACATTATACCATTTACTTTATTTCATCCCAAGATATAGTAGTNTATTGATCAGATGTCAATGGGAAGCTAGGTGGTGGTGAATATAATAGATTCTGATCATATATTATATTTCTTATATTATATCCAGTGCCGTTGGTATAAGCGAAACCATATCGTAGATTAGAAGCTATCATACCGAAAAGAGTAATAGTATCACGCTCATATCCGACACCACATCTCCAAGAATAATAGAATCTACCCACTCTACCATTCTGTGCTATAACAGCAGCATCTATTCGAAGATCATTCTCACTAGACAAACCAGTACTTATATCACCCTGTGCTACCAATGCAATAGAATCTTGACCATCATAATTCGTATATAGAAGATCATTGTTAATAATTATACTTTTCCTAGTTGATGGATTATCTGGGAATCTGCCGGCTGCTATAGTGACTCTGGCAGTATCGATATGACCATCTACCCATACATGATCTTCTACGAAGATTACTCCATTTACAGGTATTGGATNATTTCCAAGAGATGATTGATTGTTTATAGTCCATGAATCCCAATTATCTTGNAAAGAACCATCTGTTTTACACCCATTAGATGGATTCGTCATAGAATTTACTTTGTATATATCGAATGTATCATTAGTTTTCAATACTATATGATACCCTTCCTTACCAGATGATGGATAATAACTACCACCAGCCTGTGCATCAGCCTTCATAGATGATAGATCTGTAGTCATACCGATAAAGTCAAAAGCAGGTACAGGAAACTGCCTACCAGCCATGAAGATATCTGATCTATCTGGTACTGCCGATGGAGGGCTAGGATCTGTAGGACTATCTGTGGTATATACACCGAATCTATATGGTCCACCAGTATCTGGATCAATGAATTTATCTACTGCACTAGTCATAATATTATGTGTTACACCATCGAATCTTATACCACCATTAGAATGAACTGGACCGAATACCTCTGTACCAGCACCGAATCGCATGAAGTCATTTGCTGCAACAGAATACTTAGCCAGAGAGGGAATAGCTAAAGTAACAGATATTGTCCTAGATATATCTGGATATGTGATTACTGTACCCTTTGACTTTATTTTCACTACAGTAGAACCTATAGGAGGTGGAGTAATAGTAAGGGCGAATTGGCCTATGACATTACTACTCTTATCTTCGAAATCATGTATGAACGGTCCAGTAGAAGTAGTAGCAAAACCATCTGTATAGTCTGTAGGTTCATGAGCGAGATGCCAACGATAATAATCAATACCTGCTTCCGCTATCTGGAAAGCTTGCTCACTAGCATCTATCTGTCTAGTCTGTTTCAATAATGCGGCTGCCCAATTGATAAGAGCAGTAGTAACAGTAATAGCTATTACTGAGAAAACGAGAACATTGATAAGTATTAATCCTTTTTTTTTCATAAATTATCTTTTAGATTTCTTAATGTTACTTCACCAACATATAATCTAGATGATGGAGATTTATTAGGATCAGCATCTATGAGAAGATTAATCTTCACAAGACGTACAGCAGATGTGGTAACAGGTTGAGTGAGTGGTGTAGAGGTACTAACATATGAATTATTATAATATTCGAAAAGTGAATTCGTAGCACTGTTTCTCACAGAATAAGCAAGAATTGAGAATTCCTCATTCGCTGGATTATATGTCAATGGTGAACCAGACGGCTTTATTTTTCCTTTATTTAAAATATTCCCTAATAGGAAATACCTGACTTGTTCCTGTAATCCATCTGCGTCTATATCACTATAGAAAGTTATAGAGCTAGTGGCAGCTTGTGCAATAGCATAGGAACCATTACTTCCTGGCTTTGCAGAACGTAATTCCTTCACTATTACTTTCAATGCTCCACGTGCATCCTGTGCTCCCTGTAAAGAGTCATTAGCAAATTTATTGTATTGCAGAACATTCACTTGGAAAGAACTAACTACCAACATTATAATAGATAGAACAGCGATACTAACAAGAATCTCTATTATAGTCATCCCATTATTCTTTTTTATTTTATAAATATAAATCATATCTTATGGCGATATTTCTATATTCTTACTTATCCAATCAGAAGAAATATTCACTATATCGACTTCCGTAGTATAACCAGTCTTAGATATTGATATATCATAATCACCAGAAGATAAACCAGAGAATATTACTTGCCCAGGTGGAGTACAGTCTGAAGTATAAGTGAATGATACATCTGAAATATTAGGAGTAGAAGTTGATACTTCTGTAGATAGGAATGCTTTATATCTCACATATCTATCACCATTATGAATAGAATTAATAGTCTGATCTGAAGCAGTATAATATGTAGAAGAAGTACCATCTGGACCCTTCCAATCCCATGTAGTAGTAGCTGTAATCTCCTCATTTGTAGCTAATTGAAATCTAGCACTATCTACACCAGTAGGAATAGGTTGATCTGTAGGAGTCCATAGAAGATTATGGAAATTACTAGCCGAACCAGTGTCTATAGTAGAGGATTCCAATTCCCCGCTAGAGCTATATGAACCAAAGGAATCCTTCAGTTTTATTTCACCCGATGTACTAGTAACATCTACGCCACCATCATCAAAGTAATAGACTGCATCATTATTGAAATCTTCATATCCAGATCCAGTAGACCAATCTGTCTGGCTTATATATCCCCGACCTGTGGTCTTCATAGAGGAATAACCACTAGTATTAGTCAATGTAACTTCTGCATCCGCTACAGGTAAGAAGAGGCTACCATCTAGAATAGTGACGAGTAAGCTCTTCGGATCCCTCGATTTCATTATGAGCTTCACTTCATTGGAGCTATCGGGCTGTATATATATTGGATTAACTGGATTAATACCTGCGATTTCATATGTACTATCTATACTTCCTATATTATAACTATCCCATTCTATAGAATTATTGGAATAGAAACCACTTCCATCTGTTGTAATATTTGCAGAATATTTCGGAACATCTATACCTATCATCTTGGAACTAGACATGGAGAAATCCCCACCTCCAATAGCGATACAAGAAGAATTCATACTAGAGAAATGTACAGAACTTATTTTATCTATTGAGAGACTAACCTGTGTGACTTGTTGTAATATCACTGTTGCATCTGGCTGTGTCGGATCTGGATTACCTGCATCTCCGGGTGGGTATGTCCTTGCACTAGAATAACCTGATTTCGATACAGAAATAGCATAGGATTGTATTGCTGGAGGAGCATCTATTATACGCAACATACCATTCGCATCTGTTATATCATCAATATTAATATTTGGTGTTACAGTAATATTTACAATATGTACATTAGCATCAGATACTGGCTGACCATTAGCATCAAAAACTTTTATAAAGAGAGCCCCATTCGTAGAAGCTGTCTCTAGATTCTTCGGAGCTACTGTGGTGGTGAGTATCACTGGAGTAAAGTTTTTGCAACTTGGACAACCTACCTCTACTTCTACTAGTTTATTATCTGCAGGAGAGAGATCATCTGGAGTACCACCAATAGTACCATCGAAAGGTAAATCAATATTCCTTATTGTAGTAGTAGCGATGAAGGTTATACCTCCTCTGACGAAAGTCTCTACATGCGGAACAATACCATTCGGTACTCCTGATATTTCTCCAATATCTATATATGATAGATTCCTAACTATCTCGAAGCGTTCATTGGCTAGATTCAATCCCATAATCTTATATTGATTGAGATTCACAAGATTGAAAAGGCTAATATATGCCTGATAGGCAGAGAAAGCTACAATTAGGAAAACTGCTGTTCCAACTAATATTTCTATAAGAGTGAATCCTTTTTTCATATTAAATTACATCAACTAGAGAGTACATCGGTGAAATCATAGCAATAGCGAAGAATCCAACAGCAGCAGCTATTATTATCATTAAGAACGGTTCTATTATCGTAGACATATCCTTCGTCTTCTGATCTACATCATCTTCATAGTAGACAGCAACACCTGTAAGCATTTCACTTATTTTACCTGTTTCCTCTCCAACATTCAGCATTTCTCCGAAAAATATAGGGTATAAATGTTTATTATCAATAAAGACTTTCGAAAGTGGTTCTCCTTTCTCTACATGCGATACTGCATCTGTTAATACATTCTTATAATGTACATTCTGTACAACCTCAGAAGTAATACGCAATGATTCCAATACGTCTACGCCAGAAGTAACTAGAGAAGATAGGGTTCTTGCAGTTCTAGCAGAATTCACTTCTATTATCAATGCTCCAATAATAGGGATTTTCAATATCAATTTATGAATAAGGGATTTGCCACTCTTAGACTTTGCCCATAGATAATATAATGTAGAAATTATTATAAGTCCGAGAAGAATGAGTAAACCATGATTCTGCATACTATCACTGAACCAAAGTATTATCCTAGTAGATAGTGGAAGAGCTACATTGAGCTCAGAGAAAGTCTTCATCAAATTCGGAACAACATATGTTAATAGAATAATAGCTATTATAATCATAGCGAAAAGTATTACACCAGGATACATCAATGCACCACGGATTTTCCTCTGTAATGCATAATTCTTATCCATTTGCATTGCAACAGTATTCAATGATTCAGCGAGATTACCACTCTCTTCCCCACTTTTCACCATAGAGATAAAGAGAGGTGAGAACATTTTCCGAAACATTGACATAGATTCACTCAGAGTCTTTCCCTTATTAATTTCTGAATTTAAAGTTGCTATTATAGCTTTCACATTCTTCTTTTTACCCTGTCTCTCCATGACGGATAATGCTCTGGACATAGAGAGTCCTGCACTTATCATAGATCCGAGATTTCTTGCAAAGTTTATTTTATCCTGCGACTTCACAGAATTCAGAAAAGGAATATCTATATTCTTGAAAAATGTGAATTTCTTCTTCTCTTCTACAGATACTATCTCCTCTCCAGACTCCTTTATCATTTTATATAATTCATAGCGGTCCTTGGCGTCTTTCTCGCCTTTATATATTTGCCCGCCTAACTTTTTCGCTTTATAAATAAAATGTGACATCTTTAATAAATAATTATAATCTATTCAGATATAACACGTAGGACTTCCTCTATTGTCGTTAATCCTTGAGCACATTTGAATATTCCATCTTCTATCATAATCGACATACCCTCTTTCATAGCTTGATTCTGTATATCCTCTGTTGTTGAACCCTTTATTATCAATTCCTTTATACTCTGACTGACATTCAATACTTCATGAATACCTAGTCTTCCCTTGTATCCATCATCATCTTTACCAGCTACTGGTTTATAGAAAGGTATTTTATCCCAAGTATCATTCGGTTTTACTATTTTCTCTAATTTTAATACATCCAATACTCTATCCATATTTACAGTTTTAGAAATAGCTGCGAATTCTATCTTGGAAAGAAAATATTTCTCTTTATTTGCAGAGAGTCTTCTCACTAGACGTTGAGCTATAATAATATTTATTGTTGAGACAAGGAGGAAAGGCTCTATCTTCATATCGAGAAGTCTAGGTATTGCTCCTGCAGCACTATTGGTATGTAGAGTAGATAATACAAGATGCCCAGTAAGTGCAGCATTCACAGCGAGAGATGCTGTTTCACCATCTCTGATCTCACCAACCATTATAATATCTGGATCTTGACGGACTAGAGTACGTAGACCAGAAGCGAAAGTGAATCCAATGTCTGTATGTACTTGAGTTTGATTTATTCTTTTCATTTGATATTCCACTGGATCTTCTATTGTGGAAATATTGACATCGGGAGTATTGAGAATATCTAGAATAGTGTATAAAGTCGTAGTCTTACCAGATCCTGTAGGTCCTGTGGTGAGTATCATACCCGTAGTCTGAGTCACTGCCTTATGTATTCTCTCTAGACCTTCACCATGGAAAGTCAGATATTCTAGGGTAAATCCTGATACATCCTCACGAAGAAGACGCATAACAGTCTTCTCTCCGAAATATGTAGGAAGAATAGAAACACGGAAAGAAACCTTTTCATTATTCATATCTACCTTGAATCTTCCGTCTTGTGGAAGTCTCTTCTCGTCTAATTTCAAACTTGATAGAACCTTGATACGTGCAGTGATAGATGGCTCTGCATTCTTCGGTAATACCATGGCATCATGTAATATACCGTCTATTCTATAACGGACGAGTAGNTCATTCTCCATCGGTTCTATATGTATATCAGAAGCATTCTGTATAATAGCGTGCTTCAATAGTGTATCTACTATACGTATTACAGGTAAATCTTCTGCTATTTTCTTAAGATCTTTCTCACTTACAGGATTGCCATCTTCCTCGGCAATAGTCTTCAATGTTTCTGATTCTTTCTGTATTAGATCACCGAATTCTACTTTCAAACTTCTCTGATATTGCACAAGGACGTCCTTTATAGACTCTGTATCTGTGAGTCTTGGTAGGATTTTCAAATTTACTTTCTTTTTTATGAAATCAATAGCAGATAAATCATTGACTTCTAGCATTGCTACCTCTAATGTACTATCTGTCTTCTTGAAAGCTATAATATTCCTACTCCTTGCTACTGGTTCTGGTATCATCGATAAAGTATCAAATGGTATTTTCCTGTCTTTGAGATTAACAAAGGGTATACCTAGAACATAGGCTTGCATACGACGTAGATTGTCTTCTGTTATTTTCCCAGAGTTAACGAGTATCTCTCCTGTCTTCACTCCCTTTTTCTCTCCTTCCTTCATTGCAATATCTAGATCTTCTTTGGAGACGAGATTGGAATCGAGAATAAATTTATTTAGCTGTGAGTCTTCGATGAGCATTGTGTATATTGTAACATATACATTCGATTTTATTTTTCAATGTGTGGGTATTGCGTAATACATTCCCCCTTCCCACAATATCAATCTCTATTGTGTAATTGTGGATTTTATTAAAATTTTATTCTTTTTTTATTTCGGCTTCATTTCATTCTGTTAATGTAAGAAAATTATAAGTTTTAAAAAAATAAAAAAATGATAAAAATAGTAAATACAGGAGAATTTGGACCGATTTATGAGGGAATACTAGGTAAAGAAGCTATTGATTTTCTATTAGAGAAGAGGTCCGGTGAGGTTCCTAAAGCAATGAATAGGGACGGATTGGGTTATATTGATTTTATCTATGGAAAGAAGGGCGAACAAGGATATGGTTTAGCACATATTGAAGAATATCATTCAGAGATTATTCCTTATCTTGTAGTAATTATCCAAAAACGAAATCAACCCATATCTTTTACGATATGGGTCGCCTACGACTTTCAGCCTCTAAAGCGACTTATGTTGATTTGAGAGTAACATTATTATATCATGAAAATAAATAAATCAAAATAATTTGCGCTCCTCCCCATCCTATGCTATACTATATCTGTTATCAATAGTTCCCTTCCCGTTCGCCTTTCGGCGGACATTTTTTATAAAGGTTCTATTAAAATAGATAAAACTTAATAATTAATAAAATAAAAATATGTTTGATCTCAAAGTAATACATTCCGTGCTACAACAATTAGAAGAAGAAAGAGGAATACCGAAAGCCAAGATGCTCGAAGCTATAGAGCTTGCTCTAGCGACTGCTTATAAGAAAGAATATGGCAAGAAAGGTCAGATAGTAAGAGCCGTATTTGATCAGAATAGTGGTAAAGTAGAATTCTATCAAGTGAAGGTAGTAGTAGATGAATCAAAGGTAATAATGGAAGATGAAGTAGATGAAGCAGATCTAAAAACAATTGACCAAGATAATATAAAGGTAAGATTTAATCCAGAGCATCATATATTAATAGCCGATGCAAAAAAAATAAAAAGGGATGCGAAATTAGATGATGAAATAGTCTTTCCATTAGAAATAAAGGAGAATTATGGCCGTATAGCAGCACAGACAGCAAAGCAAGTCATAATACAGAAAATAAGAGAAGCAGAGAAAGTATCTGTTATGAATGAATTTGGAGAGAAAGAAGGTGAAATAGTATCAGGAACAGTACAAAGAATAGAAAGAGGGAATATATTCATAGATATGGGCAGAGCTCTAGGAGTTATCGCTTATGAAGAGCAGATACCTAGCGAACATTATAAACAAGGTGAGAGAATCCGTGCATATCTATGTGCAGTAGAAGAAACACCAAAGGGTATATTATTGAAGCTTTCTAGATCCCATCCGAAGTTCCTAGCGAAACTTTTCGAAATAGAAGCGCCAGAGATAGCCCAGAAAGTGGTAGAAGTTAAGGCTATAGCAAGAGAAGCAGGAGCAAGATCAAAAATTGCCGTACATTCCACAGATAGCCATATAGATCCAATAGGCTCCTTGGTCGGACAGAGAGGAGTAAGAGTATCTACAGTTATGAGTGAGCTGGGTGGAGAGAAAATAGATATAATAGAATGGTCAGAAAATACAGAGAAATTCATAGAAGAAGCTCTTTCCCCTGCCAAAATTGTATCAATAGAATTAATAAAGGATGAAAATCGCGCAATAGTAAAGGTCTCTGAAGATCAACAATCATTAGCAATAGGTAAGGGTGGCCAGAATGTACGACTAGCTGCCAAGCTTACAGGCTGGAAAATAGATATACAGCCGATAGGTATAGGTGAATTTTCTAATGAGGGTAAAGAGAGAGAAGATTATTAACAGTATACAAATACAAATATGATGTATAATGTACTCATATAAGTATGTTTATCATTAACTATAAATAAAAAAATGAAATTATATAAAATATCAATTGTCACAATAGTGTTTTCTATTGCAATATCAACTACAGTTATTGCAAATGCACAGACAACAACTCCAATAGGAGAAAGGATAAAAGCCCAAGTAGAGACTCGTATAGAGAAAAATAAAGAAATACGCAATACCGAGCTGGAGAAGCGTCAGGAAGTAAAGAATACATTAATGGAAAGAAAAGCAGAGATAGAAGATAGGAGAATAGAGATAAAAGATATAAAAAAAGAGAAATTAGATGGTATGAAGCTACTCCGTGCATCTACAACAGATATGTTCAAGAGAGCAAATGAAGAGCGTCGTGAAGTTACAAAAAATATGAAAATGGAAGCATTTCAAATAAGAAAGAATGCTTTAGAAGAACATCTATTAGTAGCTGTAAATAATTTAACAAATATTGCAAATCGTATAGAAGCTCATATTGTGAAAGTAGAAGCAAGTAGACGAACATTAACAGATGCTAAAGCCTTATTAGTAACAGCAAGAGAAAAGATAGCAATAGCAAAGACAGATATAGAGGCATTGAAAGCGCTAGAGACAGCAGATACTTCTACAGAAATAAACCTTACGAAACCTAGAGAAATCGGAGATAAAGCTATAAAAAGCATAAAAGATGCAAAAGAATCATTAAAAAAAGTAATAGTATCAATAGCAAAGAATATGGGTATAGGAAACACAGCAAGTACAACAGATGGAAGTAGCGGAGATGAAAATGATAATGATAATGATAATTAAAAATTAATAATAAATATATAAAATGGATACAAATAATCAAAATTCAAGTGGAATGATGAATGGTATGCCTCCTGTACCACAACAGGAGAAGAAAGTAGGACCTATAGTAGGTGCACTCATAATAGTTCTTATTATCATAATAGCTGCACTATATTTCATAGGCCAAAGATTGAATATAAATAGCATAGATGATCAAAATATGACAGAGGAAATAAACCAAGAGCAAACAATGACTGTAGATCAAAATATAATATCTGAAGGCTCAGCAGGACCAGATAATATACAGACCTTGGAGGCAGATCTTGACAATGAACTCAAAAACATAGATTATAGCTTCTAATGAATACATATATTACCTTCGCGCTTATAAGTTCTGTATTAGCCCTTATTTATGGCGCTTTTCTAATTTCTTCTATAATAAAGAAACCTACCGGTAATGATAAAATGCGTGAAATAGCCCTAGCAATACAGCAAGGTGCTAGAGCATATCTCAATCGTCAATATAAGACTATTTCAATAATAGCTATAATACTTTTCATTGTACTTTGGCTCGCTTTAGGCATAAAGGTTGCATTAGGGTTCGTATTAGGAGCAGTATTATCTGCCTTAGCAGGATATATAGGGATGAATGTCTCCGTAAGGACTAATATCCGTACTACAGAAGCAGCAAGAGAAGGTCTAGCTCCTGCTCTTTCATTAGCCTTCAAAGGTGGTGCTGTTACTGGATTTTTCGTAGTCGGACTAGCGCTTCTCGGTGTTACTGGATTCTATGCTATTACTCATGATGTAGCTTCTCTTATAGGCCTCGCTTTCGGAGCGAGTCTCATATCTGTATTTGCCCGTCTAGGTGGAGGAATATTCACAAAAGCGGCAGATGTAGGTACAGATCTAGTAGGTAAGGTAGAAGCAGGAATACCAGAAGATGATCCTAGAAATCCTGGGGTTATAGCAGACAATGTCGGCGANAATGTNGGAGACTGTGCTGGTATGGCTGCAGACCTATTCGAAACATATGCAGTTACTACTATAGCTACTATGATGCTCGGCGCTACTATATTCCTCGGCTTCGATGGAGCTCTATTATACCCCCTAGCATTAGGTGGTATAGCTATTATCGCTTCTATTATCGGAACATGGTTCGTAAAGCTCGGTAAAAAGCAGAATATAATGGGTGCAATGTATAAAGGATTAATAGTGGCTGGTATACTATCTGCTATTACCTTCTATCCTATTACAAAATGGATTATGGGAGATAATGGCCTATATACAGTTACTAATCTATTCCTATGTTCTATTATTGGTCTTATTGTCACTGCCCTTCTGGTCTTCATTACAGAATACTATACATCTACGAAATATCGTCCAGTACAATCTATAGCAGAAGCTAGTGTATCTGGGCACGGTACGAATATCATTCAAGGTCTCGCTATATCTATGAAATCTACAGCTTGGCCTCTTATTGTAATAGTATTCGGTATATTATTCACTTATCATTTCGCTGGTCTATACGGTATTGCTATCGCCGCTATGAGTATGCTCTCTATGGCAGGAATAATAGTAGCTATAGATGCATATGGTCCTATAACAGATAATGCAGGTGGTATAGCAGAGATGGCAGGGCTACCAGATTCTGTAAGAGATATTACAGATCCTCTAGATGCTGTAGGAAATACTACGAAAGCTGTTACGAAGGGTTATGCTATCGGTTCTGCTGGTCTTGCAGCTCTCGTATTATTCGCTTCATATACTGAGCTCGTTCCGGGACTCACATTCGATCTTAGTAATCCGAAGGTTATTATCGGTCTATTCATAGGTGGACTTCTACCATATTATTTCGCCGCACTATGTATGGAAGCAGTAGGAGTCGCAGCTGGTAAGGTTGTAGAGGAGGTCCGTCGTCAATTCCGAGAGATAAAAGGTATTATGGCAGGTACAACAAAACCTGATTATGCGAAATGTGTAGATATTGTAACTTCTGAAGCTATAAAGCAGATGATAGTACCAGCACTCATACCTGTTCTCGCTCCTATAATAGTCGGTGTAGTATTCGGACCAGTAGCACTCGGAGGATTGCTAGTAGGTTCTATTATCACAGGACTCTTCGTAGCTATATCTATGACATCCGGAGGTGGAGCATGGGATAATGCGAAGAAACATATAGAGCAAGGCAATCATGGTGGTAAAGGCTCCGATGCGCATAAAGCTGCTGTTACTGGTGATACTGTCGGTGATCCGTATAAAGATACAGCAGGTCCAGCTATCAATCCTATGATAAAGATCTTGAACATCGTTGCATTACTTATCGTTGCTTTCTTAATCTAATTTATCAGAGACAAAAATGAATAAAATAAATAAATTAGAAAAATCAAAAGTAGAAATAATAAGCTCAATAGAAGCCAAGCACTTCGAATCATTCCGCAAGAAAGCTCTAGAAAATATAAACAATGAAATCACAATAGATGGTTTCCGCAAGGGTAAAGTTCCAGAGAATATATTGATTACGAAAGTCGGAGAAATGAATATATTAGAGGAAATGGCAGAACTAGCAATAAGTGAAGCTTATCCGAAAATATTAGTAGAAGAAAAAATAGATGCAATAGGTCGCCCAGAAATAAATATTACAAAGATTGCAAAAGATAATCCTCTAGAGTTCAAAGTCATTACAGCTGTGATACCAGAGGTGAAGCTAGCTGATTATAAGAAAATTGCAAAAGAAGAAAAAGGAAATAATAGTAATGAGAAGATAGAAGAAGCAACAGAAAAAGAAATAGATGATGCGAAATGGAAGAAGCGTATAATACTTTCTGATAAGCTTATAGAAAGTTCTTCTATGGATATTCCAGAGGTACTCATAGAAAGTGAGGTGAAAAGAATAGAAGCACAATTCGGAGATGATGTAGCACGCATGGGAGTGAAGATAGAGGATTATCTTAGCCATGCGAAAAAGACAATAGAAGATCTTCGCAAGGATTGGAAACCACATGCAGAGAAGAAAGCGAAACTGCAATTAATACTAAATGAAATTTCAAAATTAGAAAAGATAAAATTAGATGAGAAAGAATTAGAAAAAGAGATTAATCATATACTTGAACACTATAAAGATGCAGATAGAGAACAAGTGAGAGTATATGCAGAGACAGTACTTATGAATGAGCAGGTATTCCGCTTCCTAGAAAATTAATTAAAGATTTAATTATAGAATCAGTTTCGCTATTGCGGATATTGCAGCAGTTTCTGCTCTTAATATTTGTTTGCCCAGAGATACTATTGGGATATTAGCCTCATTAAAGGTTCCTATTTCTTTTTCTGACCATCCACCTTCTGGACCGATGAAGATTGCAATATTATCATCTGTATTGTCTAATTTTTTTCCTGATGTGTGAAATACTATTGACAAAATTTTGGGCACTTTTTTTATTTCATTAATTGCCTCTTCGAGACTGATAATACTATTTATAGTTGGTACTGTAGATCTGCCACTCTGTTCCGATGCTTCTATAGCTATCTTATTCAATCTGTCCATATTGAGATCCTTCTTCTCACTCCTCTCAGATAGTACTGGAAAAATATGTGAAACGCCTAATTCTGTGGCTTTTTCTACTATCCATTCGAATTTGTCTTTCTTTATTATTGATTGTACTAAATATATATTTTTATTAAATAAAACCATATTTTCTTTTTTGTCTAGGATTGACATACATACTGAATCTTTATTATAACTATCTATCTTAGCAGAATACTCGAAACCAGAGTTGTCAAATAATATGACCACATTGTTTGACACAAGTCTAATAACGTTTCTTAACTGATTCACAAGCTCATGTGAAACAATCATGATCTTTGACTTGTCACCAATTTTGTTTTGTAGATAGAACCGATGAACTCTCATATTCCTAGTCTATACAATGTTGCCAAAGATAGCAATATGATGTAATATATGCCCTATGTTAATACCAACAGTAATAGAGAAAACAAATTTCGGTGAGCGCGCATACGATATATATTCTCGCCTCTTGAAGGAGAATATTATCTTTCTAGGAGGACCAATAGATGATCATATTGCAAATATTATTATCGCTCAATTGATTTTCCTCCAATCAGAAGATCCGAAGAAAGATATTAATCTATATATCAATTCTCCCGGTGGTTCTGTCACTGCTACTCTAGCAATAGTAGATACTATGAATCATATTAAGAATAGTGTATCCACTACATGTGTAGGTATTGCCGCCTCTGGTGCAGCACTCATACTCTCTTCTGGTGAAAAGGGTAAGAGATATGCTCTTCCTAATTCTGAGATGATGATACATCAGCCACTCGGTGGTGCTGAGGGACAAGCTTCTGATATTGAGATCAGTGCGAAACATATATTGAAGATGAGAGAAAATCTAAATAAGATATTATCAAAGAACACTGGCCAAGCTATGTCAAAGATAGAGAAGGATGTCGATAGGGATTTCTTCATGGATGCAGAGGAAGCAAAGAAATACGGCCTTATTGACAAAGTCATCTCCTAGTTATAATATACGAGCATTACTGGATTAATTACCGTAAGTTTGCTTTTTAGAAAAAACTTTAATGAATCGTATACAAACTCTTCAAACTAGACAGGATAGAACTGATATATTTATATATATTGATACATTACTCTTATAATCTAAGAAAGCGAATTTATATTCGCATATGTCATTAAAATTAGTTGCATTATTGTTAAGTATAGCGGGAGTAGCTGGGCTTGGTATAGGATATTATCTTCGTCTTATCATTTCCCTTGGAAAGAAGGGATCAATGGAATTAGAGATAAAGGAGATGCTNCTCACAGCAAAGGAAGAGGCAAAGAAGATCACAGCAGAAGCTGAGAAGAAATCAAATAAATTACTNGAAGATACAAGGCATGAGATAAAAGAAAAGGAAGATAAAGTACAGCAAATAGAGAATCGTCTTATTAAAAAAGANGATCTTCTAGATAAGCGTCAAGTAGATATTGATAAAGAAGTAGAATTGATTAAGACTAAAGTAGCAGAAATAAAGACAATAAGAGAACAAACAGATAAATTGGAATCAGAAAAGACTTTGGCATTGCAGAAAATATCTGGTATGACTCGAGAAGAAGCAAAAGCTGAGATTATAAAGACTATAGAAAAAAATGAGGAACAAGATATATTGACTAGGATATACAAGCTAGAACAGAGTGGAGAAGAGGTATTGGAGAATAAGGCTAAAAGCATATTGGCAACATCTATTCAGAGATTATCTAATTCTGTCGCATCTGATATTATGTCTACATCTGTTACTATTCCGAATGATGAAATAAAAGGAAAGATAATAGGAAAAGAAGGTAGGAATATAAAGGCCTTCGAGAGAATGACAGGGGTAGAAGTAATAGTAGATGATACTCCTGGTAATATTACTATTTCCTCTTTTGACCCTGTACGTAGACATATTGCTAAACTTGCATTAGAAGAACTTATAAAAGATGGCAGAATACAACCTGCAAAAATAGAGAAAGTTGTTCAGGAAGCCCAAGCAAATATAAATAAAATAATAAAGGAAAAGGGTGAACAAGCTGCTTATGAATGTGGAGTAATAGGACTAGATCAGAGAATATTACTGATATTAGGCCGTCTATACTTCCGTACTAGCTATGGTCAGAATGTTCTAGAACATTCCATAGAGATGTCACATATTGCGGGTATGATAGCAGAGGAAATCGGTGCCAATGTAGCAGTAGCAAAGGCTGGTGCATTATTGCACGATATTGGTAAAGCTCTAGATCATGAGGTAGTAGGAACTCATGTAGAAATAGGTAGAAGAATATTACAGAAATTCGGTGCAAGTGAAGATATTGTGAAAGCAATGCAGGCACATCATGAAGAATATCCTTATGAAACTATAGAGAGTCGTATAGTGCAGTCAGCAGATGCAATATCTGGTGCTAGACCTGGAGCACGCAGAGATAGTATAGAGAATTATCTCCGACGTCTCGGGGATCTAGAAGCAATAGCAAATGGTTTCCAAGGTGTAGAGAAGAGCTATGCATTGCAAGCAGGCCGTGAAATAAGGGTATTTATAACACCTGAGAAATTAACAGATCTAGAATCTAGGAATCTTGCACGAGATATAGCTATAAAGATAGAGAAGGATTTGAAATATCCAGGTGAAATCAAGGTTACAGTTATCCGCGAGACCAGAGCTATAGAATTTGCTAGATAATAAGAACTATGTTCCTATTTATTCCCTATTGCGTATAATACGGCTTCATATATAATAATATGGAGGTTAGATGCTCCGGAAGGAGTATGAAACATTATTAGTAATTAATAATAACTATGAATAAAGCAGGAATCGTAGATGCAGTGCATGCAGTTTTAGGAGGAACAAAGGTCCAGGCAGAGCAAGCAGTAGATGCTATGCTCGATGGTATTATCAATTCTCTTAAGAAAGGAGAAGAGGTATCTATCGCAGGGCTTGGTATTTTCTCTGTTAAACATCGTGCAGCACGAGAGGCTAGAAACCCTCGTACAGGAGAAGCTATCAAGGTAGCGGCTATGAAAGTTCCAAAGTTCCGTGCCGCAAAAGCTCTAAAGGAAGCTGTAAAATAGTAAGAAAGACTCGCTCGAGCGAATCATTTTTAGTAAAAGACCACCATAGGGTGGTTTTTTACTTTATAAAAAAACTCACCACGTTTTCGCAGTGAGAATATGAAATGATCATGGTAATCTTAAACTACACCAGAAATGAACTTGATTGCCTTGTTACCAATATCTGATCGCATCTGTTTACCATTGAAATGAATCTCATTGACAGCTACATAAGCTCGTTCCTTGGCCACTTGGAGACTTTCGCCCCAAGCAGTAACACCGAGTACTCGTCCTCCATTAGTGCCAAACATTCGACCCATACATTTGGTACCAGCATGGAAAATCTTAACATGCTCCATCTTAGAGACTTTATCAAGTCCCCAGATAATCTGATTGCTACTATGCCCTTTTGGATAACCATCAGAAGCAAGTACAATACAGACTGAAGCACCTTCCAGCCAGTCCAACTTAATTTGAGTTGAATCTACAGCCGATGAATACGCATAGAGGACATTGAACAAATCAGAACCAAGTCTGACTAAATACGCTTGCGTCTCTGGATCACCGAAACGTGCATTGAATTCGAGAACTTTCAATCCTCTATCTGTGAGCATGATTCCAGGATATAGTAAACCACGATAATCTACGTTTTCTACTACGCACCCATCATGAAAACGTGTGACAATATCTTCATTGATTCTGTTAAGAAGCCCATTATTGACAAATGGTGTGGGGAAATAAGCACCCATACCTCCAGTCATAGGACCCTGATCATTTACTAAAAGATGTTTATGATCCTGAGATGTTGGAAATAGACACACATTCCTCATATTGTAAAGTGCATGAGGTAATGTCTAAACACTTCTGACACTTTTGATAGATTAGTAGTTAATGAGTATTAAAATGTCACAAAATATCAAAGAAGAGAGATTCCGTTGGATTAAACC
>C687J50192_1000328_pt1 | contig 21327 bp, 23 predicted proteins | sample RifOxyD1_FD_50192 | JGI IMG/M metagenome (IMG submission 50192)
TAAGTGTGTGCCTCCAGCATGGATACCTCCACCAATCGCACCACCCATGACAGCCCCACCTAGGATAGTTTGGTTGTCTTTGATACCACCATAAATACCACCAGCAATAGCGCCACCCATGATACCTTTAGTAGCTTGACCAGACCCTAGTCCAGCGCCAAGTAAAGCACCTTTAAAGGCTCCTCCAAGGAATGATGTCCTATCGCTACCTAAGGAGTAGGTAGCACCACCAACGGCTCCTACGCCTGCTCCAATAGCCATACCTTTGCCTATTGGACCTACTGCGATCTCTTGAGCAGCATTCCAAGCTGTATTATACCAAGCCATTACATTCCTCCATGATAAAATTCAGCTTCTCTTCCCATCAAAGAGTTAATAGCGAAAAGACCCTGACTTTTTTGCATATTTCTAATAAACTCACCTTGAGTTCTTAGTGTTTCCATACTACCACCGGTTTTAGACATTTTAACACCAGTAGACTTATTTATTAAATCAAATCCATAGCTCAACCCACTATATCCAGCATACCATCCAAGGAATGGTAGTCCATATTTAAATGCTTTTGCAACACCAAAACCAAGAGATCTTAATCCTCCTTTAGCAAAGCTTTTCGATCCTTGTCTAATAGCCTTCCAAGTTTCAGGAGTTTTAAAGCCATGACCTTGAACTTCTTTGAAAGACTCTACTCCTTCTTTGAAGTTTGTCATAGCACTCTTCCCATTAAAACCTGGAGTTTTCTCACTCCATTTAGGAAATGCACGACCTATAGTGGCTCCACCAAGTGTAGTGACTCCTGTTGCGGCATAATAACCGGCAGAACCACCAAGAACCATATTAACACTATCTAAAGTGTTTTCTCCACCAAAGATAGGAAGACCAGCAGTAGCAACTTCTATCTGCATATTTAACTTGAAGTCACTAATAGCTTTTGCGAATCTTGACTGTTGACTCATATTACTCGCTTAAAGAAAAAGAAGAATTTGGTTGGAATTTGTTGCGATTTTCCCATAATGCTATTGGTAACCCTGCTGTATTCCCTATCTCTTCATTATACCAACTTTGAACTTGCCTGGCGACCAACTCTTCTTGTGATATTTGCATACCAGATTGTTTTAATCGTCTTTGCATTCTTGTATTTTGAAATTGATGAAAATATAGATACGCCTGATCTTCTAAATTAGCTTGAGCAGTATATGTTTCTTCTCTAGAAGTTTCTGTCAACTGTTTGACTGACATTCTACCGGGACTATATTTCTTAACCCCATATAGGTCTTGCTCTGTCTCAACTTGCTCTCTTGCTCTCTGTACTTTCTCTACAGATTTTTTATAAAGTTCTGGATCGAACTTAGTATTAATGCCAATTCTAACGGCAGGATTATCTTGCAAAGTATACATAAGCTGCGTATTAGGATATCCCATTCTTCCAGCATAATAATTTGTTTGCGCGATACCTGACTTAGAAGGACCATACCGAAACAAATTTTCCATACTACCGGCATTAAGAGATTTTACGTCTCCTAAAATACCTGCTTTAGTTTGGTAGTCTGAAGTTCCGACGATCCCACCTTCATAGTAATATGAGAAATCTTCGACACTTTGAGCAGTACCTTGTTTTAGGAATAAACCTTCATAAAACCTATGGAGTGTCGTTCCTAAGGCGGCTTCAGACAAAGGTTCATCCTGTTGACCTTGTCCTTGGCGTGAAAACGCACTAGCATAAGAACCACCACCACTTAATTGCCCTCGAATAGCTCCAAGACTATATCCAATCGAAGATGCACCAAATCTTTCGGTTGCTCTAATAGGATAATAGTCTCTTTGATCCCGCTCATGTTGATAGAGCTTATTCTGTATAAGTTGAGGAAACAGCATCTATTTGTTTTGATTCCAATATCTTATTAAGTGATTCTCTCATTGCAGTCATATTCTTAGAAGCATCACTATCTTTCTTCTGTTTTAAGGCTGCATCGCGCTTGTACTTTTCTTGTGGAGTCCCTACAAGACTACTCAAAATCTTTTGTTTCTTATTGGTCAGTTTATCAATAAGAGATAATAAAGGATGAGTGGCTAATTCATAGGTTCTTCCTATCTCTGTTTCCATAGTTGTCATGATAGTTCCATCTTGGAACTCTCTAATGGGAATTTCGTGATCTTCTAATCCTAGATGTCGGAATTGAGCTTGACGCATATCAGGATTTCCTAAGGAGTTATAAGCTCTCTTTAAGAGAATATCTATGGTTACTAAATCATCTATTAAAGATAATTGCGCGAATTCTCCTGGTTGAATATCAAATTCGATTATATATCTCTTATAGAAGTCTTCTATCATGTTTAGTTCTATGAGGCATTTTCTTCCTATAGGGAGTTTATTTATCTCATAAAGGGGGCAATCAGATACATGTGGACATTTTTCGCCTAGACAAGTAAGAGGTAAAGAAGCAAATACTCCTGTGGACATTCTTGCTATAGAAACCTTTATTCTTCTTACTTCTTCTTTAGTAAGACTTATATCGGCATATTTGCCCGCTTCTATTTCTTTTATTGCTTGATAGTATTCTGGAGAATGAGGATGAGGATCTTCAGTAGTTGTTACTAAAGCATTTACTCCAAAAGTCTCTTCATTTAATTCTGACATAATAACCTATATAATTCTTGATATTCTTCTCTGTCTTTTGTTAGTTCTTTGAATAGATCTTTACAGGTATATCCTTTATATTTCTCGTCTAACCACGTAAAATATACAGATGCGCCAATATCCATCATAGAGTAATGATTATATACTACTTTTACAAGTTGGCATTTTTTGTTTCCCTTGTACAAAGTACTGAATCTTTCACTATGAGGTTGTTTTAGTATTAATTCTTCTAATAAGTCTTTAGGAGTTTGTCCTTCTAACTTTTTTCTTAAATATTCTATATAATGTAGATCTTCCATTTATTCACTTTCTGCCAATAATAGGTTAGCTGTAAAATTATAAGTTTCATTTTTTTGGATCTGTCTAGAATAGACAATTTGTTCATCTGTATCTATTTTTCTTAAAACTACATTCTCTAAATGCAAATATCCAAAATCCATTGAGTATTTGATATCTATATCTCCAATACAGACAAAATTGCCGAAATTATAATCTTTAACAGTCATAAACCCAGAGATGCTTTTAGCATTAAGTTGAAAAGATTTAAATAATAATGTTAAACTTTTCACTTGCCCAACTTCTTGACCGTTCCAAGACCAAACGGGAGATACGCAATTATAAGGAAGCCAAGGAGAAAAACATTTTCCAAGAAACATTATTTCTCCGATAGAAGTAAAGTCTCTTAATCGGATGGGGTCTCCATTAGGATCAGAAATTAAAATTTCTGAAGCAATCTTATAGAGAGTGTCTTCGCCGACTTGTTTTACTATTACAACACTATACGTTTCATCTAAATAAGATGAATGATTTTTTTCGGGCATAATTGTTGTGAGAAACCCAAAACTAACTCCGGTAGGGCGTCCGATCCCAATACAGATATTATCATCTTCAGTGAATTCTAGAGTCTTAAACTTGCAGAGAGTATATTGATGTTCGTATAAAAGTTTGAGAGTTACAGAATCTCCATCTTGATAGCCATTCTCAAATCCCATTTCATTGATTCCGGCCTAGAAATTTTACGAATTCTTTATATTTCTCATCTTCTACTTTATGACCACGGAATAAACAAAAAAGAGTGGGCAACCAATCAAATATTTCTTCTGATAAACAATCAGATGGTATGCGCCCATTTTCTGCATAGGCTAAATCAAAGAATAAATACCATTCTGGAGTTAAAGGTCTTAACTGGAGAGCTTCGGCATGTCTATTTAAAACATTAGGCCACTTAGGAGGGTCAATTAATCCTCTCTCTAGTTTAGAAAGATTACCAGTATCCATCCCCACTAATTCTGCAAAGTCTTTTAATACAGGTTCTATCTGTTCTCTTCTATCTCGGAAAAACTCATAAAATCGCATACAAACCTCTGTTTTTCTTTTTATTATAACATGTCATTAAGAATTAGTTGAATGAGCTTCGGTGCGTTTTGTAATTTACATACATAACCGACTGAATTCCAAACCCAAGGTGTAATAGTCATGGTATCTAGTATCCCAACGATAGGAATATCTTTAGACCTAGCATATGCGATTTCTAGGTATTTAGATCCTTGAGACATCCTATCTAGTTCGACAATAAAGACATTTGATAGATCTATAAGATGCTGTTGATATTCCTGGATCAGACTAGTATCTTTAGGATAGAGAGTTTCTTGTTCAATAAAAGGAGAATCTTTCATGACATTAGCAAACAACACAGATCGAGTGCAATTTTCTTTTAATGTTAAACGAGGATTATAAATCGCACAATCTCTCTGAAAAGCAGATTCAATAAACTCAACAAAAGGATGAGGTTCAGCAAAACCTCCCATCGACATGGATAAATATAACATCATAATATTTCCTCTTCTATTTCATTGAAAGCAATTTTATATAAGGTTTTCACAAATGTTTCGTCGGTAGTAACTAGCCCCGTAACAATAGAAAACAAGTGCTGCTTCTCGTAACCAATATTATTGAAGTTTTGAACAAACCCAATCAAACCTAGTAAAGCAAAGAGAAGATCTGTATATTTTCGTTCTACTACTAATACTCCAGCGATTAAATGTTTCTTAATCTCAAAATAGGCAATACGCATTTTTGCAGGCATAGTGGCAAGTAATACTTCAGTTTCTTTTTCTGTCATCCTCGCTAAGTAATTTGTAGCATTGAAACTTCTAAGGTTAACTGTTTCGACGCCATTCACATCTTGATAAATAAAAGGATATCTTTCTGCACCGATTCCACTATTAGTACCATCAATATAAATATATTGCATTCTTGCTGCGCTCATCGCGTTAGTGTCGCCTGCAGCTATTACGAGATCTCCTGTTATATAAGTTTGGGAATAGTCCTCTGTTGTTCCAGTTATTGTATAACCTTCTGCTGCTGTTGTCTGAGGATGCTCATATACTGTCCAGAGGGGACTATTGGTAAAAGTTGAAGCAGTTATTGTCCCTTCAAGATTTGTAGAATTCGCAAGTTCTGTTGTCATATGTTTACTTAAGTGTTGTTCAATTGTAAATATTATACTAAATCGCCCTTATAAAGTAAATACCCAGGAAAAATATTTTTTGATATTCCCAAGTGTAGGGAATGAATGAAAATAGAGAGAGGCAAGATTCAAATTACATGGATGGAATGCTTTTAGAGAAGGATCCCATGAGTGAAAAATTCCTACGGAAAATAAAGTTTGAAATAAATTTAGAAGGGGAAGAATCTGTAATTTTCCTATATGAAAATAAATCTGGAAATAATTTAGAAGGAGTACCCAGTGAAGTATGAGGGTGAGAAACATCGGCGTTCGATGCCCACCCCCCTCTCTCCGGAAGTTTTGGGGCGCTACCGGAGAGGCATGAGAGTAACCCCACGTTTTCACCGGGAAGGGAGGGTGAGTGAGACCGTCTAGTCACTCATCTTAGGTCTTACCCCCTCTTCCTGGTGAAAAATAGGGGCTTGAGACGAACCCCGAAGAAAAAATCGTCTCATATATCTCCACTCAAGGAGGAGTGGTTGCGGATTTCTCCCTCATGATGAGCGGTGGAGAATCCGAAACAGGGCGACGTGAGCCAGAATCACGAGGCTGCCGGGAGTCCATAACCCCGGCGGGCACAAGATGCCCAAACTTCTGGGTACCTAATGGTTCGGGGCCAGAAGTCAACCCTCTTTATGGAGGAAATATGAACCAGCAATTAGTCTTAAGTAACACCCTTAAACATCACGGTCTGACCAAGACCGTGATCAACGAAGTGTGCGACGTCCTGTTCGACACCCGGGCCTCGGTCCGGAGTTGGGTCAAGGTGAAGAGAGCCATTGCGGCTCTCAACGGGTTAAGTGTCAGCCGTGGCCACATGATAACGTTGACCAAGGCGTGCCACACCTGGAAGGATATCGAGAACGAAATCTGGTTGAGGGCTAAGGCCCAAGACCAGATCATGCGACGGCGCAGCAGGAATCCCCAGACCGGCGCGGTTATCGACATCCCGGCCTCCAAGACCGTGATCAAGGAGGTCATCCCGGCCTCCAAGATCACGAAAGAGAGCCGCTGGGTGAGGCGTCAACGACGCATCAGCAGCGTCAAGAGCACCCAGAAGATCACCAAGGTGATGAAGATGGTCGCCGCCCTCCCCACCCTCACCTGGGGGGGCGAGGTTAACCTCGCCAAGGTGACAAAGCGGTTCACCAATCCCGGCTTCGGTACCTGGACGGTGAAGAAGAGGGCCGCCCGAACCGTTCGCAATCCGCAAACCGGCGACACCGTCAAGATCAAAGAAGTCATGGATATGACTTCCATCAACCTGGAGGTCTCCGGCACTACCTTGCCCAAGATCTCTTCCAAAATCAGGGAGACCATGGCCATGGTCAAGTCCCTGACCATTGGCGTTGAGGAGAGCAAGAGTGCTCTGGTCAATGCCAAGGAAATCGCTGTCCAGGAGTTCGCCAACGCCTGGTACGACGACCTCGGCATGATCAAAGCCGAGAAGAAGGTGGTCAATCTCCGCAGGGAGATCAGGGTCAATACCCTGGCCTTGACAAAGACCAGGAAGCTCTTGATCTGCCTCCGTCAAAGGAAGACGGAAGTCAAGGGTTTGGCCCTGGCTTTCACCAAGGCTCGTCAGTCTTGGGAGAAGGCCGTCGCCAACCTCACCTTCGCCAAGAAGGTTGAGGCCAAGGCCGTGGCCAAACTTCAGGCCAATGCCAACCGCCTGGGCAGGAAGTACAACGTCACCTTCAAGCACAGCGAGAGCATTGACGCTCCCGCCAGGCTGACCGGTGGCATTGCTTACTACCGCGCCGACGCCAACGTGGCTGACCTCCTCCACGAGATTGGCCACATCCTGCGTGGCAGCAGCGAAGTGGCTGCGGACGCTTGGATGAACTTCCGGGCAGGTGTGTCCGGATGGACCAGGCAAGGTCTGGTCGTCCGTGACCTCTCCTGGAAGAAGGCTGAAGCCTGGTACGAAGCCCATCGTAGGAATGGTAAGTATCAGGACGCAGTCCTGGCCTCCGAGGGACACCGCTCCCTGTACTTGGTGACGACCGACAGTCGCCAAGAGCAGGTTCAAAAGCGGTTGACGTTCCTCCAGAGGGAGTTGGACTTCTCTGAAGATCCAGTTGTCCTCAAAGCCGCTCAGTCGGAGATCAACATGATCGATGCTGAGTTAGATATGGAGGAATTAGACCTGTGCTCGGAAGGGCATGACGTTATCCGTGGTGGCATCTATCGCCACTTCAAGGGTAACGAATACCAGGTCCTCGGGTTTGCCGAGGGGATGTTCGGCGAATCGTATGTCGTCTACATGAAGATGTATGGCGACTATGGACGTTGGATCCGGCCCATTGACATGTGGTCGGACCGTCCCGAGGCAGCGAACGGTAGCCGGAGGTTTGAGTATCTCTACAAAGAGGAACTCAACATGTCGGCGATTGGAATCGGACACCATAGCGAGTCGGAAGGCTCGATTACGGTGTTCGAGGGGAATGGTAAGTTATTGGTTGCGCCTCGTTTGCAGCCATTGACGAAGCCGTCCTTCAAATCCGAGGGGCATAAAGAGGACCCAATCCCGGTGGGTAACCGGGTTAACGCTCATAGGAGAATTACCATGAGCAACTTTGACATTCTGTGGGATGAGAGCTTCCGTGACTTGGCAGGCATCAACAATCCGTGGAATCGGGTTGTTAACGCCATTAAGTCGGAAGTTCCCGACGAGGAAGATCCCGACAACAGTGAGATCCTTCACGAGGTTGAGGAAGGTAGTGAAGACGCCAACGAACAGGCGATCTTCGACGCTGCCGTCCGCGAACACCGTGGGAATCTCACCCGGCTCAACGAAGTTCTCTTCGATGAGTACGGTGTCTGTCGGGACATTCCTCGGTGTTATCCGAAGACCCGCGAACTTGGTGCCATCATTGGTACCGTCCGTGGGTTCAAGAAGTACATCGACGATGATAAGGGACGTCTTGTTGTCGTCGAATACGAGAAGGAGTTCTGGTTGTCGGACCTGAATTCCTTCGAGGGCGGAGATGAGTCCGTCCAAGTCAAGAGGCTGAATCCCTGGCAGCACAGGGAAGCAATCTTGGGAGCGAAGACCAATGACGGTCGCCGTTTCTATGATGCCGTACTCGGCTTCAAGAAACACACCGCTTCCGAGTTGCTTAAGGTGCTGCCTTGGGCAACCAGCAAGGTCATTCAGACCAAACTGGGAGACTCACCTCTCGGTGTCCTCTGGAACGAGAAACTCACCGGGCCAGTCTTCATCGCAATGATGAAGATAATCAAAGAGAGTAACGTCTCTCTGGTCCGTGAGGTCGTGGACATCCTCTCGATCTACCATGTCCAAATCAAACGGGCATGGTTGCATAGGATCTTCTCCGATCAGGAGATCACCGAGATCGAGAACCAGGGTAACCGTGTTGTTTTTGATGGCAACAAATATGGTTACGATCCCGACTTCCAGGAGCGCATCAATGAAATGATGCAAAACTTCCTGGAAGAGACAAACTCCAACCCACTCGAACCTTGGCAGATGCTCAAGGCTATCGACGCGGAGATCCAGTTCGGACGTTGTCTGGAAGTCCTGAACTCCTATAGTAGGAGTACTCAAGAGGACTACGGACGTGAGTTCGAAGTCTGGACAAATGTCGAGGATGACAAGGCCACGTATCTCCAACGTGTCTTTGTTGCGAAGGCGTTCCAATTGGCGGAAACTGCGGAGCCTACTTTGGCGAAAGTCAAGGTAGAGGATGCAGCGAAATTCATGTGCCAGTTAGGGTTGGCGCTCGATCCTATCATCGATGCGCTGGCCACTGACAAGGACGCCCCACTCGGAAACGAGTTGGCGGGGTATCTCGTGTCTGCCCTCAAGCATGGGGTGCAGTCCAACGAGAAGTACTTCCGCCGGACTCTTCGGGCGGTGCAGTCCTTCGACCTCCCCGAACTGTATAACCACATGAAGGGTTATCGGTTCCACAAGGGAGGGTTGGAATATGTCAACCGAGCTGAGGATGGTACGAGTCTCCATGCGAAAGCGTTGTGGGACGATATGTACCACCAAATGCTCGGTAGTCTCACGACTCGCCAGCTTCTCCGCTGGTTCCGGGCTCGTGACACCATGGGCCTCTACGCCTTCGTCATGACTGACGAGGTGTTGCGGTCCATTGGTGCTCTCGCTTTGCTCAACGATAGGCGTTGGGCAAAATATGAGGCGGCCCTCCACGCTGTGAAGCGGACGGAGAAGCAGGTTGACCTGATTGAGGACCTCCGGAACATCGGAGTTGCTCCTCAAACCAGGTGTGACCTGTTCCACCTGTTCGGCGGGGAGTACGCCGTCATCGCTGAGAACGTGCTCATCGCGAACGAGAAAGGTCGTTCGCCTGAGCCGCCTCACGGTGGGCTGACCGAGATGTCCGAGGAGGAATTCAACGCCTTGGCATCTATGGCCAGTGAAGGGCACGAGAATGACATCCATGTCTTTAGGGATGTCTGGATTGTTTACGGGAGTGAACATATCCATAATCGTCCCTTAAGGAGTAAGGGGTTGTCCAAGGAGGATATCGAGGAGATCGATTCTCCTTTGGACACCGTTACTCCAGGGCAACAGATTGCCTTGGTCTGGCAGAAGGGAATAGTCCTCAACCCCTCCCTGGAACTAAGGGACTATATCCTGTCTGAGATAAAGAGGACAGATGAATATCTCTGTCCTTCTGAGACCAGAGCAACTGTAGTCTCGGCAATTTACAGTTACTATATTCCAGGGTTGACAAACGGGATATATACGACCCAAAATTTGTCCTCGGAATATATTGACTGGCTTATTGCCGAAGGATACAATGGGAGTAATTTAGGTTGCTGGTTTAACATAGAAAAAGCCAGCAAAATAGACTCTCCCATCTCTAGGAGGAAGTATCTTGGCATCGCGAAAATGCTGAGAGAAACCTTCCATTGGGCAACAACGCCCTTGCAAGGAGAAAAAGTACTAGAGATGTCTCTTTCATTCCTTGATGACCATTTGGTTGCCTGGCAGGCAATGCAAATGTACTCGGAGCTTGAGAGGATCTTCTTGGCCGGTACATTGTTACATGCCGGTCTTCCTCTTGAAACTCTGGGAGACATCTCCAGGGTGGAGATTCTCTCCATTAGGAATCTCATCTCTTGGGGAACGGATGGTCAACTCCCCCAAAGCGTTCTCGCTTATAAGAGAGCGCTTAACTGGAGAGACAATCCACATCACGTCGAAGCGTATTGGATGAATACCTTCGGGCGTGTTCCTCAGGCGAAAGCTATCATAGATGGCATTCGCGACAGGAAGGAGATTGTGGCCCTGAAATCGAACTGGAGGTTTTTCCAATTTGGTTGGAAATCTTTGCTGGAAGACAACCAGACGGCTATCGTTGCCCGTATGTTGTCAAAATATGCTAAATACGGCAAGGAAGGAGTGGATCTCTTTCTCTCCAGAATACACGATGTCGGAGTCCAGACAATGGAAACCGAGGTGTACCTTTTGGAAAAGAAGGAAATCTTCCAGTTATACTGGAAGTTCCGCAACTGTTCCAAACTGGACTGGTTGCAACCCCTCCGGTCTTGGACTGAGGATATTCCCATTGAGGAGTATCTACTCCTCAAGAAAGAAGATCTACAGGCAGAGATCTGTAGGAAGGGGGTTGAGAACTCCTACGGGAAAGTAGTTCCAGAACTACTCCCGTTAGCGACAGAGGCTTATCAGGCTGGAGTTAGCGACTTCAATACGCTGACTCAGTACTGGTTCAATAAGTCTCCAGTCAAGAGTATCCCTTGGGTTAATGTCTCTGAAGGGACTTACACCCTGAAGACTCTTGATGTTAATGATCCCCGGGGACCATTCCTTGGTAGGTATACTGGCTGTTGTCAGAGCTACGAAGGATTTGCCTCGGAGTGTGCTATCCATGGAATGGCCAGCAAAGATGGCTGTTTCTGGGTGGTATTCAATAGCAAACGCCTTGTTGCTCAGGCGTGGGTGTGGGTATCTAACCGCATCCTTGTTATTGATAACATCGAAGGAGCAAGTGGCGACCCCACGGTTTATGACCTCTTCAAGAGGGCAGTAAAATCCGTGAGGGCCGACGGCATCGGCGCCGTCTATTGCGGACTCGGATACAATAAGTATTCCGAGAAGCTGCAAGAGGAGTACCAGGTCACTCGTCTCCCGGTATCGGCCCCAGTTAACTATACCGACACCGCTGAGGGTGTCGTGAAACTGGCGTCGGAGGGACACCAAGATATCAACTTCGATCTGATCGTTCGGATCGAGGAATTGGCATATCCAGAATTCATGCGATCCTACAAGGCAGAAGAGTTCAGCCTTGAAGGCATCTGTGAATATCTGGAGTGTGAACCCAGTGAGATCTTGGCTATGACAGAGGGCGATTCTGCTTATCTGCTTGGAAGCATCCAAGGAGATGAGGCAGAGATTGCTGACCTGGCAAAAATTCCAGGATCTCCTTCCTCTTGCGTTGCTCGCTTGATCACTCGCTGTATGCGGGTACTCAAGCAGAATAATGTGAAGACTGTCACAATGGACTGTAGGAGCACTTCCTCCCCAATCGTGAAGTCATTAGTTAATCGTATGGGGTTGACCATGACTGAAGAGACTTGGGATTGGGAGGGTGAAGAAATGACTGAAATCACCGTCTCAATGGCCAGTGAAGGTCATGACGAAGACTTTGGGGTTGACCTTGGTGATGTGGAAGTTTTGCTTCAAGACCTTTGGTCTGTCAAAGCAAAGACTCTCCTCATCGGAGGAGCAGTCATTGACCGCATCCAAGGTCGACAGATCAAGGATTGGGACATTGAGGTCTATGGACTTTCAATGAAACAACTCCAAGATTACCTGGAAGAATGGGGATATAAGGCAGATATGGTTGGTGCTGCCTTTGGAATTATTAAGGTCAAAGTCGGGACTACTGACATAGATCTTAATGTTCCTCGACTGGAGAATCGTTGTGGTGTAGGCCACAAAGGTTTCCAAGTTGAGTTACTCCCCAATCTTACTCCTGAAGAAGCGGGGAAGAGAAGGGATCTTACAATTAACTCTATGTATGTAAATTTGCATACCGGAGAAGTTGTAGATCACTTCGGTGGAATGAAGGATTTGAATGAAGGGATTTTGCGCGCCACTTGCGCAGAAACTTTCATTGAAGATCCATTGCGCGTTTTGCGCATCATGCAACTTCTGCCTCGTAAAGGTAAGAAGGTAGCCTCTGAGACCATCGAGTTATGTCGCTCGATGCAATCAGAATATCCTACCCTGCCTAAGGAGAGGATCTTTGAAGAGTTCAAGAAACTCCTACTGAAAGCTAATAAGCCTTCTATGGGATTAGAATTCCTCAAGGATTGTGGTTGGATTAAGTGGTTCTTGGCTCTGGAAGCCTTGATCGGTTGCCAGCAAAATCCTGAGCACCATCCTGAGGGTGATGCTTGGGTCCATACCTTGATGGTATTGGATAATGCGGCAATTCTCAAGGATCAAGTACCAGAGCCCTGGAAGCTTGCTTACATGTTTGGAGCTATGCTTCATGACGTAGGTAAACCACAGACCACTGATCGCGAAACTTTGACGGCATACGGGCATGACCAAGTAGGTATACCTATTGCTCGTCAATTCATGGAATCTATGACCAATGAAGTCGATCTTATTAATAAGGTTGAACTCATTGTTGGAAATCATATGATGCCCGGTCAATTCCACCAATCAGGGGCAGGAGTTGCAGCTTGGCGTCGTCTCCACAATAGAATCCGCTTGGATGTTATTGGATTAATGTCTAAGGCAGATTCTTGCGGCCGGAAAGGTTATTCCTTAAACGATCCACATATTCCTTCTCAAATGGCATTTGGCTATTTCGAATCGTTCGGAGAAGGGAAAATCGAGCCTATCTTAATGGGTAGACACTTAGTCTCTAGGGGATATAAGCAAGGAAAAGAAATGGGCTTAATCCTCAAGAGGGCTTATGAGCATCAGATTGAAACCGGCGAAACTGATGTAAATAAGTTATTTAATGCTGGCATCTCACTCAATTCGGAGGGACATCAGATTAGTAAGATAATTGAACAACTCAATAAACATGGATTGTTTATTGGAGATGAACATCCTAATACTCCAACTCCTCCCGAACAGGCCAATGTTAAGTATTGGGCTTTGTGTATGTATACTCACCTACGAAATACTAGATATTATTGGTTCCCTATTTGTGAGGGCCAAAAAGAATCTTGCCTAGAAGATCAGGTAAAAGCCCTTACAGATAAAGATATACCACTCTACAAAATTCTAGTGCTTTTAGAAAAGGACATTTACGTTGACTTAACCACCAGCAACCTCGAACAAAAGGACTTCTTTGGACACTGGAGGCACAAAGATCTAGGACATAATCCAATGGTAAGAAATAAGAATTCATACTATATAGGAATGAAAAAGGATAAGGAAAAAGGCCGACTCCCAAAAGACTTCCCTCTCATAAGGACCTTCCATATTAAATGGGCGGCCTCTATATTGAATAGTTTCTCTCCTCTTAGTTTTAAAGAACTACTGCAAGTTTCCTGTCGGACACAGAAGCCGTTTAAGGATTGCTATGTAGCAATGTGGGACCTCGACTATCCTACGGACTTATTGAAAGTCCCAGCGGGTTATGCTCGGTGGTTAATAGATACAGTAGCTCTAAGGGATTCTCTTTATGCAAGCAACAAGATGCCTTTTGGAAAACACGCTCCTAAGAACATAGAGAAGTTGCGGTTTTTACCCATTCCTAGCATAGATATCCCGTCTGAAGCTCTTAATAGTAGACATGATTACTATGTATGGCTTCTAACTAATTCTACTAGATACTACGACCTTTNATCAGATTACTCTTTGCTTACTCCCCGTGAGATAAGAGCTACTGTTATAGGGCTAAAGGTTATTTCTAGCAAGACTGCATACAAACAATTCTGCAATGAAGTCTTGCATGTTAAAGCAATCCCATCTATGAAAAAGATGGATATGCTAATAAGGTTTATTAAAGATGGTGCTCAACTCTTAAATGACGATATTCCTGGTACTCGCAGATACAATGGATCTCCCGTCAGAATATTAGAAACGGCAATCTGGAATCATCAGCGTGCAATAGAGAACGATCTCTCTACAAATATTCCAATGCCCAATGAAGTTATGCCATGTAATAAGACCCTGCCTCCAAGTTGGGAAGATCTTAGGATCAAGACAAAATTAGACATGGTAAAGATAGGATCCGAGATGCGTCATTGTTTAGGAAGTTACAAAGACTCGCGCGACTTATTTTTCCGCAAAGGAACTGTCTGCGCGCAAGTGAGTGTCCAGACAGGCAAGGTAGTTCAGTGTTTTGACATGAGCAATCGGATCACTTCTGCTTCTAAAGACTTTGCTCAACAACTGAAGAAGGTCAAGAAATATATAGTAGACCCTAACACTCCTCAAATAAAAGATAAGATCGACGAAGATGAAGATTTTTTGGACGAAGACTTTTACTCGGAGGGACATATGGATTCTACTTTAGATCAAGAGATTTTTGAAGCTTGGACAGAGTGGAGCCGCTCTCGTAATTACCATGGCTCAGAAGGATTGAGTCCCGAAGAAATTCTTGCACTCAAGCAAGAACTTAACAAGTTAGGGGAAAACGACCCCATAACTATAGATATGGCAAGATCTCTTGCTGATGACTATGGCTTTAGGGTGAGGATCAATTCATACCTAACCCTTTGCGATGGAGCTTATAACCCTGCCATGAGAACAATTGACTTGGCAACTGACCCAACCAAGAGAATTCTCTTCCATGAGGTTGGACATCATTTAGATAGATTGGCCAACCATTATTGGAGGCAAGACTTTACAACAGATTCAGAAACGCCAGAATCTGTAGGCATACTGGAACTAATAGCAGAAATGTGGGCAGTAGCTATGTGTCAACGATATACAGATGAAAGTAAAATATATCAAACAGCTTTATGGAGAAACTACAACGTAATCCGACACTATAAAGTTAGAGGAAAGTTAATGGTTTTACCTCCTTTTGTAAATGTTAAACCCCAATGGGATAGAGTAAAAGATTTATTGGTAAGTGCAAAGAAGCAGCACATAACAGTATTTATGGCCGCCAAGATTCTTAATGAAATGGATTATAACAATATTCTAAAGCAAACAAGTACCAGTACCGATACAGAATATAATGCCGCTCCGTCACCGCACCCTTCCTCCCGCTCCGTAACCTCTCCTCGGTTCTCGTTCAACCGCTCCTCACTCGCTGGCGCTCGCTCGTCGCTATCCTACACCTATAGGGCTGAGACTCTACCTATTCGCTCCGTATCCAACCCTACAAAAAAGAAAAGTAGCAAAACTCAAAAAGAGAAACCAGCGCTCGCTCGCTGGCGCTCGCTCGCTGAAAAAGTAAAAGCTCTCCTCGGTTATTCGTCTTTGACATAAAAATATCCGTGAAATAAAAAAAGAAAAAGAGGCGCGCATGAGACTTTACAATGCGATTTACGAAGATACGTGCGCAAAATCTCATAAGCTCCTCGCATTGATAGACGACGCGAGCAGAAAGAAATATTTCGATTTATATAGGCTCTTCGTATTTTGTCGAGAAATCGACGAAGACGTAGATCCAGGAGATCATCCCTGTTACTACACAGGGTATGGTCTGTGACATAAATCTTATTTCGAAAATTAAAATAGAGAGGTACATATGCGCTACGAACCACAATATATTTCTCGAGCGATGGACGAAGCTCATAAATTCGGAGGTGACGAGTTTAGGGCAGCGCAATCCGCTGCTTACAACAAACTCGTAACAGATCAAAACCGGCAACACATCTCTCGTGTGTTAGGCCGGGCAATTTTCGCCACTCCCGACCTCCAAGCCCTCCTCGCTCTGATCGAGTGATTTCCTTGACGCACTGCATTTTCACATTTTTATTCCCCCTTAGGGATTTTTGATACCTTGGTTTCGTAAGGGTCAGAAATCATTGAGAGGGAAAAAGAGTGTGGCTCCGTAGGGATCAGGAAGATTCCCTAACGCAGTGCAACATAAACAAGAAAAGTAGCAGATTCCCTGAGAAAATCACATAGAAAGTGATAAGACTTGGGGTAGAGAAGGTAGTCAGATAGGCACTTTTGCAGAAGACAACCGACCAAAACTAGATAAGACTGGCAGTTTTATAGTAAGACGGCTGTTTGCCAAGGTAAGACGGCTGTTTTGTAGTCAAACAAGCACTTTTGCAGGAGAGGAATATGTGTCAATCAGCAAGTTTTGTTGTTACGAAGAACGAAGTATTCTTCTCCGAAAGTGGTGATAGCCATGAGCATATCATTGATGAGAATCATCTCAATCATATCGATGGTTTACGAAATGGTCTGGTTCGCTGCGAAATAACACCGCCTGACGAAAATTACCGCCTACCACTGGAACAATGGGTATTCCATGTGGATCAAACTTATTTACCGGAATGGGCTAATCCAAAAGAGATGGAAGAAGCTTGCCGCGCCAAACTTCCTGCCTGGTGCAAAGCACACTTTGTACTGGAGGGGGAAATTGACGTAAAACATGGCATGACCCGGATTTTCTTTGGGAAAACCATCGGAAACCAATACGGTGGGCGCGCTTGGTATTACGATCAAACCATCGGAAACCTATTCATGGGAGTAGCTCTATACCACGGAGACTCCATTGGCCGTCAAAGAGGCGGACATGCACAGTACTATGATGACTCCACCAAAAACCATACCGGAGGCTCTTTCTCTGATTATAGAAAATACCCTAAAATATAAACAAATCAATAGAGGGAAATATGTGTTATAGATATCTTGTTTCACTAAGTAACTATGACTCAATGGCAGACCTTCATGCTGCTGTTAAACTCATGGAAGATATCTATGGCGCAATTAGATATGGTCTATCAACAGAATTAACAATTGGATTTATTTGCGAAACTAAACATCCGATCCCTAAAAGGGATGTAGAGGCTCTGGAATAATTGAATTCAACTAAACTCAAAGGAGCAAATAACATGGATACTTACTTTTTATTTTCGATAGGTCTAAAAATTTGTCTTATCGTAAGTGTAATATACCTCGAGATTAGCCGTCGCAAGGAAATAAAGAAGACAGAGGCTTGGAAACAAACAAGCGCAAAAACCTGGGAACTATATAACAAAATGGATCACTCACTTAAAGAATTGAAACGAGTTACAGAAACTACATATAATCCTGCGGAATTTGCTTACCAACAAGTCTTGGAGAACAGAAGGCGCAAAATTTTTAATACAATACAGGCTGCCATTGGAGTTGGACACTTTGGATGTAAAGTTCCGGCAGATATTCCTTTACTCATTCAAGAACTAAGAGATCAGGGTTATAAAGTTACTCCTATTTCAGATACAGATCCTGATATATATATTTCATGGCTTCATGAAGGCAAAAACTTAATATCAAAAGAAAAAATGACTTTTGAAGAAGCCAAAGACTGGGCGGAAAAACAAGGAGGAAGATTACCAACAAAAGCAGAGCTTGAGAAATAAGTAGATTATGGCGCGCGATTTTTTTTCTTAAAAGCACAAGGAGTTCTACAATGAATAGCGCAGAAATTTTAAAAGACATCAAAGAACTCCAAGCAGAACTCACTACTGAGAATGCGATACGCAAAGCCAATACTGCCAAAAGGCATCGAAGCGCAACTTTACTGAATATAAAAGAATTAATGGAATGCATAAACTACAGTATCCAATCAACGAACTTCCAAATAATAACCAACTTCATCAAGCTAGAAGCAAATAATAATAATCCTATTGCACTAGAAATTCTTGAATTACAAGAGACAATACTTCAATATATGGAAACAATAAAGAAAGGACTCTAAATAAGTTGAGGTAATTATGTGGATTCTTGCTTTCTCTATCGCACTAATAATAATAATCTTATTCGTTTTTTCTTTAGGTTGACTAGATATTAGTTCTTGCGCGTTTTTCACTTTTGACATAAAAGAATCATAAAATTTAAAAATAGAGAAAAACAATGGAAATAGAAACCTTACGCGCTATTTACATCATAATAGGGCTAGGCTCTATTGTGTGTCTAACAGCAATCCTAAACTAAGAAGAATACCATGAGCGATTTATTGACCATCGTCCTCGTTATCGCAGGAACAGTAATCACATACGCTATCGTCTCGGGAATTATCGCACTCATCGCCTTCAACAAAATCACTCGCAATTTCAAATAAGAGGAACTATGGACGTCATAGCATTTTTATTGGCTCTAATAGCTACCATAATCTGCATAGCTGAATGTTAAAACTTCCTCAGGAGAATATCATGCCTCAAGACACTTACATCTTGACATTAGCCGGGAAAAATTCTCCTGAAATATCCCAAAACATCTCCGACTGCTTCACTAAATGGGCATTACCCGGCGACCATTTGTATACCTGGAAAGATGAAAATGAAGTCATCATCAACATTCGCACACACAAAGAGGTCGAAATCGCAGAGATTTCAAATCTTGGCCTTCGGTTTGCTAGACTCGTCAAAGTTCAGCTTACTCCAGAACTCATCTGGTCAATACACTTCTTTACAACCAAAGAACATGAAGAACATAAAGTAAGATGTCTCATAGCTGATATGCTCTCAGAATCACGAAGTTAATATGTGGCACGATTTTATGTTTTTCATCATGACAATATGGATTGTGGCGCCAATTACTTGGGTCATGACTCATTGTGACAAAAAATAATTATTGAAATTAAAAATAAGAGGTATACCATGTTTTACATTGTTACGCCAAGTTCAAATTGCTGGCAACATGGCAATACCGTCCTCACTGGTATCTACTGGGTCGAAGGCATGAACTTCGACGAACAAAATCAATGGCTCCTACAAGCGACCGCAGGTATGTACCATCTCAACATCGAAGAAAAGGTACACGAACTACCGGGTCACTTAACTCACGTCGGAGAAGCTTTCACAGAGATTCTCCATCTCACCGAAGCTCATCCCGATTGCCCAAGCTGCAACGGAACCGGCAAAGTCCAGGGTTTCACCTGTGGCACCTGCCGCGAATACATCATCCTGTGACATAAATCATTTTTGAAAATAAAAAAAGACTCAGTAGCTCAGTTGGTAGAGCACCTGACTTTTAATCAGGTGGCCATGGGTTCAAGTCCCATCTGAGTCATAATCGACCTAGGAGAAAGTTATGTGCATCATCGTCACACGCAAAGGAACAGAGCACACAGATTGCAAGTGCAACAAAATCGTGTGCGTGAAATATAGTGCCAAAGGACTAGCGAAAGGAGCACTCGACGGTTTTAACGAGTGTATTCACTCAACCGCCGGTGCAAAACCAACGCTGGATGAGACAGAAAACATTGTTTACAGCGCCAAATATCGTAAATCTCACAGGATATGAGGTGTTCTATGTGTAACGAAAACTGCAAAGACACTTGTAATTGCAATAACGAAGAAATGCGAGAACTCACTCCTGAAGAACTCCAAGACATGGAAGACGAGTTCTTCTACGAGCCCGACATGGAAGCTCTTGAAGTTGCAAAGAAATGCGGAGAATTCGATTGCAGCGAATCGCTCCGTGACATCTATATCGGCGAAACTGGCATCACCAACCAGACAGAACTCAACGCAGAACTCGCGCAAAAAATCTGCTTCTGGTTGCTCCAACGTCACATTCCGAAAGAACATGCAGAGCGGCCCGATACTCGTGAAGGGTACTACATGGGCATCTTCAACACCTGTAGTAAATTCTGGCACGAGAATTACAAAGAGGTAAAACAATGAAAACTACAGTAGTCAACTTGCGGAACAGTGCATACGATGTTTACATCGGAAGAGCTGGTCATGGCAAAAGTGGCTACTTCGGTAATCCAATCATTCGCGGAAAAAAATGCCAAGAATGTGGAGAAATTCACTGGAATGATGGCGACACTCTTCAATGTTATAGACAATACTTTGAATCGCGCCTTCATTTTGACAAGGCATTCAAAGACTTAATACTAGGATTACGCGGTAAGATCTTGGGTTGCTTCTGTAAACCAAAACCTTGCCACGGCGACATTATCGCAGAATATCTTAACCAAGAGGTAAAATCATGAACGACAACATGAACGACGTCAACATGCACAAGGCAGCAGGCGAGATCATCCTTATCTTAGGCAAAAACTTCCCTGAGATGGATCTCATCAACTACTTTCCTACGCTCATGACTTCTCTCGCGGCATGTTTCATCACCGAATTCCCCATTCTCGGATGGGAAGACCTCAAGAAGATAATTAATCTTCCAGAAGCCGACCTTGCTATGGAAGCCACCTTCAAGAGAATGAAAGAATTCGCCAAGAAAATTCCGTCTCTCAATACGATCAACGACCTTCCGATGTAACAGAAAATAACCACGATTTCTCACTGGAGAATACCATGGACATCGCCCAAGCACAAAACATCCTCTCGCTCATTCAAGAGATCACCAACACGCTCAAGGAGCATGGATTCTGGCCCAATGAAGAACTCATTTCCAACAAAGTTCCCGAACAAAACAAAACTTTACTCGATAAAATTGACAGCCAACAAGATGTCATCGAATCACTCAAATACTCGCTAATACAAGAAGAAAAAAAAGGTGACCAATACTACCAGACAATCACAAACCTCAAAAAAAGAATAAGCAACGCTATTACAGACAACCAATACCCGTTACTCATCAGCTTGATCATGACACTCGCCCCCTCAACCGCAACCGACAAACTGATCGCAAAAACACTCTACGACTACTTCTACGGTGAGGCACGCAACAAAAAGATCATCTGGATCAAAAACTACAAGCAACTCACCAACACACATTTGAAAGACGCCAAAGATATCGTCGAAACGATCACTGGTCCATACGTTCCTGAACCAACCAAAATCGACCTCGAAAAGGACGAAGAATGGCCACAATAATTAGTGTTGCAACAACAATTGTACTTGGCTTAGCAATCTGCTGGTTAGGACAACAAGGGAAAAAATGATCGTTGATCTTTGCTTCGTACCACTGGAAGAAATTCCAGACACCATACAAGGAGAAAATATGAGCTACATCTCCAAGATCATCGACAATATGATCGGAGAAAAAATCGAGCCACGTACCGCAATGAAATTACTCAACTGTGGCCTAGGATATCAAGGAACACTATCGCAT
>C687J50192_1000371_pt1 | contig 19601 bp, 27 predicted proteins | sample RifOxyD1_FD_50192 | JGI IMG/M metagenome (IMG submission 50192)
TTATTAGGACTTAGTAATGTTACTAAATGTGTTGATGTTAATGAAAATGTATCTAGTGGTTGTTTAGAAGAAATTGTTGAAATAGAAAANCCTCAAGTTACTAGTATTGAAGCTGATGTTGAAAGATTAAATCAAATTGATTCTGGTTATAGATTGACTGAAGAAGAATTAGTCTTTTTATCAAGAATTTTATATTTTGAAGAAGGAACATTTATTCAAAAAAATAAACAAGGATTAACAAAAGATGATATTCAAGAAGGATATGAAGCTATTGCTTCAGTTTTGTTGAATAGATATGAATTTGATACTAAAAATAATTCTCATAAATTTCATAGAAAAAAAAGTAATGGTAGTTTGATTACTTATGCAAAGTTTCCGTATGCATTTAGTTGTATCAAAGATAGAAAAAATTTTTTTAATCCTGAAACTTTTAAGGACGATCAAGGAAATATGGTTTTGAAACATGGATTAATGGATTCAGAATCTATTGAAGGAGCTTACAAAGCTTTAGTAAATGTTTTATCTGGTGAGGCTGAGGATCCTACTAATGGAGCTTTATTTTATAAAACTAAAAAAATTGGAAATGAAGGTGTTGTTTGGCATGGGACTGAGGCTTTTTGGTTAAATAGAAAACCTTGTAAAAGAGAATGGTCAAATGATATAACTAATCATCAATATTATCATGTTAATTGTGGGGTTGAATAAATCTTTAACCGAGATTTTATAAATAGATTTTTGAGGAAAGAAAGAAATGATTACAAAAGAATATTCTAATTTGGATAAATTAATTGATTTAGCTTGTAATAGTTTTGAAATGCTTGATTTTTTAAGAATTAATCGTCCAGATGAAATTTATTTAGTTGATAATAAGTGTGGGATTTTTAGTATTCCTAAAATTGACTCTGGGGATGTTTTAAAATTTATTGTTCATAGTAAAGGAGATAAGGCTAAATATTCATTAGATCCACAATTGCAGGAGATTGTTAAGAGAGGATTAAGAGCACAAATGGTTGTTCAAGGTATAGAAGGTGTTCAAGTTTTAAGACAACTTAATTTTTATGAGGGTGTTGTTGGATTATTAGGGCCTTTTGAATATTTACAGGGATCTAATTTGAGTCATATTACTGATCCTGAATTACATGATTATGAAAAAGTATTAGAATTGTTTAAAGAGCTTGATGATAATCTTGAAAAGATTCATCAAAAAGAAATTATACATGGCGATATTAAACCCGGAAATATTATTCATAGTGATGGGAAGTTAGTATTGATTGATTGGTCAACTGCAAGAACATTTGAAGAAGATTCTAATTATAGTGGGCCTCTTATTGCTACAATGAGATATTTTTATCCATTATCTGATAGGTCTCGTGATTATTGGGCTTTATCATTAACATTTGTAGATGTGTTAAGGGGTAGAATTATTCTTCATGATAATGAAGTTAGAGATGGTTCTGAAGATTTGGTTGAAACTTTGGCAAGAAGATTAAGACAAAGGCTTGGAAAAGAATATGGTGATTTCTATAAAGATTTAGCGAATCGGAAACCTGAAGTAGATTTTAAGCGTATAAGTAGTTCAAGAATAATTAATCATGATGATATTTTAAGGGGAATAGTTGAACAAGCTCAAACAACTAATGTTGGTTATCTAACTCCAAATAGAAAGTCTTAATAATTTTTAAATTCTTGGAAATCCTAAGGGCTTGTAACATAACTTGGATAGTGTAGTGGGCTTCGGACCCACGTATCAGGGTTCAAATCCCTGCAAGCTCATTTTAAGTCTTTTTAGGGGTTATAAAGCCAAAAGGATAGGTTTATAAACATTGATATTCTTCAGAAAAGTAGCCCGCCACGAGAATACTCAATGGAGCGGACGAAGAAACTTCAAGCAATGAGCTTGGGGGTTAGTGTCGCGGGCAATATCATAATAAAATAAACAGAGCAAGATCATACTCGCCTATCATTTAATTAAAATTTGAATTTGGCATTTGCCATTATGAATTAAAGGAAGTGAATAATTAATGAATAGGTTATAGAGTATTTCTTGAATGTTTTGGAGGAAAAAATGGGAAAAATTAGCCCTGTGTCGGCAAAATATATCATTCACACAAGTATTCAAATTGAAGGTACTGTGGACAGACCAGATATCATTGGTGCTGTTTTTGGACAAACTGAAGGTCTATTAGGATCTGATTTAGAATTAAGAGAATTACAAAAGTCTGGAAGGATTGGAAGGATTGAAGTTAATACTGATATCAAAGCTGGAAAGACTGAAGGTAATATTATAATTCCGTCAAGTTTAGATAAGACTGAAACTGCTGTTGTAGCAGCTGCTATGGAAACTATTCAAAGGATAGGTCCATGTAATGCTAAAGTTAAAGTTCTGAAATTAGAAGACGTAAGAATTTCTAAAAGAAGTTTCATTATTACAAGAGCAAAAGAATTGTTGAAATCATTCACAGATAATGTGTTACCTGATTCTCAGGAAATTACTGAAGAAGTTGCACAGTCTGTAAGAATGATGGAAGTTGCTGAATATGGTAAAGAAAAATTACCAGCTGGACCTGCTATTGATGAATCTGAAGAGATTATTTTAGTAGAAGGAAGAGCAGATGTTTTGGTTCTATTAAAATGTGGATTCAAAAATGCAATTGCAATTAACGGAACTTCTGTACCTGCATCTATTATTCCATTATGTGCACAAAAAATTGTAACACTTTTTGTTGATGGAGATAGAGGGGGAGATTTAATTACAAAAGAAGTAATGGAAGTTGCTGAAATTGATTTTGTAGTTAAAGCACCTGATGGAAAAGAAGTTGAAGAATTGACAAAGAAAGAAATTCATAAAGCTTTGAGAGGAAAGATTACTGCTGAGCAAGCTAAACATGATTTGAAAGATGTGCAACCAACTAAGAATGGGCAAATCAGAAGAATTGAGAATAGAGAAGCTCCGAGAGATTCTAGACCTATGTCTAGAGGACCAATAAGAACTTCTATGCCAGTACAAGAAGCACCAAGAAATATTGTAAGAGCTGGAATTTCTGATGAGCAGAAAAAAAAGTTTAAATCTTTGTTAGATGATTTAGTTGGAACTAGAGGGGCTTATGTACTTGATGAGAATTTGGCTGTGCTTGGAAAAGTGCCTTCAACAGAATTGCAAGATACTTTGAGAGGAATCAAAGGAGTAAGCGCAGTTGTGTTTGATGGGAGCATTGGAAAAGATTTGGTTATCAGTGCAGAAAGAGCTGGAGTGAAAACTTTGGTTGCAATGGATAGTAAAATCAAACCAACCGATACTAGACTGAACTTGTTAACAATGAGTTCTTTTTAATTAATTTTTTTTCTTGATATTTGAATATAATCTTTGAAGCCTTCTTTTTTATAAAATTTTATTGCTTTATTGTTGATATTAAACACATCTAGCATAATCTCTGAGATTTGCTTTTTTTTAGAAATTAATTTGAGGTCTTTAATTAGGGTCTCTCCAAAACCTTTTTTTCTATGTTCTTTTGTAATATAAAACCAATCAATCCAGCAGAATTTATTTTCTGAATTCCCATAATCAATACCATAAGGTGTTTTTTTTGTAAATTTATACTGGACAAAGCCTATTGGTTTATGATCTAAAGTGATTATTCTGATTTCTTTTCTTTGAATTGCGTTTTTTGTTTGTTTTGTGAGTTTATTTTTAGTTTCAGGTTTTTCTTTTTCTAAATTACAAATTTCTATAATTCCTTTTATAATTAAATTTGAATCTTCTTTTGAAGCATATCGGATTTCGTTCATGATTTTGTTTATAGATTGATAGTTTAAATAATTGTCTTAGAAATATAATGCAGGCCATCTGAGTTTGTTGTAAATTCCCAATAAAGTTTGTCCTAACATTTTCTCAGCTTCGCGACCCTACAAGCGTCGGTACTATTGTTTAGAGCTGCTCCATTCCTGGCCTGACTCAGTTAGCATTAATATCAACCATGCAGGACGAAACATCAAAGTCCATGATAGGGCTCTACTGAAAGATTCGCACCGCACTCAGACTTCAGTCCATCGTATAGCCGATTTATGGTACAGGTGACGGCTAACCACCCACCTAGCCTGCATAATTTTGGTGATATTGATGTTTTATTAACCTTTGGGTTGGGTTAATTATATAAATCTCTCTTATATAGAGTTAATAAATGAAAAAGAGGGTGATTGATAGTGATAGGTTTTTCTTAGTCTTGATTATAATTTTAGTTTTAGGTTTTAGCATAGGCTTTGGTAATCAAATTCAGTCTGGATATGCTGTTGTTGATTGTATAGATACAGACGAGGATGGGTATTATGATGAAGGTTGTAGCTTAGAAGATTTTGGTTGTTATGAAGTTGAATCTTTAATTGTTGATTCATATGATAAAGGAAGTTTGGATATTGATGAAAATTATTTTGTATATATTTCTAATTCTGGTGTATATAGTTATGATTTAATTTCTTCAAGCAATAGTTTGTTGAGTGATGGTTTAACTGAAGTTTCTAATTCTAGAATTTATGGGAATTATGTTGTATGGCAAGCTTTAGTTGGAAATTATTGGCAAATTTATTTACATGATTTAGAACAATCCACAACTACAATTCTTAATGAATTTGCGTCTCATCAAATTAGTCCTGATGTTTATGGGAATTATGTTGTATGGGCGGATAATGTTGGTGGAGATTGGGATATTTATTTGAGAGATTTAAATGATGGAACTCAAAGTTTAATTATTTCTGAGACTCAAAATCAATATTCACCTAGAATTTATGGGGATTATATTGTTTATATTGATGATGCTAGTGGGACTAAAGATGTTTATTTGTATAAGATTAGCACAGAAGAAATTACTCTTATTGATGGGAGTGATGGAGATCAAAATTCTATTTCCATTTATGAAAATTATGTTGTTTGGCAATCAAACTCTGCTGGGAATTGGGATATTTATTCTTATGATATTTCTACTGATGGAATAATTATTGTAACTAGTGAAAGTTATGATGAAAAATATCCAAAGGTTTCAAATAATTTAATTGTTTGGGCAAAGTATGATGATAATGATTATGATTTGGAATATTATGATTTTGAAACTCAAGATTTTTATTCATTAACTGATGATGGTGTTAATCAGATTTTACCAGTGGTGAGTTCTTCTTATGTAGTCTGGTTGGATGATACTAATGGTAATTATGATATATTCGGGAAAACTGTTAATCCTGCTTGTGATAGTTTGATGTTTGGAGATTGTGATGATAGTTCGGCTTTGATTTCTCCTGCAGGAACTGAAAGTTGTGATAGTTTAGATAATGATTGTGATGGAGAAATTGATGAAGGTTGTGATGCTGCTTCAATTACATCAACTGAAGGTGATTGTTTAATAGATGAAATTAGTTCTAATGTTTGGGTAGAATCAACTTGGAATAAAACTATTAATTTTGCTTTAGATGGGGAGTCTGTGTATTTAGTTTCTTATGGTGATGGTAGTTGTGGAACTGATGCTTCTGATTTTTATTTGTATTCTGCTGTTGATGATGATGGGACTTATGTTACTGATGAATTAGTTGAAAGTTTTATTTTTGCTTCAATAAAAAATTATGATACTTATGATGCAAGTTATGCTAGTTGGAATGCTGTCTATGATGATGATAAATATTATTATTTTATTAGTGTATTAAATGAAACTGTGGTGTTAGGAGATACTTTGTTAGTTTGTGAAGCTGATGCTACTTGTTCTGCGGAGAGTATTACTATTTCTGACGCTGAGGATTATTTGAAATTGTATTCTAGTGGATGTTTGACTGATGATGATTGTGATGCTGGAGAGACTTGTGTTGACAGTAATTGTGAGGAGAGTAGTGTTATTGAAACTTGTGAGGAAGAATGGGATTGTTCGAATGTTGAATGGTCAGAATGTGTTGATGGGATTTCAACTTTAGATTTGTCACAATGTCAATCTATTCCTGTAAGTGATGCTTGTTATACTTCTGATTATTTGCCTACTACTGAGAAAAGTTGTTCTTCTACTACTAGTAATCAAGCAGTTGAAATAAGTGATTCTGTCGATGAAGAAATTACTAATGAAGAAGTGCCTGTATTTTCTTGGATTAATTTATTGTTAGTTATTGGAATATTAGTTGGGTATTATGCTTTTAGAAAATAAGTTTAGAAACATAAGGACCATCTTGTTTGTAACCTAGTTTTTTGTAATAGTCTCTTACACCTATCCCAGAGATAACCAAAAGTTTTTTCTTAGAATTTTGTTTACAAATTTCTTCTGCTTTTTTTAATAATAATTTTCCAAAACCTTTATGTTGAACTTTACCAATTTTTTCCAGTCCTGTTGAGGTACCATAAACATGAAGTTCACGAATAATTGCCGAATCATTTTTTATTTCTTTTCTAAGACTTTTTGATGGAAATCTTAATCTACAAAATCCTATAATTTCATTTTTTTGTTTTAGAGAGATAAAAAATTCTTTTCCTTCTGATGCTTTATATTCAATAATATCTATTTTTGGATTTTTAATTATTGATTTAATTTCATTACATCTAATACAATTACAATGCATATTATGTGAATTCATATAGTTTTGAAGTAATTGCCTAAGATTTGTTTTATCAACTCCACCCAAAGAATGTTTTGTGGGGATGTCTCTTTGAATTCTCATTATCCTTACATACTCTGGAACTTTTGTTTTGAACTCGGCTAATATTTTAATTGTTTCAGTAGTTTCTAATGGTTTATATTTTCCTTTTTTATACATTTCAGCTAATTCTGTTCCTGGCATTATAATACAGGGATAGATTTTTAACATATCTGGGCGAAAATCTGGATTTGAAAATAAGGACATTAGATTATTTTTGTCTTCAGGAAGACCTAACATTACATGTGCATTGATTTTGAAACCTAAGTCTTTTAGAATTCTGAAAGATTTTATTGTTTCTTCTACTGTATGACCTCTTTTTATTATTGATAAAACTTTGTTGTCAGTAGTTTGTACTCCAAGTTCTACTCTTGTGCAACCTTGATCTAACATAATGTTTGCGTGTTTTAATTGTGCATAATCTGGTCTGGTTTCAATTGTTAATCCCACACATCTTATTTTTGATTTTTCATTTCTTTTGATTTCTTTCTCTAATGTTGATTTGCCTTTTAATTTTAAAATTTTTTCTTGAATTCTTTTTGTTCTTTCAGGGGTTAAATTTGATGGTAGTTCGAAAAGTTTTTTGAATTCTGTTAATGTAAAATTGAAATCATTTAATGCTTTTAATGAATATGTAATAAATTCATTTTGATATTTTTTGGGATATGATGGAAATGTGCCACCTTGGATTATTAATTCAACTTTGTCAAATGATTGATTGAGTAAAAAATATTGTTCTAAACGATTAAAAACAGTTAGATATGGATCATAAAAATTTCTTGCACTTCGCATTGTTGAAGGTTCAGTACCAGTATAACTTTGTGGGACATCACCAAAAATGGAATTTGGTCCTCCTGGGCACATAATACATTTACCATGTGGACAAGGGAATGGTTTTGTCATTATTGCTATTGGTGTTACACCTGAGATTGTTCTTGAAGGTTTTGTAATTAGAAATTTTAATTCTTTGAATTGTTTTTCATTTGCATGCATTAATATTTCAATCATTGAAGGGAAAATTCTTGGGTTGTGTTTACGACAAAGTTCTCTTCTTAATTTTAGTACTAAATCAATAGATTTAATTTTTCTTTTTTTGATCTCTTTGAATAATTCTTCATAAAATTGTTGCATTTAGGTATATTTTGAGGAAAAGTTTATATATATTCTTTTTTATTTGTAGTCTATGAGAAAAGTGGTGGTTATTGTTCCGTTATGGAAAAGGATTCTAGCTTATATCATTGATAGCCTTCTAATAAGTATGATAATCGTTAGTCCTTTAATGGTTAAAGAAACTGGAGAAAGTTTTGCTGATTTCTTGAATTTGATTATGAGCTCTAATTTTTGGTTTGCAACAATTATTGTTGGAATTATGACTTTAGTTTATTGGACTTTTTTAGAATGGAAATTTGGCCAAAGTGTTGGAAAGATTTTTTTTAAAATAAAATCTGTTGGTATTAATGATAAGGAGATTACAATTTCTCAGGCGTTCATTAGAAATTTGAGTAAGTTGTCCTCTGTGATTTTATTTTTGGATGTGTTATATATGCTTATTAGTAAAGGGAATCAAAGATTTTTTGAAAAAATTAGTAATACCAAAGTTGTTGGAGTGATTGAAGATGAATAAATATTTGAAAATTTTAGTGTTTGTATTAGTTTTATGGGCTTTAGCTTATTCAATATCATTTTTGATATTTGATGAAACTCCTACTCTTGATAAGAAGGTTGCAATTATTCCAATTAATGGTATGATTACTTTTGATGGGGGGTCTAGTTTTTTTATTGAAGGAATTTCTGGGGAGAAGATTGCTGAAAATATTGAGATTGCAAATAATGATAATTCTGTAAAAGCGATTGTATTAGAAATTAATTCTCCAGGTGGGACTGTTATGGGGACTAAAGTTGTTGTTGATGCAATCAAAGAAGTTGATAAACCAATTGTTTCTGTTATTACTGAATCTGGAACTTCTGGTGCTTATTGGATTGCTTCACAAACTGATGCAATTTTTGCTGATGAATTATCTTACGTTGGTAGTATTGGTGTTATTGGTTCATATTTAGAGTTTGATGGTTTGTTGGATGATTATAATGTTACTTATAGGAGATTAGTTACTGGTGATTACAAAGATATTGGTTCACCTTACAGAGAAATGACTTCTGCTGAAGAAGCTTTGATGATGGATAGATTGGATAAAGTGCATGAGTATTTTGTTGAAGAGGTTGCTGAAGGAAGAAGTATGTCTGTTGATGAGATTGAAGAATTGTCGAATGGAATTTTTTATTTAGGGATGGATTGTGTGGATAATGGGTTAATTGATTATATTGGTGATAAAAAAGATGCTATTGCTTATGCGCAGAATTTAACTGGAAATTCTTTAAGTGAAGTTGATTATGAAGAAAAAGAAAGTTGGTTTTCTAATTTAGAAAAGTTTTCAATGATGAGTTCTTATTTTGTTGGGCAAGGGATTGGAAGCGTTTTAGTTCAGGGTGATAAGTTAGAGATTAATGTTTAGAAATGTTTATTAATCTTGGATAAATTTTGTTTTTTTATGATATTTAAATATCAAGATGAAAAAGAAAGATATGATTCTAGTCTTAAAATAATGAGAGATTGGTTGACTGATGATATAGCTAAAGATATGTTATCAGAATATAGAATTGGTGTTGTTTGTAGTTCAGCAATGGTTCATTATCAACATGGGGATGTTGTTTTGTTTCGGGAATTTTCTAAAAATGGAAGAACATCTATTATTATTGAAAAGCCTATGAATCCAGAACAAATTGCTATTCAAAAAGCTAATGGTTCATTATTAAGAACTTTGAATGTAACTATTAATGTTCCTAGACCTTTGATTTCTGATATTACTGATTTGTTTAGATAGCTTTTTTAATTTTGAATTTTTTATTGGGCTTATGTTTAAATATTTAATTAATGATTTAGAAAAATTAAGAAATTCTGAGAAGGCAATTAATTATCAAAGATTTTTTAAGACGGGAAAAGGGGAATATGGAGAAGGAGATATTTTTTATGGAATTGTTGTTCCAGAATTAAGAAAAATTTCTAAGAAGTATAAATCTTTAGAATTGAATGATGTTGAAAAATTATTGAAAAATGAGGTTCATGAATTTCGAATGATTGGATTGTTTATTTTAAGTTTAAGATTCAAAAGTAATGAAAAAGAAATTTATGATTGTTATATGAATAATTTGGTAAGAATTAATAATTGGGATTTAGTTGATGTTTCTGCACCAAATATTCCAGGAGTGTATTTATTAGATAAAGATAAGAAAATACTTTATTCTTTGGCTAAATCAAAAAATTTATGGGAAAGAAGGATTGCAATGCTTTCATGTTTTGCATTCATTAGGATAAATCAATATGAGGATGCTTTGAAAATTTCTAAGATTTTGTTGAAAGATGAACATGATTTGATGCATAAGGCTGTTGGATGGATGTTAAGAGAAGTTGGAAAAAGAAATTTAAATGTAGAAGAAGATTTTTTGAAAAAACATTATAAAAATATGCCTAGAACTATGCTTAGATATGCAATTGAGAAGTTTGATGAAAACAAGAGGCAAAGGTATTTAAAGGGCGAAATTTAGCGAATTGGGAAGACTTATAAATATTTGATGTTTCACACGAGAACAGGAGTTAGAGAGAAATGGCACAAAGAACTGGTGGATTAAGAAGAAAAACTAGGCATAAATTAAGAAAGAATGTAAGAGAAAAAGGGAAAATTAGTATTAGAAGATACTTACAAAAGTTTGATATTAATGATAAAGTAGCATTAGTACTTGATCCTTCAATACATGCAGGAATATTTCATCCAAGGTTTCATGGAGATGTTGGAAAAATTATTGGAAAACAAGGAAGTTGCTATAAAGTTCATATTATGGATGGAAAATTATGTAAACTATTCATAGTACATCCAAGCCATATGAGGAAGTTACAATGACAGAATTTGAATTAATTGATGAGACACCAGTAAGTTTGGTAGAATTGAAAGAGATATTAAAGGCTGTAAAAGATACTGGTTTATCTTATAGAGCTGAAAAAACTCATGCTTATTTGGAATTGTTTGTTTCAGATTCAGTAAAAGAATCTAAAGAATTATCCGAAAAGATTATTAATTTGAATATCCCTAGATTGAAAGATAGGCATATTATTAAAATTATAGATATTATGCCAAAAGACATAGATAGTTTGAGATTGCTGTTTTCAGCTGAAACTTTGACTATAAAAGATGATGATTTAAAGAAGATATTAGATGTTATACCACAATAATAAAGAAAATGGAACTCAACGAGAAGGAAGAATTTGTAATAGTTTTAGACTTTTTACCAAATGGGTATCCATTCGACAATAGACCTAGTTTTAGAAAAACACCAATTGCGCAAGTAATGAGCAAAAAATATTTCACTTTACTTGAAATCATTCCAAAGAAAGATGTAACTATACAAGCAATGGAAGAATTGTATATTGGTGAAGGAAAAAGAGACAAAGTTCATCATGTTGCTGGAAGAATTGGAATGGATAGATTAACACAAACAGCTAAAAGTGAATTAGAGGTTGTTATAGAAAAACTTGTAAAAGAGAATCCTCAAAGATTTTTAAATTTCTTTAATAAATGTGGTCCTATTAGTACTCGAATGCATCAAATTGAATTGCTTCCAGGAATTGGAAAAAAACATATGTGGGGAATATTAGAAGCAAGAGATGAAAAACCTTTTGAAAGTTTTGAAGAATTAAAAGAAAGAATTAGTGCTATTCCTGATCCTATAAGGATTGTTATTAGAAGAATTCTAATGGAATTGAATAACGAGGATAAATATAAGATTTTTGTGAGGTAGAGAAAGCTTTTTAAAGACTAGATTTTTTAGCTTCTCTTTAAACGATGGAAAAAGAAAATAAGAATGAAAGGGTCGGAGTTAAGCAATTAATTAGGATTTTAAACACTGACATACCAGGAAACTTTAAATTGGGTTATGGTTTAACAAAAATAAAAGGTGTTGGTGCTAATCTTTCTCATGCTTTTTGTATAAGAAATCATTTTGATGAAAGTAAATTATTGAGTGATTTATCCGAAGTTGAAGTTAAAGATATTGAAGGGAAATTAAAAGCTGGTGCTAATATTGATGAATGGATGTTAAATAGACAAAGAGATTATGATTCTGGTGAAGATATTCATATATTTACTACTGATTTAAAATTCAGAACTGAATTTGATATTAAACGATTGCAAAAAGTCAAAGCCTATAGAGGTATGAGACATGCAGCTGGCCAACCTGTAAGGGGGCAACGTACCAAAGCTCACTTTAGAAAAAATAGTGGAAAGTCTTCGGGCGTTTCGAAACTGAAAGCAAAGACCGGAGGAAAAGCTACTGTTAATAAGAAGTAGTTAGGTCTGAATAACAATGGGAGATCCGAAGAAAGCTAAGAAAAAATATAGTAGGCCACAACATCCTTGGAGAAGGGCACAATTAGGTGAAGAAAAAATTCTTGTTGAAGAGTATGGTTTGAAAAATAAAAAGGATTTATGGAAAATTGCTTCTAAGTTAAGTCATTTTAAACAACAAGCTAAAAAATTGATTGCAAAGAGTGGTGCACAAGCAGAAATTGAAGAAAAATTATTTTTGGAAAAATTACAAAAAATGAGTTTGGTTCCTGCAGGTGCAACTGTTGATGATGTCTTGAGTCTTTCTGTAAAAGATTTACTTGAAAGAAGATTACAAACTATGGTTTTTAGAAGAGGATTAGCGAATACTATTTTTCAAGCAAGGCAGTTTATTGTTCATGGGCATATTATGGTTAGTGGACAGAAATTTAATGTTCCATCATTTTTGGTCCCAGGTAATGTTGAAGAAATGATTACTTATAGTGGAAATTCAGCTTTAGCAGATCCAGAGCATCCTGAAAGAAATAAAAACAAAATAAAAGATGAAGCTTTGAAAGAAGCGAAAATAGTTAAAAAGGAAGAATCTGAAGAAGCAGTAGTAGAGGAAGAAAAATGAATCCAAGACCACAACAAAGTATGGAAAGATTGAAATGGGGAATTGCTCATATTTATTCATCTTATAATAATACTATAATTCATATCACAGATTTAACTGGTGCTGAAACTTTGTCTAAGGCATCTGGTGGGATGGTTGTTAAGGCACACAGAATGGAGTCATCTCCAACTGCTGCAATGTCTGCTGCAAAAATTGCTGCTGAGGGTGCAAGAGATAAAGGAATTAATGCTTTACATATTAGAGTAAGAGCACCTGGTGGACATAATGGACCAAGTAATACTGGACCAGGAAGTCAAGCTGCAATTAGATCATTATCAAGAATGGGTTTTAGAATTGGAAACATTGATGATGTAACCACAGTTCCTCACGATAGATGTAGAAAGAAAGGTGGTAAGAGAGGAAGAAGAGTTTAAGATGGAAATGAAATTATTGTCTTCGGATAAAGAAAATTTTAGGTTTTTAGTTAAAGGTATTAGTCCTGCTGAACTTAATGCGTTTAGAAGAGTAATTGTAAATCATTTATCTTCAATGGCTGTTGATACTGTTGAGATTTTAGATAATTCGTCTGCTTTGTATGATGAAACTATTGCTCAAAGAATTGGTTTAGTTGTTTTGAAAACTGATAAAGAAAGTTATTTTGTTAAAGAAAATTGTAAGTGTAAAGGTGCTGGATGTGCAAGATGTACTTTGGATTTAACTTTGGAAGCTGAAGGACCATGCATTGTTACTGCTGATATGTTTAAATCAAAAGATCCTGCTGTTGTTCCTGTTTATGGAAAAACACCAATTGTTAAATTACTTGATAATCAAAGATTGAGAGTTATTGCTCATGCAATATTATCAACTGGAAAAGATCATATTAAATATAGTCCTGGATTAATGTATTATCAAGGATATCCAAGTATTAAACTTGGGAATGTTAAAAATGCAGAAGATATTGTTGAAATCTGTCCAAGAAAAGTTTTTGAGATGGAAAGTAAAAAATTAAAAATTAAAAATATTGATGCTTGTATACTTTGTAATGCTTGCGTTGATGCTTCTGCTAATGAAATTGAAGTAAAAGGAAGTAATAAAGATTTTATTGTCACTATAGAGCCTTGGGGGCAATTAACACCTCAAGAGATGGTTGAAGGTTTAGTAGAATCACTGCATGAGCAAATTGATGAATTGAGTGAAGAAATAAAAAAGCTCAAATAAAGCTTATGCGGAGGTGGCAGAGCATGGTCAAATGCGCTATTTCATCTGCATCAGTAGATGGAGCGTATGCTTGAGGGGCTAGTCCCTAAGTGGGTGCGAGGGTTCAAATCCCTTCCTCCGCAGTATAAAAAACGAAAATGAAAACAAATTTACAAACAAGGGAAACAATAGCTAAATTAAGTAAAAGTAAAGTAGCTATGTGGAAAAGAGTAGCAGAAGAACTAGAGAAACCTACAAAAAGAATTGCGAAGGTTAATTTAGAAAAAATTGCTAAAGTTGTTAGAGATGGCGAAATAGCTTTAGTACTTGGAAAAGTATTATCTGTTGGTGATGCTAAGAATAAANNTGTTGTTGCNGCATTTTCGTTTTCTGAAGTTGCAAAACAAAAAATTATTGCTGCTGGAGGAGAAGCACTTACTATTCAAGAATTATATACTAAAAATCCCAAAGGAAGTAAAGTGAGGTTAGTAAAATGAATGATGAAATTTTTGTGAATGCAGAAGGAATAATCTTGGGAAGATTGTGTACTTTTGTTGCTAAAAAAGCTTTGATGGGATATAATGTTAATGTTGTTAATATNGAGAAAGCAATCGTTACTGGAAATAAGAAAATTGTTTTTGGAAAATATAAAAGATTAAGAGAAATTGGTGGACCAAGNTTTGGGATTACNATTGTAAGAACTCCTAGAGGTATTTTCAAAAGAGCTTTAATTAATATGTTGCCTCATAAAAATGCTAGAGGAAGACAAGCTATGGAAAGAGTCAAAGCATTCAGAGGATTACCAGAAAGTTTGAAAGATAAAAAATTGGTTATTGTTCAAGGAGCTAGTGTTGAGAAAGTTCCAAATACTAAGTATGTTTCAGTATTAGACATTGTCAAGTTTATAGGTGGAAAATGAAAATAATAAATGTTTCAGGAAAGAGAAAAAGAGCTATTGCTAGAGCAACTTTAAGAGAAGGAAAAGGTATTGTTAGAATTAATTCTATGAATTTAGAAACTTATGGACCTAAATTAGCTAATATGATGATTAAAGAACCTTTAATTTTAGCATCAGAATTTGCAGGTAAAGTTGATATTGATATTTTTGTTCAAGGTGGTGGATGGCATTCACAAGCTGATGCGATTAGATTAGTAGTTGCAAGAGCATTGGTGCAATATTCAGGATCAAAAGCTTTGAAGCAGAAGTTTTTAGAGTATGATAGGCATCTTTTAGTTTCTGATATCAGAAGAGCTGAAAGGTCAAAACCTAACGATTCAAAACCGAGAGCTGCAAGACAGAAAAGTTANCGTTAAACCGGCTTTTATCTTTTAAGCCCCGGACAGGACAAACGCCTGCGCAGGCTTTTTATATTCTTTTTTANAATTTGTTTTTATGGAGAAATGTAGATTTGTTTTGAAGAATAGATTTCAGAAGAAAATATTTGAAAAACTTTTGGANAAGTATGAATCTTCTTTTTTAGAGAAGGAATTAGCNATTAGTATTCAAGAAATTTATGCGTATAAGAATTTAAAAGTTAAAAGTATATCCCAGGTATTGCTTGAGAAGNTTAATTTATTGCTTAAATTAAATTCTGGTGAAGTTAAAAAAAATATTGATGGGTGCTTTGGGAATATTTACTGGTATTCTAAACGATTTGAAGAGGTTAAAAGAAATAAAATTAGGGAAGTTTTGTTGAATCAGAAAGTTTAAATATTAGGGTTAAATTTAATTTTTTATGGGCTTAGAATATGTTATTGATAGTATCGAACAACAAGGAATTGTAGATGGAGATGTTGTTGCTGTTATTTATAAAAAATCAGTTAGAGTTGGTAAAGATTCCAAGCCTGGTGTTCTTTTTGGGATTTATGAAACAAAAAATGGATTAGGGGGATTTACAGTTTATCCTGATTCGATGTTTTCTTTAGATTTTAAATTTAAGAGACGAAAGAGTTTTTGTGTGACATTTTATGCTTCTGGTACTGGTTCTTTTACTGCCTTAGGTATTGAAAAATTATTGGATCATAAGGATTTAGAAGGATTTGCTAAACAAAGTATTTCGAAACTAGTTGACCAAAAGGTTTAAAAACCAATGAAATTTTCGATAGGATATGATAATTCCAATCAGATGTATATCCTGTGGAAAACCTATTGGGCATTTATGGGAAGATTTTAAGAGGAGAGTTGCTCAAGGAGAAAATCCAAAAGATGTTATGGATGATTTAAAAATAGTCAGATATTGCTGCAGAGCGCAATTNATGGGGCATATTGATTTGATTGATGAAGTTGCTAAATTTAAACGAGGATAATCTTTTTAATTGAATTAAAGTTGATTGATGAGATTCGAAAGTTTTATATTTTTATTTGANTTATTACGCTCAGGCTGGGATTTGAACCCAGAGATCCGGTGAGGATAAGGGTTTCCTCATGGCTCTTAGTCCCTTGGTCTAGGAGCTTTTTGAGACCCTCGCAATACCAGGTTATGCGACCTGAGCGTTGATTATTTTTAAAAAAATTAGCTTAAAAAAGGTTTGCTAGATAAATCTGAAAAATTTTCAAATAATTTCTAATTTTTTTTTACATAAATTTTTATAAACCATATTTTTCTATATAATTCTATGAGAGATGATCAATGGTTGAAAGATAGGATGGAGAATATTTGGAGGACTATATTTAGTGATGTTGAGAAAAAAAATAATGTTTCTATTAGATTTAAGGGGCGTTGGAAAAATAAATTTGGGCATATCAAGTTATTAAAAACTAAAGATACTGAAATTGTTGTTAATTCTTTATTTAAACATGAGATTGTTCCTGAGGGTGTTATTGATGCTACTATTGCTCATGAATTAGTGCATTATTGTCATGGATTTTGTTCGCCATTAGAACGGAAATATAAGCATCCGCATGCCGGAGGGATTATTAGGCATGAATTACGAAAAAGGGGATTTGAGTATATGATGAAGATGGAGAAAGATTTTGTGAAGAAGCAGTGGGTTGAAATATATAAAGAATTGATGGGGAAAAATTAATAAATGATAGATAAATTTTGTTTTTTATGACTGAGAAGAGAATATTGATTATTGATGATTTGATGGTTGCTAGAAGTTTTAAGAATAGTTTATTTAGAGATTTGGAAGGCGTTGTTATTGATACTCATACTGATTTTAACAATGTTGGCTTAATTAATGGTGTTTATGACTTGGTTATTACTGATCCTATGTCTTATGCTACTGGTATTATGAAATGTGATGATTTTTATTTGGATACTTTGAAAGGATTACAAAGTAAGGGTGCACATTTATGTTTTATATCAACTCAAGAAAAAGATGTGATTGATATTCTTATTCATGGAATAGAAAGCGAGCATAGCTATGCTCTGAAACCTTTGGATAGATTTGTTTTAACAAAATATGTTGGAAGATTTTTGGATGTTTCTCTTAAGTTGGATCGAATAGTTGATGATATTCCTGATGATTATTGTTTTGGACCAGTATTCCAGGATTAAAGTTGCATTCGTGTATATTTTTTGCATTCTGAACAGTAAATAATTAGTTTATTATTATTGATTCTTACTCTAGAATTTATTCCTGGTTTTAAGAATGAGTAACAGTGATTACAGAATTTTTTCTTTTGAACTTTAGTTAATCTAATATTTGTTTTCATAGCAATTTTTCTTGCTAGTGATACATAACGATTGGCTAAAGGTTTATTTTTTTTAAAGACTAAATCTGCTTGCTCGAATAATATAGAAATTCTTTCTCTTGCAATATCTTTAGTTTTATCTGATGCTTTCATGTTTTTTATTAGACTAGTTGATTTAATATAGTTTACTGAGCAAATAATTTTATTATTTCTTTTATTTCTATTAATGAAAGATTAACTATATTTTTGTCTTGAATTGAAGGTTTTAATCTTAAAGAAATATATTCATTAGATTCTGATTTAGTCATACCAGATTTTATTAAAATTTCTCTTAATGCATTCTTGGTTTTTTTGTCGTATTGAATAAAAAATTCTCTTAAAAAGAAATTGCCTTCTTTAGGTAAAATTTTAATTAATGCAGATTCAGTTTTAGGTTTTGGATAGAATGATTCTGGGCCAACCTTTTGAATTATTTCTACATCATAAAATGCATCTGATAATAGTTTTAATCTTGAAGGATTTTTTCCAGTTAAACTTTCAGCGAAGGTTAATGGTACTACAAAAACTAACATTTCAAATTTTTCTCTTGTAAAGCGCCACATTAATGGTTCACAAATTGTATATGGTAAATTTGAAACACATTTAGTAAATTCTGGAAATTCCAACTTAGTAGCATCGCCTTCTAAATAAGTAATATTTTTATTGTCTGAAAATTTTTCTTTAAGTTCTTTTAGAAGTTCTGAGTCTTTTTCGATGACAAAAATTTTCTTTGCTATTTTCTGAAGATATCTTGTTAAGTAACCAGTACCTGGGCCTATTTCTAAAACTAAATCATTTTTATGAAGGTCTGCAATATTTGTTATTTTAATTAATAATGGGATATCAATCATGTAATGTTGGTCAATGTTTTGCATATTTCTTCAAAGGATTTTTTCGAATATGTTTGTTTATATTCTTTTGCTTTTTCTAGAATGTTTGGAAGCTTGTAATTGCGTGCTATGAATTGGCAAACTTGGGTTATATTTTTTGGGTTTTCTGTTAATTTGCAACGTTCAAAATCAATTAAAATTATTTTATTTTTTCTAACTATTACATGTTTGATTGGGTGATGCATTTCTAGTTTGTTTACTTTTAATTTGTCTAAAATATAACATTGTTCTAGTAAATCTTTAAGAAGAATTTTTAATTCTTTTGTTGGGCAGTTATATTTGACTAATGGAGTGCCTTCAATGAATTCCATAAATAATGCATCTGATTCTAGTTTGATAAACTTTGGACCTATTTTATGTTTATTGAGAATTTTTAACCAATGTGCTTCATTTTCTAGACGATTAATTGCAGTTGTATCTGGTCTAATCTTTTTTATTATTATATTCCCTTTTTTATAAATAAAAGAACGTTTGCCTTTAGCATAGATTTCCATTTTACATTTCTTCGACAGTTTCAATACCTAATAAATATAATGATTTTTTGCAAACAATCCTAAATGATTCAACTAAGGCTAAAAGGAAAATCTCATTTTCGGAATCAAGAACTTTTGTTTGATGATAAAATTCATTAAAAATATGGGCTAATTCTAATGTGTAATTTGAAATTATTGAAGGTGATAAATTTCTTTGAGCATTCTCTATAACTTCTGGGAATTCTGCTAATTTTTTAATTAATAATATTTCTTTTTCTTTAAGTATTTTAGAGGTTAATTTTATTTCAGGCTTTTTTTTAGATTTTTTTAATATAGAACTTGCTCGTGCATATGAATATTGAATATAAGGACCTGTATCCCCTTCGAAACTTATTGCTTCATTTGGATTAAAAATAATATTTTTGACATGGTCTGTTTTTAATAACATGAATTTTATTGCACTTAATGCAATTTTTAGACTTCTAATGTTTAATTCTTTTTCAGATAATTTTGGAAATCTTTTTTTTATTTCTGTCTTTGCAAGTTTTTGAGTTTCTAAAATTAAATCATCTGCATCTACTACTGTGCCTTCTCTTGATTTCATTCTTCCTTCTGGAAGTTCGACCATTCCATAAGAAAGATGATGGAGATTTTTTGTGAATTTATATCCAAATTTTTTAAGTATAGTAAATAAAACTTGAAAATGATAATCTTGTTCAT
>C687J50192_1000433_pt1 | contig 17746 bp, 18 predicted proteins | sample RifOxyD1_FD_50192 | JGI IMG/M metagenome (IMG submission 50192)
CCACCAAGTGTAAGATTGGCCAGGGGTAGTGGCGGGAGTCCATGTAGTGCCGATCACTTCAGTAGCAATATCAGGTGGCCAAGTATATCCATTTTCAGTAGGACTAACATATTCATTTAATCTGACGAAAAAAGTATTATAACCGGCAGGAGCGGTCCAACTTAGGCTCGCGGCGGTGTAGGGAGTCGGGCAAGTGCCTATTGGGTTGGTGGGCATTGGAGGTATCGTTAAAACAAAAGTGTCAACTGTGGTGCCTCCGGCTCCAGTACAAGATAGAGTGTGAGTTTTTGAAGTAAGAGTTGCTATATAAGTGTTTATGGTGCCACCAGAGACTGAAACTGGTGAACCATCTAAGGTGCAAGAAGTGGCATTGGAAACAGCGGGCCATGACAGAGCATAAGTGGCTTTGTTGTAGACATTGACTGGACCGTTTATGTTGCTGTAAGCATTCCAAACTGCCGTGCGATCATCTCCTGTCCAGTTTTCATATATTGTGCCTTTTAGATCTGGATTTGGCGCGCCAGCGTTAATGACATTGACGGTCTGGCTCTGTGTAATCGAATTACCTCCCGAGTTTGTACAATATAAATAAAATATTTTTGAACCCGCTGTTAGGCCAGAAATTACTTGAGAGCCACCAGATGTAGATTTTGCTCCATTCCAATTGGAATTGACCGGATTGGAAGATGCGGTACAACTAGTTGGTGAATTTGTACTAGACCAAGTAAGAGTGGTGGAGTTTGTAGTAGGAAGAGTCATGGAAATCGGATTAGCTGTGAAAGTTACATTTGGCACTGATATAACACAAGCGGCAGGAGCGTTGGCCGAAGCAGAAGCTGTGGCCGATGTGCCGGCTGAATTAGATGCAGAAACTGTATAGGAATGGTTTGAACCGGCAGTTAAACCAGTATCAGAATATGATAAACCGGAACCGGTATATATAGTTGAACCATCTCTTTTTAAAGTATAACTAGTGGCGCCAGATGATGCGTTCCAAGAAAGGTTGATTTGACCAGTGCCACAAGAAACGCTGGCAACTGCTGAAAACCCGGTTGGGGTGTTTGGGGCCACTACACCTACTGGATTGACCACAACGGTTGTAGTTTTAATTGATGAAGTTCCGGCCGTATTGGTACAAGTTAAATTATATGTGTAAGTTCCAGCAGTTAAGACGGTTATGGTCTGAGAGCCGCCAGTAGTAATCTTAGAACCACTCCAACTACCAGAAGCAGTACAACTGGTCGGTGAATCTGTCGTCGTCCAAGTGAGAGTAAAAGAATTTGTTGGAAGGGTGATGGAAGAGGTGCTGGGAGTTAGAGTGACAGTCGGTATAGCTATAAGGTTTACAGTCTCTGTTTTAAGAGTGCCTTCAGCAGTTGAGTCACCTCTTTTTTGTAAATAAAAGACTGTACCGTTTGATACCCAATTTCCAGTAGGTCCTGACCATGCGCCAGGTCCTTCTTGAGCAAAGGTAGAACCAGAAGTGCTATTTATTCTAATATCATAAGCGCAGGTTGCGTTAGCGGAAATTGTTGTTATACCTGTAGAAACACCACTCCCAACTAATATTGGGTCCGGACTGGCCGAAAGTGAAGAATTTAAAACAGTGCAGGGCGTGGGGTTTGGAGGATTTAGAATGACGGTAAGGGCAGCTGTTTGCCCACCTACCGCCTCGACGGTGACGGTTACCTGTCCGCCAGCATAGTCTGGAGGTATAGTGATAGAAGTGTCTCCCGGGTCAGCATGAGCAAAAGAAAATGGAATTAAAACGGAGATTAATAAACCTAAAAATAAATACTTGTATGAAAAAATTTTTTGCATCATTTTTTTATTATAAAAGATAAAATCCTTCACAATAATAATATCACCATATCGTATCTAGCGTAAGTGAGCCTGTGTATAAAATAGAATTAATTTCAACACAGTCCTGACGTGAAAGGTTTTGGTTGGAAAGAGTGAATTCCACCAGACAAAGAAAAATTGGAAATTATAACACAAAAAACGGTGAATTTAAGATGCTGGTTTGATTTATAAAAATTTAAGATTTAAAATCAGTGTTTGGTTATCTTCAAGGTTGATTTTTTGTTAGAGATAACCAGTTGAGCTTTTCCTCCAATGGGGAAAGTAATCATGGGATTAGTGTGCCCAAAATCCACATTCGCCAATACCGGTATACGATTCAATTCAGTTTTTGATTTGATTGCTCTTATTAAGTGTTTAGTCTTTACTTTACTTGCGTTCTGAAATCGTCCTATGACTAAACCTTTTACTGTATTGAAATTTGGAAGATGTATAAGAGATTGCATGTCACGATCAAAATTACCCAACATAGATTCTGCATCATCTTCTAAAAATAAAATAGAATTGGATATATCCGGAAAATACTCAGTCCCCTGAAGAAGATTGAAAGTGCAAATATTCGCCCCTAATATTCTACCTTCCGCTTTTCCAGTGTTGATATTCAACCATCCTTTATTTTTTATTAATTTTCTGTTTTTTTGATTTGAATACCATCTGTCATCACTCCATGTTTTGCTTGGTAATATGTCAAAACCTTTATTATCAAAAATGCATTTTTTAAAATATTCCAACGTATAATCAAAATATAATTTCTGACCAAAAGATGAATAGGCCGGTCCTGAATATGTAACTAGGCCAGTTTTTGCATAAATAGCGTTTTGTAGGGCTGTCGTGTCTGAATAACCTACTAAAATCTTTGGGTTTTTCTTTATTAGATTCCAATTTAGATATCTTAAAAGTTGATTACAATTTAAGCCTCCAATAACAGCAAACACTGCTTTTACGCTTTTATCAGAAAAAGCATTGTGTAAATCACTAACTCTGGATTTTATACTTGAGGAATCAAACTCATTCAATTCATTGACATGTTTAGCAAAAGATAATCTCAATCCCATTTCGGTGAATCTCTTGTTTGCAATTGATCTAATTTCTTTAGAAATAAGTTTCAAAGAATCAGAGGGCGCTATTACCATAACTTTATCACCCTTTTTTAATTTTTTCGGAAAAATCGTTCTCATGTTTTTATAATTCGTATTTTTTATCTGTAATTTTAGATTAAACCTGCCACCAAGAGATGTTTCCCCTGGTGGCAGGCGATGTTGTAACCTGAAAGGTCACAGCAGGATGTGACAGGCATCGATCTGGATCGATGTTGGCGTGAGATCATTTACTAGAAACATGCCGTATTTCCCACCGTCGGTCATCATTGCGATGACCGTGCCGTTAGATAGCACGATAGATGTCTCGCGCTTTGAGCATGTGTTTCGGCAGATCTTTACCAGTGTGGCCACATCCTTTTGGGAGCGGACCTCGCAGAAGTTTTCTGCTGTGATTCCTGCACGTCCAATCCACGTCTCGCCAAACAGTTCCTTGCTGACGAAATTACCCAATAGCCCACAAGTACACGCTTCCCTGACCGAGCAAACTTGCGCTTGGGATGAACTTTCGAGCAAGAAGAGAAGATTAGCTTCGCGACCGAGACTCTTTGCGTCGGCGATAGAACGAACCTTGTTTGCCTTACACTTCATGAAAACGTACAGTGGTTGTTCTGCTGTGAATCTCGCGGAATAGGAGTAATACTCGCCTGGCACTGCCGGAATTACCGACTGGGACAGACTTTGTTTTGTTGTTACTTCTTGAATCACCTCGTTTCTCCTTTCCTCAAGGAGGGTTTAGCTATATCACCCTCCTATCCAAAGTATACAGGACGAACCTGTCTGAATATAATGGTATTCCTGTCACTTTTTTTGTCAAGGGGTCATATTATTCATCCTTTTTATTCAAAATCCTTTTTCTGTTTGTTGTAAGCAGCAGCGTATTTGCCGTTTAAGTCTAATAGTTCTTGGTGTTTACCCTTTTCTACTATTTTGCCTTCGTGTAAGACGATTATTTCATCAGCTCTTTTGATGGTGGCGAAGTTGTGAGAAATCAAAATAGCAGAAACAGTGTTTGGCAGGTTTTCGATTTCATTAAATATGGTATCAGCTGATTCAGCGTCAATCGATGCGGTAGGCTCGTCTAAAATCAAAAATCTTTTACCTTTATAAAAAGCTCTAGCGATGGCCAACTTTTGTCTTTGACCTTTGGATGGTTCAATGCCACCAAATTCAACTCCAATCATATGTTCGTATTTGTTTTCAAGTTCTTCTATAAAACCGCTACTAGTACTTTTTTGAGCAGAGACTTTGACTTCATCAATATTGACATCACCTAGCGTGTCACCTATAGCAATTGATTCTTTGGCAGTGAAATTGTAAGTAGTAAAATCTTGAAGCAAAACTCCAAGACGACTCCACCACTCTTCTATGTCAAGATCTTTTAAATCTATGCCGTTAACAGTGATTTTGCCTTCTACTGGGTCATGGATACGCAAAATCAAGCGCACCAGTGTGGATTTGCCGGCGGCATTATTGCCTACCAAGCCAATTTTTTGACCTGGCATTAAGGTAAAAGAAATATTTTGCAGTGCCCACTTCTCCTGCCCAGGATATTTAAAAGAAACATTTTCAAATACGACAGTGGGAGCGGACTCCAAAGACAGTTTCTGAGGATTTTTGGAATACTCTAGTACTAATTTTTGGTCAAATATACTGAAAATATCGGTAGCGTAAAGATTTCTTTCTAAAAGTCTGGCGGTGCTAGAGAGCATGCTGGAAGTCCAACCGCTGACACGGTTTAAAGTTTGAAAAGCAAATACGACTGTGCCGATAGCTATAACGCCCGCTACTGCTTCGTTTATGATGATGGCGGTACCAACGAAGAGTCCTAGAGCGGCAAAGATGCTGGCGGCAGTTTTCATCAAAGTTTTCCAGTGTTCGGCTGAAAGTTGTTCGTTTGTAAATTTATGTAAAATTTCTTTTATGTTTGATAAAAATTTACCACTGGCTTGGTACAGTCGCCCGTCAATTACAGAAATTTTCTGATTGAAAAATCTTCGCAAATCTTGGTAGCGTCTTTGCTCGGTACTATTTTTGGCCCAAATGCCCCAGATACGACCACCGTGTTTGATTTCTATCCAAAAATTTGGTATGGCGGTTATGAAAACTAAAAGAAAGACGCGCCAATCGATTGTTGCGGCGGCGATAGAACCAACAATAATACCGCAAGTAACTTCCAAATTTGTCAGCTGATTTTCAACAATATTTATAAGAGGATAAATGCCGTTATTGAAAGCTCGCTGTAGTCGGTCTTGAAATTTAGGGTCTTCATATTGAGCAATATCAAATGAACCTCTTTTTTTGAGGGCCATTAATTCAAATAGATCTTGCATTTTTAAAAACAGATGACGGTCTAAAAATGATATAAAATTTCTTATAACTGTCGGTATGGCAGTGAGAACGGCAAACAAAATAAGGGCCGGATAAGCGATGGAGACATCTTGGGCGCCAACCCCTTCAATTATTTTGTCTATAAGTGTACCGAGAGCCTGGGCCGAAAAAATTGGTACTACGCCTATTATGATAGTCAAAAAAATCATGGCCGAAAAAAGCCATGGCATGTTTTGGAAAAGAATTTTGAAAATTCGACTGGTATTTCTAAATAAATTTTTAAAATTTTCTAAACTACTTTTGCTTTTAGTTTCCTTCGAACTAATGGTGTCCATTTAAATATAATTATAGACCTTCTTCTTTTAATTTTTGAACCGCTTCACGAGCTGATTTGGAGAGCTTCTTGGGCAAAGTGACTTTGAGATTAATTAAGATATCACCACGTCTGTTGCCGCTCGGCACACCCTTGCCTTTGATTTGCAAAATGTCGCCAGTGTTTGCACCTTCAGGAATATTGAGTGTGGAAAGTCCGTCGAGTGTTTGAATATCAATTTTGGCGCCAAGCAATGCGTCGGAAAGTTTGACATCGAGATTCATAATGAGGTCATTGCCCTCTTTGCGGAATAATTTGTGCCCTTTGACATGAATTTTGATGTAAAGGTCTCCAGGAGTGCCGCCCTTGACTGCTTCGCCACCGCCCGAGTAACGAATCATCTCGCCGTTATCAATGCCGGCTGGGGTTTTGATTTTTATTTCTTCTTCTTTTTTGAGAATGCCGAGGCCGTCGCAGATTTGGCACTTTTCTTTGGGCACTTTGCCAGAGCCAACACAGGTTTCGCAAGTGCGAGCTACTTCAATCGAACCGAAAATTGATCTTTTCATTTCGCGAATCTTGCCTTTGCCGTTGCAGGTTTGGCAAGTGACTTGCTCAGTCCCCTTTTTGCCACCGGTGCCGTCACAAGTCTGACAGACTGAAATTTTATTTAAAAGGATAGCGCGGTCAACACCAAAAATCGCTTCGGAAAATTCGAGTTCAATATCAATTGAAATATCTCTGCCGCGTTTTACCCGGGAGTTTCGGCCACCACTAAAGAATTCTCCAAAAATGTCACCTAAATCGAAGCCCTCGGCTGAGAAGCCACCTTGCGCGCCGTTTGCAAAACCTGAGAAATCAAAACCGCCTTGACCGGCTTGCCGCATAATATCTTCCCAATTACCACTAAAGCCACCACCATTACCACCAGCAAATGTTTGGCCATAAGTGTCATATTGAGCGCGTTTTTGGTCATCGGAAAGGACGCTGTAAGCCTCATTAGCTTCTTTAAACTTTTCAGCATCTCCCCCCTTTTTGTCTGGATGATATTTGTGTGCTAGAGACCTAAAAGCCTTCTTGATCTCGTCTTTTGAGGCCTTTTTGCCCACACCTAATATGTCGTAGTAGTTCTTCATATTTGATTTAGCGAAATCATGTCGCATTAACGTCCATTGAAATGCGACCTTATTATAGCAAAAATTGGGTTAAATTCAAGAATAACCCACTTTTCGTTTTTTAAATATGATTTTCATATTATAATATTTTTATGCACAAAGATTTTGATAATTGGAATAAAGAAAAGAAACAAACTGATAAACGAGAAGTTGGTTATAACTTCTTTTATTATCCTCGTGAAATATGGTGGTGTGCTATTGGAGTAAATGTTGGTGTTGAAACAGATGGTAAACACGAAAATTTTGAGAGACCAGTATTGGTAATCAAAAAATTTAACAAAGATATGTTTTGGGGAATACCACTAACTACCAATGAAAAAGTTGGAGAGTTTTATCAAAAAATTACACACGATCAAGGTGTATCGTGGGTGGCATTATCACAAATCAAGACATTTAGTACAAAACGATTATTGCGTAAGATTGGTAGAATATCTGAACAAGAATTTAAAGTGATTCATAAAAAATTAAAAGATTTGTTATAAAATCGAAACCTCACGTCTAAGGTGAGGTTTCTCGGAGCCCGAAGGCACTAATACATATAGTATATACTAGTGAAGACAAAAGTCAAGCATTATTTATTTTCTTCGGGTTTCTCCTCTTCTTTTGGCTCTTCGGGTTTCTTTTCTTCCTGGCTACTGGATTCTGGATTCTTACTCATATACTCCCCTATTTTTTGAATTTCTTTGGAGAGATTTTCGGTTGCGGTTTTGATCGCTCCCAAATCATCTTGGTCTTTGACTGTTTTTAGTTCGCTAACTTTTTCCTCTACGCCCTTTTTAATTTCATCAGTTATTTTACCCTCTGCCTCTTTGAGTGCTTTCTCTGTTGTATAAATGAGTTGCTCTGCCAAATTTTTGGCTTCGATTGTCTCTTTCTTTTTGAGGTCATCAGCGGCGTGCGCTTCGGCATCTTTTTGCATTCTCTCAATTTCTTCTTTGGAAAGGCCTGAGCTTCCCTCAATTTTTATGGATTGCTCTTTGCCACTTGATTTGTCTTTGGCTTTAACATTTAGGATACCGTTGGCGTCAATATCAAAAGTGACCTCAACTTGAGGAACGCCGCGTGGTGATGGAGGAATGCCGTCTAAGATAAAGCGGCCGAGGGTGCGGTTGTCGGTCGCAAGTGGACGCTCGCCTTGCACTACATGGATTTCAACACTGGTTTGATTGTCAGCAGCGGTAGAAAATACTTGAGATTTAGAAGCTGGAATGGTCGTGTTCCTTTCAATTAATTTGGTAGCGACACTGCCCATAGTTTCAATACCAAGGGAGAGCGGAATAACATCGAGAAGTAAAATATCTTTGACATCACCACCTATGATACCACCTTGAATAGCGGCGCCGAGAGCGACGACTTCGTCAGGGTTGATTGATTTGTTTGGTTCACGGCCGAAAAACTTTTTAACTTCTTCAATAATTTTTGGCATACGAGTTTGTCCTCCGACTAAAACAATTTCTTCAATTTCACCCACTTTAAAAGGTGAAGCCTCAATCGCACGCTTGGTAATCTCCATCGCTCTTTGGATAAATTCGTCAGTGATTTCCTCCAATTTAGCGCGATTCATTTTGATAAGAAGGTGGCGAGGTCCGGAAGAATCTGAAGTGATAAAAGGAATGTTGACTTCGGTATCAGTAGCAGTAGAAAGTTCAATTTTGGCTTTTTCAGCGGCCTCATCTAATCTTTGAAGTGCTAGAGGATCTTTGGTGATATCAATGCCACTTTCTTTTTTGAATTCAGAGGCGAGCCAATGAATGATTTTTTGATCTATATCTTTACCTCCCAAGTGTGAGTCTCCATCTGTCGCTTTGACTTCAACCACATCATCACCCACTTCCAAAATTGAAATATCAAAAGTTCCACCCCCGAAATCAAAGACGGCGATTTGTTCGTTTTTCTTTTTGTTAAAACCGTAAGCGAGGGCGGCGGCGGTTGGTTCATTTATAATTCGGAGGACATCGAGGCCCGCGATTTGACCGGCATCTTTGGTCGCCTTCCTTTGAGCGTCGTTGAAATAAGCTGGAACGGTAATAATGGCTTGAGTAATCTTTTCGCCCAACTTGGCTTCGGCATCAGCTTTGAGTTTGGAAAGAATCATTGCCGAAATTTCTTCTGGTCGGTAAATATGGTCGTTCATTTTGACCTGCACACTACCAGTACTTGAAGCAGAAATTTCAAAAGGCACAGTGTCTTTATCTTTTTGCACCGCATCTTCTTTGAAATCGTGACCGATAAATCTTTTGATGCCAAAAACAGTGTTTTGAGGATTGGTGACTGCTTGTCTTCTGGCAAGTAGGCCCACTAATCTTTCACCGGTTTTAGAAATAGCGACAATAGAGGGAGTGGTGCGCGCTCCTTCAATGTTTTCAATTATTTTTGGTGCTCCCGCTTCCATCACCGCTACAGCGCAGTTGGTAGTTCCTAAGTCTATTCCTATGATTTTTGACATAATAGTATTTGTTAAATGAATAATTTTTAATTTTTATCAGACCTCACCCCGATTTTATCAAACCCCACCCCATCCCGCCAAGGCGGGATTGCCCCTCACCTTGTCTAATGTGAGGGGAGGAGTTAAAAATAATAATATTTTGTGAACAAATTATACATCCACTCGCTTTTTTATGCACTTGACTTTAATATCCAAGTTTGCTATAATGTATGTAGGAGGCAGTATGGAGATCATGCGTGGTATTGGCCTAGGTATTACCATCTTGTCTCTTCTGGTTTGGTCGGCGGGGTTTTTCCCTGCCGCTGTTTACCATGAAGAAAAGAAGTTCTCTCGGGTGTGTATAGGGGCGGCTGTGGGTGGTTTGCTCCTAAATTATCTGTTTCGGTGATGAGATCCTCGCCGGAACCAATAAGCTGTCGGGACATCAAACCGGCGGCTTTCTTTTTACCTAGATGCTAGCTACTGGCTACTAAATTTCCCAACCTTAACCTTAGGGGCTCTAATTATTTTGTTTTGAAGAGCGTAGCCGACATTTAGGACTTCTAATATTTTGCCGTCTTCTTTTTTATCTTCTACGGCAACATTTTCAATCGCCTCATCACGATTTGGGTCAAACTGCTCACCTAGTGGATTTATAACTGAGACGCCATGATTTCCTAAAACATTTATGAGTTGAGAATGAATATATTCTACTCCTCGCCTCCAATTTTCATCTACTTTTTCCCATGCCTCTTTATTTTTAAAAGCGGAATCAAATGAATCGAGAACGGTCATAATTTCGGTGGCGATATCTTCTTTGGCAAATTTAGCAAACTCTTTTTTCTCTTCTTCTAATCGCTTTTTTAAATTGATACTGTCGGCTCTCTCTTTTTGCCAGCCAGTCAGATATTCCAAGTTTTTTTCTTCTAACTCTTTTATTTTTAAACGCAACTTTTTGATAAGAGCACCATCGTCGTGTCCCCCATCTTCATCAATATTTTCGTCAAAAATTACATCATCATTTTCATTTTGCATAGTAGTCATTTTACTGATTTTTGGGCGGAAATCAAATTTCAGACCCCACCCCATTTTCTAACCTCCCCCTTTCCCCCTCCTTACTTTAAGGAGGGATTTGTGGATGGCTTCGCCCTATTAAATAACTCACCCCCTACCCCTCTCTTACAACAAGAGAGGGGCGGAATTAAAAATAGATAAAAGAAAGGCCCCGCATCGCTGTTCGCAATGGGGGCCTCTGTGGTAGAGTTTTACTCCACCGTGTCAATTTTTGAGATTTCGCGCGTGAGTTCGTTCTCGGCGATCTCCTTAATCCTTGTGATCCAGGCAGAGAATGGGATTCCCGCCGGGACCTTGTAGATGGTGATTCGTGTTCTTCTTGGCAGAACAAGAGTTTCTACCTTAACAATAAAATTAACCTGGTCTGGATCACTGAGCCTCTTCACCGCTTCGTAGACCGTTTCTCCTCTGGTCTCGATCACCTTGGGTTTTCGACTGAAGATTCCCCAAAGCTTTTCTCGCGGTTCGGCTCCTACGTGACATGGTGTGACCCGTGCTATTTCCTCACCACCTCTGTTGATTAGAAAATAGTTTCGTGAAATTGGCGATGGGTAACCAATACGCTTATACCAGCGCCACTCTTCAGTGTATCCCCAATTGTCAATCACATCTAGATCGACTCTGGAGATCTTGGGAAGCTCCGTGAGCGTCTTGTCTCCGAGGTATCGACCGATGAAGGGAAACTCCTTCATCATTGCATCCAGTTTTGCCTTATATCCAACGGACATTTCTAACTCCTCTCTGCAGTATCCCACTGCAGCCTTGTGACTCGGCTTCCCGCTCCGTCAGTTTGAAGTTGTGCCTTAGCGACGTGCCAAGACTAATCTAACTTAAATTATACACCCCCAGAGTTATTTTGTCAACAAAACACCCCAGACGGGGTCTGGGGTGTTCTTGAAAATGTTGTTGGGGATTTCCCTCCCCTGATCAAGGGGAGGGCGACACGAAGTGCGGGGTGGGGTTTATCTCTTGCTCCATTGGGGCGCTTTTCTTGCTTTCTTGAGGCCGAATTTGCGTCTTTCTTTGGCACGAGGATCGCGCTTGAGGAAACCAGCAGTCTTGATTTTGGTTTTGAAAGATTCATCGTGTATGACTAGGGCGCGAGCGATGCCGTGCCTTATGGCTTCAGCTTGAGAGTGGACTCCCCCACCCTTCACTACAACGGTGATGGTGAAGTTGCCCGCTTTCACTTTGCCCAAAGCTTCTTCTACCACCTTCCTGAGTTCGGCAGTTGGGAAATATGATACCAAATCGCGGTCGTTTATTTTGAAAGTATTTTTGGCAGAAGGAGTGATGCGCACTCTGGCTACCGAAGTTTTCCTTCGGCCTACGGCTTCAATGTATCGCTCTTTGTTTCCGACTGTTTTTTCTTTGGTGGTTGTCATACTATTCTTTAATTATTAAATTTTTCATCATTTGGTCTCGCAATTTGTTTTTGGGTAGCATACCACGGACGGCAATACGCAAAGTCTCTCGCATACCTTTGTCAGCGACTACCTTTTTCATACTTCGCTCTTTCAGTCCGCCTGGATAGCCAGAATAATTTTTGTAAACCTTCTGGTCCATCTTTTTGTTGGTGACTGAAATCTTGGAGGCGTTTAACACTTTGAGTTTGATGTCAGGGATAGCGTTGCGGACGAAATCAGGACGATTTTTGCCCATCAAAATAACGGCAACCTCGGTAGCCAATCTGCCTAACTTTTTGTTTTGTGCGTCTATTGTATGTTCCATAATTTTTAATTTCTAATTTAGAATTTTCAGTGAATTTTCAATGTTTTAATTTTCAATCTTTAAATAAAGCTTATTGTTGCCATCTTGCTACCATCGGAAAGTCTAGGCTTGGTTTTGGTAATTCGCAAGTAGCCACCATTTTGGTCTTTGTATTTTTTGGAAAGAGTGTCCATCAAAATTTTGGTAGCGTTTTGGCCAATCTTTTCGATAATAGCTCTGCGAGCGGCAACTGTCTGAAGCTTGCCTTTGGTGACTAACTTTTCTACAAATGGTCTGATTTCTTTGGCCTTGGGTTCGGTGGTTCTCATCTTTTGATGCAAAACTAAAGAACGAGCAAGTGAATTGACCAAAGCTTTCCTTACTTTGCGGACTCGACTGAATTTTCTGTTTGCGTTGTGATGTCTCATATATTGATTGAATGATTGAATGATTTAAAGATTGAAAGATTTTGCATGAATTTTTAAATTTTCAATTTTTAATTATTTCAGAGTGATTCCGTGTTCGCCTAATACTCTTTTAATTTCGGCAACTCCCTTGGCGCCCAAACCTTCAACCTCCAAAATGTCCTTCTCTTTCTTTCGAGCCAAACCGCCTATGGTGCGGATGTTGGCGCTTGAAAGTGCGTTGAGGGTCCTCGCTCCGAGGTTTAAGTTTTCAATGCGGGTTTTTAGGAATTCTGGATCAAGCTTTTGGGAACCGTTGTCTTCGCTCTCGCCTTCGCCTTCAGAATTTCCGCTTGAGAACTCTTCGTTTTCCTCTTCTTTTTCTTTAAAACCGGTAATCGCCTTTAATTGTTCTATCATAATATTGATAGAACTTTCAAGAGCTTCTTTAGGAGTGAGACTACCGTCGGTTTCCATTGAAATACGCAAACGGTTGAAATCGGTGCGGTCACCGACACGCATATTTTCGACTTCGTAACTGACTTTTAGAATGGGAGTAAAATTTGCATCCATAATAATGGTACCAATATCAACTTTGTTTTTGCCAACCATATCACGAGTGACAAAGCCCAAACCTTTTTCTACAGTCAATTCCATATTTAATTCGGAATCTTTGTCAGTTAATGTAGCGATGACCATTTCTGGATTGATGATTTCAACTTGACTTGGGACATCGATGTCGCCAGCGGTTATAGTCTTGACCCCTTTGGCTTTGATAGAAATGACTTGAGGTTCATCGGTAAGCATCTTGATACGAAGTCGTTTGATGTTGAGCATTATCATCACCAAGTCCTCTTTGATACCTTTGATTGATGAAAACTCGTGCTCGGCCCCCTCGATTTTGATAGCGGTAATAGCGGCCCCCGGAAGAGATGAGAGGATGATGCGACGCAAACTGTTGCCAATAGTAAATCCATAACCGGGATAGAAGCCGTCGATTTCGTAGACACCTTTATTTTCTTCCTCCAAAACAATTTTTGGTTTTGAAGGCAATACGATGGTTTTATCAAAATTGTCCATTGTCATAATATTAAAAAGTTAGGTAAATAAAATTTTATATAATTTATCTTTGATAATATTCAATCACTTGACCCAAATCAAAGAGGAGATCAGCTTTTTCGGTAAAGGTGCCGTCTTTGACCTCGATTTCTTTTTTGGTTTCGTCCCAAGTGAGCCATGACGCCATCGTGGTTTCAGTTTTTTTGTCGGCCACATCGCTAAATAATTTGCTTCCGCGACTACCCTCTCGAATACTGATTTTGTCTCCACTTTTGACTGCAAATGATGGCACATAAACCTTTTTGCCATTGACCAAAAAGTGGCCATGACTCACCGCTTGTCTAGCGGAGAGGTGGGTTGGCAAAATGCCAGCTCGCCATACAACATTGTCTAGGCGTTGTTCTAGAGATTGCAAGAGATTGACGGCAGGAGTATGAGCTTTTTTGGCGAGTGATTGTTTGACGTATTTAGCAAACTGCTTTTCGGTCACGCAATAAAACATACGCGCTTTTTGTTTTTCGTTTAATTGAATACCAAAATCAGTTTTGGGTTTGCTGAAACGCTTCCTCTTGCCTTTGCGCTCTTCTCTCAAACTAAACTTTTGGGTTTGAGTTTTTTCGAAGACGGGTGCTTTGAGTCGGCGAGCTATTTTGTATTTTGGACCAATTTTCATAAATTTTTGTTATTTGTTATCGCTTGTTTATACTCTTCTTGGTTTTTTAGGTTTAGGACCGTTGTGTGGTACTGGTGTGACATCTTTGATTGAAGTGATGTTTATACCCTTGGCAATAAAACCCCTAATACCGGATTCACGGCCCGAACCGACGCCTCTCACTACTACTGAAATTTCTTTGATGCCGAGGGTTCCGGCTTTGAGACCTAGAGTTTCGCCTACTTTGGCGGCGGCAAACGGTGTGCCTTTTTTGGCGCCTTTGAAACCGAGGCTACCGCTTGAAGAAGTGGCAAGGACGTTGCCCTTTTTGTCAGTCAATATAAGAGCAGTGTTGTTGTAGGTTGATTGAACATGCAAAATACCTGCATCAAATCTTTTTTTGCCAGAAACGACCGCTGTCTCAACTTTTGATTCAGCTGTTTTTAGGGTTCCCTCTTCTTCAGTTTTTACAATTCTTTTCTTTCCCATGATTATAAATTATTTTTTATCAACTGCGCGACGTCCAGTACCCATAGTCTTGCGCGTGTTGCCACGACGGGTTCGGGAGTTGGTCTTGGTCCTCTGACCCCTAGTTGGTAATACTCGACTATGTCTCACACCTCGATAACATTTGATATCTTTAAGCCGTTTGATGTTGCCTGAAATTTCTCTTTTCAAATCACCTTCAATCTTCAAAGCCTCTACGATTTTTTTGATTTCGGCTTCTTTTTCGGCAGAAAGATCTTTGGCGGTAGTGCCCCAATCAACTTTGGCTTTGTCCAAAATTTGTTGAGCACGAGAGCGGCCGACTCCAAAAAGTGCGGTTAGTCCGATTTCAAGTCTTTTTGTCTCTGGTATTGTGATTCCTAAAATTCTCATATATTTATATTTTAACCCTGTCTTTGTTTATGCTTTGGATTGCTTTTGCAAACTACAAACAAAACGCCTCCTCGGCGAACTAAATTACATTTCGGGCACATTTTTTTTATTGAAGCCTTTACTTTCATCCCGTTAGAAGTATTAAATATTACAATTTTACTAATGTTTCTGATTCCCGACTTCTAACGGGATTCATTTTTCAAATCAAGCTACTCTTCTATTATCTAAACGACGCACTATCCTCCCCTTACCCCCATAAGGGTCAAGCACGACTTCTACAGAATCGCCGATTAAAACCTTGATTCTGTTCATCCTCATTTTGCCGGACAAATATGCAAGGATCTCGGCTTCTTTAAATTTAACGCGGAAAAACGCATTGGGAAGCGCTTCTGTAACCACGCCAACACTTGTCTCTGGTCTCTCTTTTTCAATCATTTGAACAATGCAAAGAGGTTATCATATAAACCTTATTAATGTCAAGCTTATTTGTCCAATTTTGTTTCAACTCTAATTTTTGAGGTATTTTGGGGGAAAGTCTGCTTCCATACAGGCCTTATCGCTGCGGTGATACTAGAGATGCCGGCGTATTCATCCATTACCTTTTGGACGTCACCTTTGGGCGCGCCGACGAGCTTTTGGCTTATGGCAGTCGTATCAATATTTGCCCAAATATCTATTTCGCCCTTTAATTGCAAACTAATTTTTTCACCATTTTCTGGATTGCCGGTAATTTTATCAACTGAGAGAGGTGAGAAATCGTATATGCTTGGTTTGATACTCTGCCATTCAGGTAACTCCGAAAGATACTCGGTTGAAATTTTTTGGGAGAGCTCTTCTTTGTTAAACAGGATTGCAAAAGCGGTGACCTCTTTGCCGAGGAGGACTGATGACGATTCATCTTTGGCTGGAAGCTCTATTGATTTGAAAATGATTGAATCAGTTAGCAAAACTAGTCCGTCTGGAATCTTGGTTTGCATTTCTTTTATCAAATCAGCCTGAATTTCTGAATCAATGTTTTGGAGAGCGGTCTGCTTATCTGCTGGAAGTACGGTTTTCATTTTGCCGACGAAACCGCCAGTCATATCGGAGACCGAGCGAGCATAAAAATTGTTGAAACGCACAGAGTCGCTTTTGAAGCCAGGAACGGTGAAATCAACCTTGCCTATGTTGTACTTTTCGCCCGGTTCATCGGCATAAACTTGCACTTCAATGCTACCTGGGGTCGTGACGCCGTTTTTGGTAGTTTTGCCTGGGACGACGACGGACTCAGGTATCCTATATATAAGGCCTTCTTTGGTTTCAAATCTGGTGCGGATGATGAGGCGCTGAGGTTCGGAAGAAAAATTGTTGTAAATCAATATTTTGCCGGAAGCCTTGATTTCAGCAACCTCTTCGCCGGTCGCTGGGACGGAGACCGTTTTTGATTGTGAGAGCTTCACAACTTCGTATTTGATACTACCCTCCTCCATTTCGTTAGTGGCGTTAGTTTCGATTGCGACAGAAAGTTTTTGATTTTTTGGTACGATGTTGATGGTCGCTGAAGCAAATATGGTCATCATTCCAATTATGAAAACAACGATTACGACGACAATAACACTGCTAAATATCCAAGTTTTCTTTTTTGATTTGTTGGTTGTGCCGGCATATTCAGATTCGCCACCTTTTTTGGGGTAATAATATTCGTATGCATTGGTGGTCTTCTTTTCGGAAATTTCGGACATTTTGGCGTTGAAGTTTGATTGAGGGGCGGGAGCCGGTGGTGTATTTGTCTGGATTGGGGCAACATCTATAACCGGTTTTACGACGGGTTTGATATTTATAGGCACCTTCCTTTTGCCGCCGGTGGGAATAGGAACATCACGGATGCTTCGCCTGTTGTCAGGTGGAGTGACATCACTAAATTGTATTCTTGGCATGCTTTTATTATACACCTACTCTTTGCATTTTGCGCAAGAAATATGTGGAAAAAGAAACTTTCAGACCTCACCCGGACTTCGTCTCGACCTCTCCTTGATTAAGGAGAGGCAAAAAATAAAATCATTATTTATTATAAATTTTTGTACTTGACTTTTCGGTGAATAATATGGTAATGTTTTTTTAGAACTGTAAGCCCTCACCAATACCCCAAGGGGAAATGGGAGGCAAGAAAAGGAGTGGTGTGATGAATACGATTAGGTTTATTGTTGCGTGGATTTTGTGTGTAGCATCAGTGCTCATTGCCGGCTGGTTTATTGGTCGAATGAGCAGTCCGGCAACTGGCGAGATTCAATTCCATCGCTTTCTCACGGTTGCTTTCTTTTTTATTCTAGCAGCGGCATTCTTTGCGCTTGCAGAATATTTTCGCAAGTCAGTGAAATGGCTTCCGCAAACACCTGACCGCCGACCCATTGTTCGGGTGTGGACTCACAACGATGTGACTGCTGTCGACACTGAGGAGGATTATCAACATTGGTGGCAAGAACACCAGATTTACGAATCCCTGAGCGGGCTAATAGCAATGCCTGTTCCTCACGCTACGAATCGGCCGGCTCCACGATTCACAATGTTTTTTTCTCACAAGAGCCTTACTCCAGAAGGTTGGGATCATCAACTCTGGTCTCCTGATGATTGGAGAACCGGTGATGATAGAGACTTAGCGAGATTGCTCGCCGGATGTAGAGCTGAGAGGGCTGAACTATTTGTTCCAAATAACTCATTTCAGTGGAGACAAGGATTCACGACCCCTGTTTCTCTGAAAGCGGCATGGAAGCTTGTTCATAACAAAGAA
>C687J50192_1000446_pt1 | contig 17116 bp, 21 predicted proteins | sample RifOxyD1_FD_50192 | JGI IMG/M metagenome (IMG submission 50192)
GGATTTTTTCTTCCATTTTTCCATAATTCTAAGTTAAGATATTTTCCAAGCTTTACATTATCGCATTTCATGTGTTTTTGAAGAAATTCACGGATAGTCCTAACGCTTCTTTTGGTTCTTTTATAATTAGGAGCTCTTGAAAATTCTTTTCTTAATGGNATTGTATAAATTCTTTCGAGTGCCATTTTATGCGTCTGTTCTATTTCTTCTCCAATGTCGTTTTACAGCTGTGTGCCTACCGGGATGGACTCTCCTATTTTTACCATATATCTTTGGAACTGTCCAGAATGGAGCCCATTTAGTTTGAGCTAATCTTTTTGCTAATCTTAATTTCTTTGCCAGTCCTCTATACCTACTCATTTTAATACCCTAATTCCTGAAGCCTTTTCCCGACAGAACCTCTTCCTATCCCAGTTATAGATGCAATTTTTCTGTAGGACAAATTAGTTTTCCTTAATTCAACCATTTTTGGTAATGCTTCTATAACCTCTTTTCTTGTGGGATGTTTCTGTAAATAAGAGCCCAAAATCTTTTTAAGACTTTTCTTTTTTCTTTTGATAATGAACCCTATTATTGAACCGTATAATGCTATATTTTTGTGGCCCGATAATTGAAGTACTGTTTTATCTTTAAGGATATATGAGTCTATAGACAGTTCTCTTAACAGGTTTTGCATTTGTTTAATGCCTTCTTTATTTTTAATCTTTACCCCCATAAATTTACTAGTTGGTATGACAAATCCCTGAGAATCGAAAATTCCTCTTAGGTACATGGACTTGCAATTGTCAGAACTATTGAATATAACATTAGGTATTCTCCATTCACATTCTCTGAATGATACTTTAAATTTTTTAAGACTCTCAACAGCAGATTTAGAACACAGTCTCACTACATACATCCTTTTTGGATTATTGGAATAATTCGTGATACTCTTGTCGCTGATGTACCTTTTACATTTTAAGCCGAATGTATTCTCCAGGCAATTCTGAAAGTAGTCTACAAATTCTTTATCTATGGCACTGAGCCCTAACTGGTACTTTCCAGAAATATAACCATCTCCTGGCCCCAATACCCCCAATGCGTATGCCATCTCTGGGTTTAGTCTATTTGATTTTATCTTTTTAAGCTTAAATCCATTGTACTTACTGCCAAGAATATATTCCTTATTTCCTAGAAATCCTCTCTTTAATCCTAACTTTCCAAGATATGAACGCAGAGTAAAGAATTTTGGACTACAAGTTCCTGTTTCCCATTTAGATATATTGATTTGTGGTATCCCTGTTTCCCACGAAGCAGATAACTGAGACCCAAATGTCTTTTCTCTCATTTCTCTCAACTTTATTCTTCCTTTCTCTGAGAGAATTACACATAAATTCTTCATCACATTCATTTTATGTTTTTTAATTCTTCTTTAATAAAAAGTTCTATTTTCCTAGAGGGAATCATTCCATTATCCCTACAATACTTTTGGAATTTTTCGTATATTTCTTTTTCAATTGATAGGTTTATTCTTTTTCTCATTTGTAAGTATATTTACATAAATTTGTGTATAATTAAGTATTTAAAGATTGTTGTGATTTAGAATACATTTTATTTTCTTTTTATTTTGAAATCCTTCTTTTCCTGTAGTAGGGTTAAAATCTCTTTTACCTGATTGTCATTTAATTTTTGATTTAGCCTTCCTGTCCTTGCCATGTTTGAAACAACTGAAGCAAACTGTATTGCCTTTTCAGGATGGGCAAGTTTTATATTGCCAAACCGGGACAAGGCTTCCTTGTCTAAAAACTGTTTTGCTATTGCTTCTACCTGTCCTATCTGGTTTTTTAAGGCTTCCTCTTCACTNAACCCTTGTTGGTACCTGTTCTGAATCTCTTCTAATTTTTTTCTTTTTGCTTCATTGATGTTCATTTTGAAAGCTTGTCTAAAAAGCTTTTACCCCTTGGAGTGATTATTCTCCCTTTGTGAGACTTCTTTTCTTCTTTCTTGATTAATTGAGCGGTTTCTAATTGCTGTAGAATTGTCCTTATTATCTTTCCTCCAGCTTTGTATGTTTTTTCTGGTTTATACCCCCTATTCTTTTTGCTACTGTACTTTTGCCTAAGCTTATTAGTTCCTAATGGGCCCCTGATATAGATTCTCCTAAGTATGGAAGCAGCTCTTTTGTACCACCAATCCTGCTCTGCAGGGGGTCTGTCTTTGGCTACTCCTGTCTTTACGAATTTTGCCCATTCTGGCTGTTTTATCTGTTTTTTAAGCTCTTCAGCTGCTTTATCAACGATAACTTTTGCTTCCGTGTTATAAACTCTTGTCATAGTGAGAATAGAGAAATGGGGGTTTTTTAAAGGTTTTTATTTCTTTATTCTAGAACTTTATTTTAATTATCCTTGTGATAATCTCTTCTATTTCTGCTAGCCGTTCCTTATTTAATGAAACCTGCAGTCCATAAGATGTTGGTTTTGTTATTATAAGTCCTTCTTTAATTAGTTTTTTTGCTATCTTTTCTATATCTTTTCCTAGATGAGAAGGAAACCCTCTTTTTAGAGTGTCATAATGGGTATGAACCCCACCTATAATTTTCTTTCTTCTTAGGTTATATAGAATAGTAGCTTTAATTTTGTCTTCATCAGAGATCATACTTTCTAAAGGGATAGATCAATATTTAAATGTTCTTAATATTGTAATATAAAAACATAAATAGAAATATTTATAAGCATGTATGTATGTCTGTATTACATGAAAAATGAAACTGTTTTTGTAGAGGTTTTTGGAAATAACCCCATTATAAAAGTGATAGACTTTCTTATAACCTTCCAATTGTTTGATTATCCTTTAACAGAAATTGCTAAAAATTCGGGTGTTAGCTACTCTACTTTGCAGACTTTTTGGGATAAACTAGAGAGTAATAATGTTGTGGTAAAAACAAGAAGAGTTGGAAAATCTGATTTGTATAAGCTAAATACAGAGAATCCTGCAATAAAACAACTGATAAAATTAGACTGGAATCTGATCAAGGGTTCAGAAGAAAAGATTTTAGTTACTCACTAGCCTTCTAAAGCATAACTTCCTGTAGGTTTGCCCTTCACTGCACTTATTATGAACTCTTTTCTTTGCTTATTGAAGAAATTTATCATGTCTGTTTGAGTTAGGATGCCTACTAAATTTCCATTTTCATCAACTACTGTTAATTTTTTTATTCCTTTATCATTCATTATTTTGTAAGCATAATAAATATTGTCCCCTGGTCTTATAGAGATTAATGGGGAGGTCATTATGTCCTTAGCTGTTGCTACCTTAGGCTGGATGTTGTTAGCAACAACCTTATAAGCAAGATCTCTCTCAGTGATTATTCCTATTGGTTTTGGTCCTTCAACAACTACGACAGATCCTATCTTTCTTCCATACATCATTCTTGCGATGTTAAATATGCTTTCTTGCTTATTAGAAATCTGAACCTTATAGGTCATGATGTCTCTTACCAAATCCATAATGCACTAAAAGTTTAGATTGTTTAAATAAGTATCGAAATATGGGACGGGGGAGATTTGAACTCCCGACCCCACGGTCTTCAGCCGTGTCTGAGATTAGGTCGAAATAAATCGGTCCTTATGCTCTCCCAGGCTTCGCCAAACAAGAGCTAATAACTCAATGTTTTTGAGCTACCGTCCCTTATTTAAAAAGACCTCAAGACACTCTTATAAAGATTTCTAAAGTGATAATTTTTTAAACAACTAATTCATTCATTTATTATGCCTGGACTTATAACCCATATCTATATTGCCAAACATATCTCTAAAAGAAAAGATTTTCTGTTGGGAAATGTGCTGCCTGATACTACCTTATTGATAGTTAGAGATAGAAAGCATATCCTATCCCTGAAACTAGCTAATATCTTAATGAGGAATAAGAAAACAAGGTATGTTGGTGCAGGTATAAAGACGCATGTTCTTGTAGATAAATATATGCATCCTCATTATGTATTAAAGAAGGCTGCAAAACTTTCAAGGAAAATAGACCTTGATATTGATCTTGCGCATGGGGCTATTGAATCTGCTATGGGCAGATTATTGCTAAAAAAATATCCAGAATTAAAAAAAGAGCTTAGAGATGCTATAAAATCTGTTAGCGATGAAGAAGTGGTTTCTTATCTGAAAGAAGTAATTTATGAAAGAGAAGATAAAATTTTAGAAGCAGTAAGAGATGCAAGAAAAATAGGCTTATTGAAAAACCCTTACTCTTTTGCAGGATTAATTAAGAAGTTGATTGTATATAAAAAATATAAGTCTATGAAGGTTGCTAAACTGAAATTCAGAAATCCTTTAACTGTAATGAAAAATGCAAAAAACATTGTTGAAGAGGATTACATGGAGTATCTAAACAAATGCATTGAAATAGGGAAAAAAACTATTAAAAATCTTTAAATATGCAGGATTTAGGAGTTATCTATGTTAAAGCCAAGAATTAAGGAGAACAAATGGGAAAAAGAATTGGAAAAGCCTATTTATGAATTGTGGAAAAAAAATAAATCATATAAGTACAATTCCAAATCAAAACGACCAATTTATTCTATAGACACCCCTCCGCCTTATATCAACACTCCAGTACACATAGCACAAGCTACTACTTATGTAATCATGGATATGTTTGCCCGCTTTAAAAGAATGACCGGACATGAGGTTATTTTTCCTCTTGGATTGGACAAAAATGGTCTGCCCATAGAAGTGGCCACAGAAAAGAAGTTTAATATAAACCTTGTAGAAACACCAAGAGAGAAATTTATAGAATATTGCAAGAGACTGCTTGATGAATGTGGAAGCTTAACTAAGGATTCATTTTTAAGACTTGGAGTGGGATTTAACTCTTTTGAAGAAGGAAAAGAGGTGGGGGATGTGTATGAAACTGATTCTGAAGATTACAGGATATTGACACAAAGTACTTTCATTGACCTATGGAACAAGGGGCTAATCTATGAGGATACAAGGATTAACAACTGGGATACAAAACTACAAACTACAATCGCAGATTCTGAAATTGAGTATATGAATCTTCCATCAGTGTTTTATGATGTTATATTCAAGGTTAAGGAAACAGAAGAAGAGATAGTAATTGGAACTACAAGACCAGAATTGATTTGTGCATGCGGCGCTGTTATATTTAATCCAGAGGATGTAAGATACAAGCATTTAGCTGGAAAAACTGCAATAACGCCTGTTTATGAAAAAGAAATTCCAATTAAAGCACATCCTTTAGCTGAAATAAATAAAGGAACAGGATTAGTTATGATGTGCTCTGCAGGAGATTTATCAGACATCAGATTTTTCAGGGAGATGAGTATAGAGCCTATCATGACTATCGAGAAAGATGGAAGGATGAATAGCAATGCTGGATTCTTGAATGGATTAAAGGTTAAGGAAGCCAGGGAAAAAATGGTTAATGAACTGAAAAAAAATAGCTTATTGGTTAAACAAACAAAGACTACCCATAGAACTCCTGTGTCTGAAAGGTCTGGTGCAGAGATAGAGTTTATTTCAATGAGTGAGTTTTACCTAAAACAAACTGATCAAAAAGAAAAGATGAAAGAGATTGCAAATAAAATTAAGTTTTATAGCCCTAATTCAAAGAATATACTGTTGGACTGGATTGATTCTGTTACCATAGACTGGCCAATATCCAGGAGGAGATATTATGCTACTGAAATTCCATTATGGTATTGCAAATACTGTAATGAGACCATAGTTCCGAAAAAGGGGAGGTATTACCAACCTTGGAAAGAAGAGCCTCTGATAAAAAAATGCCCAATGTGTGATTCAAAAGAATTTGTTGGGGAAACAAGAGTTTTTGACACATGGTTTGATTCTTCTTCATCTCCACTCTATATCTTGAAGTATGGAAAAGATGATAAGTTTTTCAAGAAAGCCACTCCATGCAGCCTAAGACCTCAGGGAAAAGAAATAGTAAGAACCTGGCTGTATTATACATTACTAAAGAGCTATTTGCTAACTGGCAAGCCGATCTTTGAAAATGTCTGGATAAATTACCATATTGTAGACAATAATGGGCATAAAATGTCTAAAAGTAAAGGGAATGTTGTTGACCCTAGAGAGGTTTTAGATAGGTTTGGTGCTGAGCCTTTTAGACTTTGGGCTACTGTTGAAGGGAATCTAGAAAAAACAGACTTTAGGTTCTCTTTTGAGAGGATAGAAGGAGCAGGAAAGACTATCAATAAACTGTGGAATATTGCAAGATTTATATCAATGTTCCCAGAATCAAAGAAACCTGCCAGGTTGGAAACACTGGACTTGTGGATTATAAACGAAATTAATGAGATGGTTAAGTTCTCAAAAAGGAGGTATGAACAATATGATTTCCATAATCCTGCGGTAAAGCTAAGGAACTTCATATGGGAAACTTTTGCCTCCCACTATTTAGAGCTAGTTAAATCAAGAGCGTACAATCAAGATAAAAAGTTTACAAAACAACAACAGAATTCTGCTTTGTTTACCCTCCATTACTGTTTGGATAGAATTTTGAAATTACTCTCACCGATCACCCCGTTTATTACTTATAAAATTTATAATGATTTAAAGAAAAAAGATATACATTTTGAAGAGTTTCCTAAAGCTGATAAAATAAAAAAGATTTCTTTTAGCACTAAAGATATTCTCCAATTGAATAGCAAAGTTTGGAAACATAAGAAAGATAAAGGGGTATCCCTGAAGGATGGGATAGACAGGCTGACAATAAACAAAAAATTTAAACCTATACTTAAGGATATTGAAGCTACTCACAAACCAAGAGAGATAAAGTTTGGCAAATTAAATATCTCCTCTTAGAATCAAAAATAATTTAAAAGATATCAAATTTGGTCTGACAGATGGATAAAAGAAAAGTACAGAAATTAAAAAAGTTCATTAAAGAGCTAGAAGCAATAAAAGGCAGGCATACTGAGCTTGTCTCTGTTTATGTGCCTCAAGGCTATGATTTAATCAAGATAATACAGCACTTAGAGCAAGAGCAGGGAACTGCTACGAATATAAAAGATAAGAATAACAGGCAGAGGGTTATTGATTCCCTGGAAAAAATGATAAGACATTTGAGGCTGTATAAAAGAACTCCTGAAAATGGGTTGGCTGCTTTTTCAGGCAATGCATCTATAAATGAAAGTAAGGTGGATATAAAAGTGTGGAGCATTGAACCCCCCTCTCCAATCCAAACAAGGCTGTATAGGTGTGACCAAAATTTTGTTCTTGATATCTTAAAAGAAATGCTTGAAAGCAAGGAGATATACGGATTAGTTGTTTTGGACAATAGAGATGGAACTATTGGTCTGCTAAAAGGAACATCTATAATTGAATTAATGCACTTAACATCCGGAGTTCCAGGAAAAATAAAATCTGGAGGACAGTGCTTAATGCCAGGCACCTCTGTGGATCTTTCTGATGGACAGTCTGTACACATAGAAGAGCTAGAAGAAGATGATGAAGTCATGTCTTATGACTTTGAAAAAAATAAAAATGCTGTTTCTTCAGTCAAAAAAGTCTGGAAAACCACAAAAGAAAATGTTTATGTTATTAAAACCAAAGATGAAGAAGTGCAGTGCAGTGCGGATCATTTATTGTTTTTGGGGGATGGAAGTACAAAAGCTGCTTTTGAACTGACCAAAGAAGATAAGCTAGTGGATTCCAGGTGGAAAGAAGTAGCTATAAAATCAATAAAAGTACTGGATAAAGAAGCTACTATGGTGGATATAGAAGTCAGCAAGGGTAACTTTTTTGCAAATAAGATTTTAGTCCATAATTCCCAAGCAAGATTTGCCAGGCTAAGAGAAGGAGCTGCTAAAGATTTTTACAAAAGAATCGGGGAAGCTGCCAATAAAGAGTTTCTTGGCAAAAAAGAAATAAAGGGGGTCATTGTTGGAGGCCCTGGACCAACTAAGGAAACATTTCTAGATGGAGATTATCTGAATAATGAATTAAAGAGAAAAGTGATTGGGATAAAGGACTTGAGTTACACCGGAGAATTCGGATTAAATGAACTGGTTGATAAGTCTTCTGATTTACTGGCACAGGAATTGATTACAAGGGAAAAGAATATCGTTAACAAGGTACTGGAAACGCTTGCGAAGCATCCTGAGATGGTTGCTTATGGGCAGGTAGAAGTAGAAAAGGCTCTTGAATATGGCGCTGTTGAAACCTTATTGATTTCTGAAGAAGTGGATGAAAGCATTGTTGAAGAGCTAGAGAAAAAAGCTGATGCAACTGGCGCTGAAATTGAGTTTATTTCTACAGATACAAATGAAGGAAAGCAGATTAAAGAAATTACAGGGATAGTTGCTTTGTTAAGATTTGCTATAACCAATTAATATACAAAAATTTAAAAATCAAGTACAACCTTTAATAATTGATGCAAGATATTAAGAACAGGATAGAAGCGGTATTATTTACAGTTGGGAGAGCCATAACCTTTGAGGAACTCGCTTCTTTGTGCAACCTTGGATCTGTAGGTGCTCTAAAGGAGGCTTTAAACGAGCTTGCAAAAGAGTATTCAGAAAGAGAAACTGCTCTTAAACTCACTGTAGATGATAATGTCGCTTCCTTGAACATAAAGAAAGACTACTTATACTTAACTACCAAATTATTGAACGACTCAGAGTTGGACAGACCAACCCAAGAAACTTTGGCCTTAATTGCTTATAAGAAACCTGCTTTGCAGTCTGATATCATCAAAATGAGAGGAAATGGTGCTTATGACCAGATTAAGAAGCTAAAAGAACTAGAGTTTCTGACCTCTGAGAAGAGGGGAAGGACAAGGTTGTTAAAACTTACCGCTAAATTTTACGATTACTTTGATATTGTTGAAGATAAACTACGACAGAATTTTAGTGAGATTAAGGAGATTGAGGGAACCGAGCCCACAGAAAAATGAAAAAGCAAACTATTTTGCTGTTGTTGATTGTTTTGTTTAGTTTTATTCTAAGGTTGGTTATAGCTTTCCAGTCTGATTATTTTGCGGATGATGATGCCTACTCTAACTTGAGGCTTATTGAAATGATTAAGGAAAAGAAAAGCCTGGTTACATATGACCCCTTAAGTTATGGCGGGAGGGACATAATCAGGCCACAGTTATTCCATGGTGTCATGGCCCTACTTTCTTTTATTCCTTTTTCCCTAAAACTATTGCCAGAAGTATTCATCTCTGCACTCCCAATAATTGTGTACTTGATCTCTCTTGAGCTGACGAAAGATAAAAATTCATCAGTCATAACAGCATTTATATCTTCATTCATCCCAATAGTATTTAGTTCTACTGTCAACCAAATTTCTGTGTATTCTTTTGTCCTTCCTTTAATGCTTTTGATGTTTTACTCTCTGTTGAGGATAAATGATACAAGATTTTTGATATTCTTTATTGTAATGTCTTTTGTAATGCCCTGGATACACCCTTCTGCTTTTGTGTTTATTATTTCCCTGTTATTTTACATTGTTCTCATGGTTTCAGAATCTATGAGTTTATCCGGAATAAGGAAAGAGGCTATTACCTTTTCATTTTTTTCTATGCTGCTGGTGAGTATGATCCTTTTCAGAAGGGTGTTCCTGCAATACGGGACTTCTATAGTAAGACAAAACATTCCGGACCTGGCATTTGATTATTACTTCTCAAATTTTAGCTTATCCAGCTCTCTGCTAATCGTGGGGGTGATTCCACTTGTTTTTGGGATATTTGGTGTTTATTATGGCCTGCATGGGAGAAGGAAGAAAGATGTTTTGTTATTAATTAGCCCAATTCTTGCCACATTCCTTCTTTTGTTACTGAAAATGATTGACATTAGCAGCGGGATTTTGTTTTTGGGTGTTTTCCTTACTTTAATGACATCTTTTAGTATAAGGAGGTTGTTAAATTATTTTTCAATTACAAAATTGTCCAGATATTACTCCCCTTTTGTTGCAGTGTTTATTGTTGTAATCGCTGTTTTAGGTGTTGTTCCTTCGATTTACTACTATGAGAATGAATTGGAAGGAAAATACAATGTTGATGATTTAAAATTCATTGCTGAAGCTGAGGAGAACAATGCTGTGGTTCTATCCTCTTTTGATGAAGGAAATATTGTAAGCTATTTCACAGGTAAAAAAAACTTTGTCGATACAAATTTTTTGCTGGCTCCGAGCCCGATACAGAGATTAGGAGATGCTGAAGTTGTGTATAAAACATTCTCAGAGTCCAAAGCTCTTGAGATCATGAAGAGGCACAACATAAAGTACATCCTGATTTCTGAAAATACCAAACAAACTTATGGCATAGATAAGCTATTGTATGTGGGAGACTTGTCTTGTTTTAAACATGAAAGAGAAACAATCTACAAGGTTGTCTGTTGAGAAGATTGCGTGGTACTCCTCGCAATCATTGTGTTAGGAACACCTATCTCCCTTAGAGGAATTGATGGGCTAGATGGTTCAGACCCCTACTTCAATCAGAGATTAGCAGAAATGATTGAGAAGGATAAACTTCCTGATATTGATCCATTAAGCTTCACTTCAAGACCATTTTTTTATCCGATTGGCACACCTATCATATTGTATTATATAGAAAAAATTGTTCCGGAAAACATTGCACTTAATTTTTTGCCATTACTGGCTGGAGTTTTAGTAGTTTTGATGTTATTCTCAATCTTGAAAAGCTTTGGATTTAATGATAAATTAATCTTGATTGCTAATACCTTTTTAGTGTTTAGCCCACCATTTATTTATAATTTTTCAGTGTTTAGTTCTTTCACTATTCCTTTTTTCCTAAATGCTCTTGCGATTTATTTATTTCTTAAGAATAAACCAGTTTATAGAAATGCGTCTGTCTTAATATTCCTGCTAATCCCCTTCTTCGGGTATGTTCACGTTATCTTTTCCTTGATTTTTATGATTCTGTATGGATTGAAAAAGATAAAAAATGTAAAGCTTCTTATTATCGGTATTTTGTTGCTCACCGGCCTTGCATATTTCAGTCAGCTAAGCAGCGGGTTATTTTTTGGATCTGTTGAGGATAGGGGGATATTGTTGAGAATAACCTCGGAATTTGGGGGTAATTTTGGCATAAGCATTTTCTCAATACTGATTTTATTTTTCGGATTAAGATACTTATGGAAGAACAAATATGCGCACAAGGAGGTTTACCTTTCATTAATTGTTTTGTTTTTGTTATTTTTATTTAACCAAAGAGCCGGTATTTATCTTACTGTTTTTATGGCACCAATAATCTCTATGGGAATATTGGAAATAAACAACTCCAAATGGGAATCTGGAATAATCAAATATCTTACTGTGATACTTCTTATTTCTGGTTTAATTTTCTCTGGACTGAGTTTTCTTTCAAAAATTCCACAACTCCCTCCGAGCGAGGATGTGATAAATGGACTTGAGTTCATAAAGGAGAGATCAAATCCTGGAGATGTCGTTTTTTCACATTATACTAATGGGGTTTTAATAAACTCAATAGCTGCAAGGCCAAATGTTTTAGATATAAATTCAGCATATGCCCCTGGTGTAAAAGAGAGAGTTAAAGATTCTGAGATTTTGTTCTATTTGAGGGATTTTGAAGGGGCTAAGCAAATGCTTGAGAGGTACAATATTAAGTACATTTTTATAACTCCAAATATGAAAAATGGGTTAGTGTGGAATGAACCTGAAGAAGGGCTTCTTTTTGTGCTGGAGTTCAGCGGCAATAATTTTAAAAGAGTTTACAACAATAATGATGTAGAGGTCTGGAGGGTTAACTTTTTGCAAGAATTATGATTTCCACGCTTACGTTTTATGTATGGATACTAGCATTCATTTCGGTATTTGTTTCTCTGTTTTGGGTCATTGTTAATTCTGTTGCAAACCAGTACAAAAAGAGTAATCCCCATGTCAAAGTTTTTCCAAAGGTGACTGTGGTCATACCCACCTGGAATGAGGAAAAAGCAATAGTCTCCACCATTAAATGCATTCTTGGCTTAGACTATCCAAGGGATAAGATAGAGATTATTATAGTTGATGATAAGAGCAAAGATAATACTGTAGAGGTTGTTAATGAGTTTATTTTCAAGACCAGGGTTAAGAACGTCCGTTTGATTGAACATGAAAAGAATAAAGGAAAGGCTGGAGCGGTTAATACTGCCCTGAAAGAAGCAAGGGGGGAATTTTTCTGGGTTTATGACGCGGATTCTTATGCTTCAAAAGAGTTGTTGAAAAACTTAGTAGCGAGATTTTATGAAAAAGGAAATGATGATGTAGGGGCTGTTGTTGCTATTACTATGATAAGGAATCAGGGGAATTTAATAGAAAAGATGCAGAGACTGGAATATGTTATGACTGCGTTTATGAGAAAGCTAACAGGAACTGTAAACACATTGCACATAACAAATGCCCTTAGCTTGTTTAAGACTGGCTTATTGAAAAAAGTAGGGGGATTTGATGAAGGAAATCTAACTGAGGATTTTGAGATAGCCATGAGACTAAGATCTAGAGGATACAGAGTTGTAATGTGCGAGAAGGGGGTTTTTTACACTAGAATTCCAAATACTGTAAAAAAGATGTGGATGCAAAGAGTTAGATGGTTTAGAGGGTTTATTTACAATAATTTAATGTACAGAAAGATGATTTTAAACAAACAATTTGGGTTGCTTGGTTTGTTCCAAATCCCTCTGGAAGTGTTTGTGCTTATTACAGTATTTGTATCTGTTGTGATAATGGGTATAAATTTTGTAAAGGAAGCTGTTAACCTGGCAGCACGAGTATTTTTAGCAAGGAGTACGCTGTTTGAAATCTCTTTTGGCTCTACTGGACAGTTTTTTTTAGGACTAAACTGGAATTTCATCTTTCCTTTTGTAGTTGTGCTTGTGACTGCATTTTATCTTTATGTTCAAGCCCATAGATATGTTGGAGAAAAATGGAAATTTTACCTACCATCACTTTTATATCTTTTTGTCTACCCCTTTTTCAGGAGTATGCAATGGGTGCATGCTGCATTACTTGAAATATTTGGGGCAAAGAGGAAATGGTAAGGGTTTTTAGAAAGGATATGCTAGTAACGTCTTTTTTGATAGCCTTGTTTATATTCATTCTGGGGTTTTATCTTGGCTCTATAATTGATGAGACAAGAATTGCAGATAGTGAGGAAATGATTTTGGTTACACAACTTGACACAGACAGTTTTGTTACAGAAAAGGAGTTCCTCACAACATTTAATGTGTGGGATTGCCCTTTGCTTAATAGTAGAATGCAGGGTCTTGGGGAAGATTTAAGAGAGGTAGGAGAGATTATCAGCAAGTATGATGCAAGAAGCATTAGTAACCTTGATGTTTATAACCAACTTAAGAGGAAGTACTTTTTGCTTGAATTAAGAGCATATACCTTAAGGAAGCAAATCCTTCAGACCTGTGATTCTGAGGGTGGGGATGTGATACTTTTCTTTTATGATGTAACNGACAGCCAAGAGTCGCTAAATCAGGGATATGCACTTGATTCTGTTGTGGAGAAACAGGAAAATGTTGTTATTTTTTCAATAGACGGGGGGTTTGATGAACCTGCCATAAACTCTTTGAAAGTATTTTATAATATTACTTACGAACCGACCATTATTATCAACTATGAAGAAAGAATAGAAGGATATATAAGTGAGGAGGAAATTTTAAAGTTGTTAGAGAAAAATGCCAACATGTAGTATATGTGGATCCTCTAAGGAAAGGCTGGTTAATTCTGCAATAGAGGGGGCTCTTGTTTCTGTTTGTGATGAATGCGCTAAATTCGGAAATGTTGTTGGACCAGCTACAGAAAATAGAAAGAATATTGCCCACCACATAGCAATAGAGGAAATAGAATTTATTGAGGATGGTTTCCATAACAAGGTGAGGAAGGGGAGAGAAAGGAAAAAATTAACCCAGGATGAGTTAGCAAAAAATCTGGCTGAGAAAGTTTCTACAATCCATGGCATAGAGTCTGGAAAATTAAAGCCTACCATAAAGCTTGCAAGAAAACTTGAGATATTCCTTGGGATAGACATTATCTCAAAAGAGGCGGTAAATCTTGGTGAGAATAAAAAGATAGATTTTAAGGACAAAGATGTTACAATCGGGGATTTGCTAAGGATGAAGGATGATAACTAAATCTAGACTTGCTATAGCTCTTTCTAAAATAAAAGGATTTAATGATCCTAAGATAAGATTAGAGCAATATATCACAGATTCCGAAATTGCTGCTGAAATATTATGGAATGCTTACCTTGAAGGAGATATAGAAGGAAAGACAGTTGCTGACCTTGGATGCGGGACAGGGATATTCAGCCTTGGATGTGTCAAACTAAATGCGAAAAAGGTTTATGCAGTTGAATCTGATAAAGATGCTTTAGACATAGCAAGAGAAAATGTAAAGAGCAGGACATGCACCTTTATTAATTCTGATGTAAAGGAGTTTGATAAAAAAGTTGACACTGTTATTCAAAACCCTCCATATGGGACCAAGAATAAGCATGCTGACCGGGAGTTTTTAGTTAAAGCCTTTCAGATAAGCAATAAGATTTATTCAATGCACAAATTGTCCACTTCTTCTTTTGTTGAGAAAATAGCAGAGGATTATGAATTTAAAATAAAGAAAGTTTTGAAGTTTAATTTTCCACTAAAAAAAAGTTATCAGTTTCACAAGAAAAAAACTGAGAAAATAGAAGTAGGATGCTGGGTGCTTTACAAAAGTTCAAGCAGCTCCTGTAAAGTGTAGTAATTGTGAACTGGCTCTTTTCCTGTTCTTACCATCTCTACCATTTGTTCTCCGCTCTATAAAAAAATTCTTTGACTAGTCTCATCAACTATCTGCCTTAAAGGAACCCATTGCTCCCCTAGCTTGAGAGTTGTTCTAACAAGTGGACTATACCCAATTATGGCGCTTCTTGCCTCTTGCATAGTTCTTACGGTTTGGGTAGAGTATCCATTTTTAGACAGCATAGAAAGAAAGTTATCTGGCAGTTCCTCTTCTTCTCCCACAATAAGGACTGATTTGCTCATACAGAGGTAGTAGTTGAGAAGTATATAACTGTTGTTTAGTTTGGAAAGGCGGTAAAAAACAATAGATTTAAAAGCCTTATATTTTAGTTACATCTTATGGAAATTGGATTTTTAAAAGACGAGAAGGATAAGGTGGAGTTTACTATAAAAGGAGAGGATCATACACTTTGCAATTTCCTTAGAAAAGAGTTATGGAGTGATAGCGATGTAGACATTGCAGCGTATAGCATAGACCACCCGTTAGTTAGCGACCCAGTGATGCTTGTAGAAACAAAAAAATCTGATGCTAAAAAAGCTGTTTTAAAAGCAGCTGGAGAGTTGAGGAAAACTATATCAGAGCTAAAGAAAAGCGTTAATTCTTCATTGTAATAATGTAGTTGTGTAATATTGGATTAAACATAATCAAAACTTATATAAATTACCTTTCTGTAGCTTAATAAATGGAAAATAAAGAGGCGCCTGTTTCTTTCTATGTGCTAGCGGCATTTGGATTGCTGTTTTTAGTGTTCTTCTTTCTGGGTCAGCCGGAAACTTCTGAACAACAGAAAACAGGGAATGATATTGCTATTACTGGTGCCTTGTCAGTAGGAAGTATCACTTCAACTGCCGGATTGATTGTTATTGGAACTGTTGCTATTCTTGTTATCGGGTTTGCATTCATATTCATGAAAAAGATGTCTAATAAAAAAAAGAGACTAGGAGAAGCTGAAGTTCCTCAAGCTCCTAAGGTTGATAAAAGTTTAAATTTGCCTGGTTCAAAATTAGAAGAGAAACATAAGGAAGCAATTAAGGAAGGGATCCCGGATAGGGAGGTTGATGATTTGTTTGGTGAAGACTTAGAACCGCATATTAAGGCTCCTGATAAACGTGAGGAGGAAGAAATTTATAAACCAACGAAACCTTTAGAAACCCAGAAATCAATGGTTAATGTTTCTGAATTAAAAAATAAGATTAAAGAAATGTTGAGAGAGCGCAGAAGCAAGGAAGATATTTTTAGAGCGTTAAAATCAGAAGGGTATACACCTCAGCAAATTGAGACTGCTACTGATGAAATAAACTTAGAGACTCTGAAGGATTATATTGGAAAATGTTTGTCTAGGGGGCTGGGTAAATCCCAAATATTTGAAAATTTAAAAGCAAAGAACTGGAAGATGGGATTGATAAATAAAGCTTTTTTATCTTTTTCTTGAAATGGTGAACTGGATGGTTGAAGAGCATTCTCTACCTCTTGAAGAAGAGTTTCCATAAACAGTCTTGAAACCTGTCGGGAACCATGATGGGATGGTTGGGTCTTCCAGAAAATCGTCTAAACTTATTCCAAATCCTGCATACCCATAAGTTCCAAATCCTTTGTCTAAATCTCTTACGGGAGAATTTGTAAGATCTAATCCCCCTCCGACAATAGCTTCTACTGGTGGAAGACCTTCTATGTTAAGAGGATTACTTCTAACTTCTAGACCTGTTTTAATGACCTTACTTGAACCATGATAATGCCCGTATTCTTCAGGCACTTTATTTCCTGAAATAGAGGCTGTCATCCATGTGTGGGGTCTTAATCTGAGAGCTAATTCTTCTAAAAAAATGCCTTCTACACCTAGTTCGGAATTGTTGAACCCAAAAGATAATGTGACCTGTTTGGGTCTAAGTCCTCCTGTATTAACTTGTGGAGCTGTGGTTTGAACTAGATATTCCCCAGCCATACCTTGTATACCACTAGGAGAATCTCTTCCAGGATTAATGGCTGTTTGTGAACTTAAAGAATCTGCTGTAACATAAACTGTGTCTACTGCAGAACTAACATAATCTGGTTCATTAGCTGATGCTTTAGCAGCAGTACCTAATGCCAGTATGGCTGCTAGTGCTGTTAATACTTGTCTTTTTTTCATGTTAAATTTCCTTAGTTTAATCCAGACTCTGACCTTTATAAATCTTCCTATTTTTATTACTTATTGGTAGTATTAGTGGGTTTTAGAAACCTTTTTATTTAATGGATTTAAGGATTGGAAAGGTAATGAAAGTTAAGAGAGTCTGGAATTTTATATGGGAAGATGATTCATTAATCTCCTGGGTTGTTAATGTCATCCTGGCTTTTTTGAT